>OLRY01000137.1_pt1 | contig 102198 bp, 92 predicted proteins | sample 1672541 | NCBI WGS metagenome assembly OLRY01 (sample SAMEA3136697, study PRJEB25190) | human gut metagenome | biome: human gut; feature: human-associated habitat; material: faeces | place: Austria | collected 2013 | reverse complement strand
AGAAAACCAAGTACACCATTAAGAAACTGAAAAAGAAGAAAACGTATTACATTCGAGTTCGTGCCTATAAAATGAATGGCAGGAAAAAGGTGTACGGTAAGTGGAGTAAGGTTAAAAAGGTAAAGATAAAGAAGTAACAGAAAACGGAAAATAGGAGGATTTCAAAATGAAAAAACAAAAATCACTGGTTCTTTTACTTATTTTTGCAATGGCGTTATCTCTGTTTCCACAGAGTGCCTTTGCTGCGAAGAAAAAAGTAAAACTGAACAAAAAAACGGTAACAGTAAACGTTGGAAAAACAGTAAAAATCAAACTGCAAAACAACAAAAAGAAGGTGAAGTGGACAGTCACTTCCGGCAAGAAAAATGTGACACTTAGTAAAAAGAAAAAAACAGAAGTCACAATTAAGGGGAAGAAAGCCGGCAAAGCCAAGGTACAGGCAAAAGTGGGCAAGAAAAAATATGTCTGCAAGGTGACGGTAAAGAATAAAACCAATAAGAGCAGTGTTGCGACCCAAAAACCAACAAGAAAACCAGTTCAAACACCGGCACCAACAGGTAAAACTTCTTCACAGCCGACCCAAAAACCGGAGGCAAAAGCAGTAGAATTGTTGACACAGTATGATGATGCTATTGTTGCTAAGACAAGTACGGCATTATCAGAGCGTAATTTGAGTTTTTATACGCTTGGACAGTTTGGCAAGATAAGTGTTAAATTATCGGACGGTACAAATAAGGAACTACATAACAATAACAATATACAGGAATCTTCGTATAGTCGTTTTTCAATTACAGGAGTGGACACAACGGCAACGGGTGATTATAATGCGACTCTATCTTACACAGAAGGAGCATGGAGTAATACGAATACAGTTTCAAAACAAATAAAGATCTCCGTTGCTGAGGAAAAAACAAATGAGCAGTATTCATATATTTCAAATGGGGAGATTGCGCAAGTAAATGCTATTTACAGCACAGAAAAAAGTGTTCATATACCAGACACAATTGATGGCGCGCAGGTTATAAATGATTATGGTGATATTTACGATAACCCTGCCAATAAACAGATTCGTAATAATCAAATAACAGCAATTACGTTGTCAAAGTATTTGAGATATATTCCACAAGCAACAAATTCCCTTTTTGACATTGATTATAGTTTAGATAATTCCTATAGTTGGTCATCACTAAAAGAAATTAGTATTAGTGATGAAAGTAAAAACTTTTCTTCTGAAAATGGAGTTTGGTTTGATAAGGATAAGACGGTGCTGGTAAAATATCCATGTGCCAAAGTGGATACCGAGTATCGGATTCCGAACACAGTAAAGGAAGTTCGAGGTGGAGCCCTTAGAGATGTTATACATGGATTTCAGAAAATATATATACCGGCATCGGTGGAAAGTTTTCCTTGTTTCAGCGATTCGCATGGTACGTCAAATTTAAGTGAAATAGAGGTTGATGGGCAGAATAAGAATTATAAATCACAGGATGGTGTCTTGTATTCGAAAGATATGAAACAATTACTTCTATATCCTTTTGCCAAACAAGATGTTTCCTATTCTGTGCCAGAGGGTGTTGATTATATTAAAGACATTATAGATGTACAACACTTAAAAAATATTGTATTACCTAAATCACTTTATAGAATTTATGGTTATATTCAGGTTGAAAATGTGTATATAGATCAAACATATGATTGGTATCAAAGCCAGCAAAATGCTTATCATTGGGTATTGCAAAGAATTATATGGAATAATACAACAATTTATGTAAGAGATAGCCAGTTAAGAGATTATTTTATGAAAGAAAATGCCGAACAGTTGGAAAAATATCATGCTACGATTTCGGAAGTATACAATTGGTAAAAAAGAGTAAGTAGAATTTTATGAAAGCGTAATGCCATAAAAGAAGGTTGCGCAATCATCAAAAAAGTCTTGCTTCATGGCAAAAAAGGTGAGATAATATTATAAATAAAAAACGTAACCGTTCGTCATTTTTGGCGGGCGGTTACGTTCGGTGTTATGGCAAATTAACTAGGATTGCGAGTATGAAGTGAAGGGAATTCGGAAAAAATGGATCATTTTGAGCCAACTGATAAATGATTGTGTAAAAATACTCAAATTGATTTCCCTTCAAATACTTTCTTAGATGCAAAAAGTAAAAATCTGTAAATTCAAAAGGCCATAAAATATGTAGCATAAAATCAGCTCCTTTTTTTGATTAAGTAGTATTAATATGTCTGCTTGCCCACCGCCACAAAAAAAGAAAAGATTTAAATAAAAAAGCGTACTACGCCTCCTAAAGACGTAATACGCTTTCAGTTTTTCTTGACACACAGGTAAAACCCCGATAATATGAATTACACAGAAGTCAATATTTAGATGTTGAGTTGTTGTTAAAAAATGGTTATAATGAATTTGCTATATGCGTATAGCAAGGTGTTTTGGGCATGAAACACTGATAGCATGATTTACATAAAGGTGGACTCTGGGGAAATTATGGTATAAGCTAAAAAAATGTGGTATACTTTAGACAATGCCTATACGTGAATGAAGGAGAGTTGTGATTATGTTTAGAAAACTCAAGGTTGACAATTTCAAATCATTAGTTGATTTTTCAGTTGAGTTTACACCAATGAGTGTGATTATTGGCAATAACGCTACAGGGAAGAGCAGTGTTTTGCAAGCAATTGATTTTTTGTGCGGCTCGGTAAAAGAGGATTTTGGTATTATGTTGGAACGTAGGAACTGGACAGCGGATAATATCAAGTCTAAATTAATAAATTCAAATAAAATACATTTTGAAAGTAATATTTTACTTCCTTCTAAAGAAGGTAAATTGGAGTATGACTGGAGCATGGTTTTATCCATTTATTCAGATGAAAATGAGGTAAGCCTGCTTTCTGAAAGACTTGTATGTAATGGAACCCAATTGTTAGTGTATCAAAAAGGAGAAGATGGCTTCATAAAAAATGAAGGCAAGGATACAAATGTATTACCGAGAGCACTGGCAATTAAATCGTCCGCACTGAGAATGTTAAATAGGGATGAAACGATAGATTACCGAATAAAATATTTTATTGATTTTCTGGAGAATTCATTGTCATTTGAAATGCTTTCACCAAATGAAATGAGGCTCAGCAGCCGAGGTGCGAAGGAAAGTATTGGAATGTCAGGAAAGAATTTGCCATCCTTTATCAAGCAAATGACAGATGAACAGAAAGCAAGTTTTATGAATAAATTGACAAGGTTGTTTGGAGACAGAATTTCTGATATAGACGTCGAAATACCGGGAAGACCGGGGTGGATGCAGATTGTCAGCACTGAGAAATATGAGGGTAAGTCTATTAAGATATCGTCAAAAGAAATGAGCGATGGAATGTTGCGCTTGTTAGCATTGGCTGCGATTAGTGAGATTAAAAGTTCTAATGCGACAATGCTTTTGGACGAGATAGAGAATGGGGTAAATACAAATTATGCAGAGCAGCTGTTAGAGATTCTAAAGGAGATGTATGCTGCGAAAAAGCATCAGCTTATATTAACGACTCACAGCACTGTGTTTATGGATTATATAGATGCCGAAGATATTGTCTTTTTATATCGAGATAATAATGGATATACAAAGGCAGCGAGGCTTTTTGAGAATGAGGCAATGAAAGCAAAATTAGAATATATGTATCCGGGAGAGATTTTGCTTAATATGTCGCAAAAAGAAGTATTGGATAAGTTACTTGCATCAAATGACTAGAAAGGTAATTCGGATGAAAATTGCTATAACCGGCGAAGGAAAAACAGATTTTGGGCAAAAAGAATATAGTACAGGCAAATGGCTTCCGGGTCCTGCAATAGTTTATGCTGAAAATATCGCAAAAGAAAAAGGGGCGGAAGTCGAATTTATACCGATTGAGAAAGAGGATGTAAAGAAGGTAAAATTACAAAGACGCTCTTCAAAAGAAGTGTCGGGAAGAGGAATTCCGGCAAGAAAATTCAGAATTTTGATGGGTGAAGGAAAGTATGATGCCGGAATATTTTATTGTGATGCAGATAAAGAGACAGGAGTGAAAAGCAGTAATCGTATAGCTGTAACGAAACATTATGAGACAGTATACAAGGAAGTGAAAGATGGTTTAAACTCAGACAAAGGGATACCGATGATACCTTTAAGCATGATAGAGTGTTGGATATTGGCAGACAAATCGGCATTAGAGCAAGTATTTGAACTTGAAATACAACAGGCAAAAATGCCAGCTGAACCAGAGTATATTTGGGGAAATAAAAATGATTCCGGTAGTGATTATCCAAAGAATTATTTAGTGCGAATGATTAGAAGTTTGGATAATAGATACCAAACATATACTGCTAGTCGGGAGAACTTTTATGAAATTGCAAAATGTTCAGAAATTTCGACATTGCGAGAAAAATGCTCTATCAGTTATGAACGCTTTTATAAAGATTTTGAACAAATTTTAAGCAAATAATTGTTGAGGGATTAGACTTTGATGTGTTTTTAGGCATTCCATGCCAATATCTTTTACTAATCTTCGCGATGGCATTATCTCTGTTCCCGAAGACTGCCTACGCAGCGAAGAAGAAAGTGAAGCTGAACAAAAAATCTGTAATCGTAAACGTTGGAAAGACAGTTAAGAAGAAATCGTCGAAAAAGACACCGAAACCAACACCGGTTGTAACACCAACGCCGAAACCGACAAAGAAGCCATTGCAGTCGATGCAGCCGACAAATCAGACACCTGCCACAGCACATCCCAGACAGGGACTTTATGCAGAGGAGGAAGATGTTCAGATTAGTTCGGTTAAGTTTGATAAAGCAGTACAGTGCTACGGCAAATATGGTATCTTACACGGAGACCGTAGAGTATTGCAGAGTGGATAATGGATTGGTTTTCCATACACTGATTGCGGATGGAAAAGAGTATGAACTGGAAAATTCACTTACTGGGAAGAATAATGAAATAAACTGGCAGTATTATATCAAGTCGGATGATGTTGTGCTAAAAGATTTGAGAGATACTAAAGAATACAAAGTAGTTGCGTGTTATGGAGATAAGGATTATACATTGGATTGTGTGGTTGACCGATACACCCTTTACAATGGCACTGCGTATGAATTTACCCATTCAACACTGCAAATAGGCAATTTGCTGATTGGTTCGTCTGAGGACAGTTTTACAGTAAGTGATAAGAAACAGGATTTTTATTACATTCTTTCCTATACTTCAACAAAAGGTAACGTGAATTTTGATTCAGATGCTAACTTGTTTGAATATCAGGAGATGCTTGATAATAAAAAATCCTTAAAAGACATTTTCACGGAGTTTGCCAAGAATCTTCAGATTCAGCAGGTGGCATACCGGAATAAATGTTACACAAATGCGGTGATTGAAAATGTGGTCTGGAATGACGAGTCGTATTATCCGGGCGGCGGTGACAACGGATATTATTCCTTTGATATTTCTTTGACTGTAGATGGTAAGAAGATTACACAGTCTTATAAACTGTTTGAAAAAGAAAAGAAGTATACGGTATCCGGAGTTTTAAAAATGGAAGACGGAACGCCGATACCAAATATCTACTTGTATGTCCGGAAAGAGGGAACTGAGTATAGTGTTGTATATACGAATGACAAGGGCGAATATTCCTTCCAGGCATCAAAAGGAACTTATTGTTTCAAAGCAGGAGAGTCCTTTACAGTAGACGATGGTCCGTTGAAAAAGGATATAACACTTCCGGTCTGTGAGATGTACGGTGAAAGTTCATTATGTTTGTACTCGGATGGGTTTGCTAGTGGTGATATTACAGCTGACTTGAAAGCGGATGGAAGCTTCTCATTTTCCTATGTTCCATATGGCACATATACGATGAAATTGGATGATAAAGACATTGGAACCGTTACAATAAATTCGGCTGACAAACAGCAGGACTATACCATTAACGGATATCAAATCGCGGTTGTTGTCAAAGAAGCCAATGGAGAATTTGCAAAAGATAAGTGGATACGTGTCGAGAAAGATGAAAAAACAGAGTATTATTATGTAGATAATGACAAAGGATTGGCACTAGTTATTGTTGATGAGCCCGGCACTTATGAGGTGTGCAGTTATGATAATGGCAATAGGATTTACTACGGAACGGTTACCGTGACAGATAAAAATGTGTCATGTGCGCTAACGGCGGAGTGACGGAGAGTAAAATAGGTTGAATAAGTAAGAGTGAAATTCTGATTGAATTTCACTCTTATTTTTCTTGACGCCCCTAACAATTTCATATAAAATTAAGAAAACACAATTTTCTATAACACAATGGAGGGATATAATATGAAAAAAGTAAGAGGCACAGTTGCTTTCTTGCTTGTGTTTGTGCTGAGCTTTTCTGTGATTCCACAGAATGTTCTCGCAGCCAAGAAGAAGGTGAAGCTGAGTAAAAAATCAGTAACGGTAACGGTTGGAAAGACCGTTAAGGTTAAGTTGAAAAACAACAAAAAGAAAGTGAAGTGGACGGTTGTATCCGGCAAGAAAAATGTGAAACTGAGTAAAAAGAAAAAGACCGGTGTCACGATTCATGGTAAAAAAGCCGGAAAAGCAAAGGTGCAGGCGAAAGTAGGCAAGAAAAAGTTTGTCTGTAAAGTGACGGTAAAGAAAGCCGGAACCAATCAAAATGCAGATAAGAATAATGGTAAAAAAACAGCAAAACCAACGGTAAAGCCGACCGAAAAACCGGTTCTGCCGTCGACTCCGACGCCAAAGCCGACCGAAAAACCGTCTCTGCCGTCGACTCCGACGCCAAAGCCGGACAATAAGCCGGATCCGACGCCGATTGAGACGATGATGCCACCGGATGAGACACCGGCGCCAACGGTGAAACCGGAGTCAAATTATCAGGGGCTTTATGCCGAAAAAGAGCCATTGATTGTCAGCTCCGTTGCATTTGAAAAAGATGTTCCGTCGTATTCGCTGAATTATAATGATATTTATGTAATCTCCGAGGAGGCTGATTCCCTGAAGGAGTTTGTACCGGACGTGACAAAATGTACATATAACGTTTATTGTTACGGTAAAAAGGCGGAAGTAAAGTCAATTACCGATGTTGTCTGGCATGACGATGAGGAATGGCAGAAGCCGTATTATTCATTCCTGCTTACGGCTGTGCAGGGCGGTAAGGAGTATAAGCAAACAGTTACGATGAAACTTGTCCGCGAGGATTCAGAGGAAGGCTCGGAGAATGGTATGACATGGCTTTCTTTGGATGCAGATGGTGAAAAGTATGAATTAGAACAAAGTCTGCATGATGAAGAAGGGGAAAGCGGATATTATTTTAAAGATAAAGAAGTTAATACTTCAAAGATTCAAAATGCAGAAAATATTAAACTTGTTGGTGTCTACGAGGAACAGCAGTATACAGTGAATGCAAGAAAAGAAGTCTGCGATGATTATTTTGTGAGCGTTATTAGTGATTCCTTTGCGAAAGATAATCTGGCAGTCGGTTCAGGTATGGTTTACATTGATGCCAAGACAGATTCTCATTTTTACATAGATGCATTTACTGCAACAAAAGGTGAGGTGAATTTATATCCGGGATACAGTGAAGAGTGTTTCGTATATGAGCCGGCGTTAGAAAAAGGAAAAACATTAAAAGACATATTTGCTAATGTAGTGGAAGACTTAAAGATTTACCGTGCAGTCTATAATAATGTATATTGGAATAATGAAAATATTGAGATTCGCAATGTGGTCTGGCACGATGAGCCTTATTATGACGACAAAACGGACCATGGCTATTATTCCTTTAACATTGTACTTACAGTGGATGGACAGGAAAATGAGCAGTCGTATGTGCTGGTGGAAAAACAGAAAACCTATGCAGTGTCCGGAAAATTGACAACAGAAGATGGACTGCCGATTGCAGAAGCAGAAGTTTTATTGTCTAAGTTAAGCGATGAGGAATGTGAATACACGATTGAGACGGATAAGAACGGATGTTTCGAAACGGATTTACAAAAAGGCACCTATGAGTTTGAACTGGGGCAGACGTTTACGGTAGAGGACAGAGATGTAGTGCATAATGAGAAACTTCCGGTTTATAAAATCACCGGAAAGGTGACAAGAACAGGTGCGAATACGCCGGATGTTCCGGGCTTTAACTTTGAATCAGAGGAGTCTTCCTGCATTTATTTGAGAGATTTACTGGGAGATGACAACCGTTATTACGCATATGTGCAGAAAGGAACATACACGGTTCAATCCTGTGATTGCCCGGTTGACACCGTGGAAGTAACCGGAAGTGGAACATATGATATCAAGATGGAACTTGCACTTGTGTCCGGAAAAGGTTCCGGATATTATAAATTTGTAGATACCGAGGATGAAAATAACTGCTATTGGGCATTTTCCGTATTTGATACGTACAACGTCTATTTAAAGCCGGGTACTTATTATGTAAAAATAGAAGATGCTACAGTTGATACCATTGAAGTGTCACTTGGTGAGATGACAAAGGATTACGAGATGTATTCCTGTAAGGGTGAGCTGTTAGATATGGCAGGACTTCAAATTCCAAAAGACATGTATAGAAATTACGAGATTTTGGTTATGAGAAATGAGGTGGTTTACAAGAAATTAATTATGGCACCAAAATTTGATGAGGATGATATATCCGGTTTCAAATTTGACGTTTTAGCCGGTGAATATGAGTTTTTGCACAACGGGAAATCGGTTGGCAGGATGACAGTTACCGATTCTAATGTAGTGAAAGATTTAACGATGCCGTACAAATATGTAAAAATTAAAATGCTTGATGCAGAAGATGAGTTGATATCGATATATCCGAAACGGAGGCTTAAATTTGCAAATAAGGGTACGAGCAGCATTTACTACTACTATATGGACGATGATGAGTCTGGGGATTATACATCACGCATCGTGCTGCCAACCGGCGATTACCAGTGTGTTGATTATTACTGTATGCCAAGTATAGGAGACTATGGCTTTACCGTGGATGGTTCGAGCGATACTGTTGTTATCAATACAAACGTGTATAAGATATCCGGTAGCTGCAAGGTAAATGGAACCGAGGTGTCCGATGATACATGGGTGTACTTGCACAAAAAGGGAGACGCAACAGAACTTTCGAACTATACATTTGATGAAGGGAAATATGAATTCTATGTAGAGCCGGGAGAGTATGAGATAAAAGTGTCCTTGGATTCCGGAATGGTTACCGCAGCAGACGTAACGATTACCAATGCATCTGTCGAGAGGAATTTGGAGTTAGGAGAGTAAAACGATGAAATTGTTTGATTACACATGGAGGGATATGATATGAGAAAAATGAGACGAAAAATTGCCGTTTTGCTTGTGTTTGTACTGGCATTTACGATGATGCCGCAAAATGTACTGGCGGCAAAGAAGAAGGTGAAACTGAGCAAAAAATCAGTAACGATAACGGTTGGAAAGACCGTTAAGGTTAAGTTGAAAAACAACAAAAAGAAAGTGAAGTGGACGGTTGTATCCGGCAAGAAAAATGTGAAACTGAGTAAAAAGAAAAAGACCGGTGTCACGATTCATGGTAAAAAAGCCGGAAAAGCAAAGGTGCAGGCGAAAGTAGGCAAGAAAAAGTTTGTCTGTAAAGTGACGGTAAAGAAAGCCGGAACCAATCAAAATGCAGACAAGAATAACGGTAAAAAGACAGCAAAACCAACGGTAAAGCCGACCGAAAAACCGTCTCTGCCGTCGACTTCGACGCCAAAGCCGACCGAAAAACCGGTTCTGCCGTCGAGTCCGACACCGCTGCCGACCAAGGTGCCGGAACAGACGATGCTTCCGCCGGATGAGACACTGGGACCAACGGTAGAACCGGTGAGAAACAATCAGGGACTTTATGCAGAAAATGAAGAACTCATCATCAGCTCGATTGCTTTTGAAAAAGAAGTCGATTATTATTTGAGCTATAACAATATTTATGTGTGTGACGGGGAGGCAAATTCGCTGAAAGACATCGTGCCGGATGTGACAAAATGTGAGTTTACGGTTTACTGTTATGGAAAGAAGGCAGAGGTAAAATCGATTTCGGATATCGAGTGGAACGAAAAAACATCAAAGGGAAAAGGCAGTTATACTTTTTCAATAACAGCAGCACTCGATGGCAAAGAGTATACAAAGACTGCTAAAATGATGCTTGGTCTGTCGCGGGACAAAACCAAAGAGAAGGTATTTGATAATGGATTTACGCTGCTTACGTTACAGGCAGATGACAGAGAGTATGGATTGGAGAGAGGTTTAGCAAAAGACCCTAATGGCGATAGTTCCCATTTCAGTTATTATTATTTTAAAGATAAAGACGTGGACACAGAGGACATAAAAGATGCAAGTACGAAAAAAATAACCGGTGTTTATGAAGATGAGAAGATAACACTGGATATAGAGAGTATCAGTGCGTCGACGGACAGTGTTATGTTCAGACCTTCGTCATATAAAAGAGGAAGACAATTCCTAGAGCTTAGTTATGTCGATGTTTATAAAAAAGTAGAAAATTACTTTTTGATAGATGCCTTTACATCAACAAAAGGAGCGGTAAAATACTGTGAATATATGGCGGGAGGCGATCAGGGCTTTATCTATGACGAAACGATAGAAGCCGGCAAATCGTTGAAGGATATATTTACGGATTTATCGAAAAATTTGAAGATATACCGCACGATTTATCGTAATGTTTACTGCGTAGATAACAGCATCCGTAACGTTGTCTGGCATGATGAGCCTTATTACGAGGGAAAAGAAGATAAAGGATATTATACGTTTGACCTTGTGATAACGGTTGACGGTAAAGAGTTTAAGCAGTCGTATGTGCTTGTTGAACAGCAGAGAAAATATACGGTGTCCGGAAAACTGGAGACAGAAGATGGACAGCCGATTGCAAATGCTGAAATTTCCTTAGATAAATGGAACGGAGAATTTTGGGAGTCGAATGACGTAATTAAGACCGATGAAAAGGGTAATTTCACGACTAAACAACCAAAGGGAGAGTACCAAATTCAGATGGGAAAATCGTTTACCGTTGAGGGTGACATGCAGCATGATGAGAAGCTTCCGGTTTATAAAATGTCCGGTACGGTAAAGAGAACTGGTGCACAGACAATGGATATCCCTGACATTTGGATTTTGGCAACCGAAAATAGCAGTGTCCTTTATGGCAGTGATTTCGATGATGACAATCATTATTACAGATACCTGACAAAAGGAACCTATGTAATTTATGTAGGTGATTATGAATTGGATAGGTTTGAAGTGACCGGCAGTGAAGAACGCGATATTACGCTCGATTATGCGCGAATTTTTGGAAAATGCAGCAACACGTATTTATATAAAAATGTGGATGACGAAAACTATTCAAAATATGCTTCTGCCGCGAGTGGATGGTATGAAGTTTATCTGAAGCCGGGAACCTATCAGGTAATCGATGAAGATACTGTTATTGATACGATTGATGTGGCACTGGGTGATACAAGGAAAGATTATATCGAACATTCCTGCAAAGGAAACTTACTTGATGTATCGGGGCTTGAAATTCCGAAAGAAGTGAGTAAGACCAAATTATATGTGATTTCTGTCAAGAAAAATGGGGAACAATATAAAACAATTGGTGTTCCGACGGGGAGTAAAGAGAATGCGTTTGATTATGAATTGGATTTGCTGGATGGTGAATATGAGTTTTTCTATGCAGACACCAGCGTTGCCAAGGTTACAATCGACGGCTCCGATGTTGTGAAAGATTTAACGCTGCCGTTCAAATATGTAAAAATTAAATTGTTTGATGCCGAAAATCACGTAATTCCGTTATCGGAGGAAAACTATGTGAAAGAAACCGGAGAAACCGGAAATACATACTATCTAACGGAAGGACTGACAGGTTATTCCGCACATGCAATGCTTCCGCTCGGCTCTTATGTGTTTGGCGGAGGAAACTCAAATATACAGAACTTGCAGAATGAGACATTTACAGTTACCGAGGAAGACGATGTGGTTTCTGTGAATACACAACTGTATCGAGTAAGTGGTTATTGCAAACTGAATGGGGTTAATGTTTCAGACGATGCAAGGATAACATTCTTTGACAAGAATTCGTCTTCGACTTCCGCAGCAAATGATGTGGAGGATGGTAAATATTCTGTGTATGTATCGACGGGAGAGTATAAGGTGACAATATCCGGTTCGGTGGGAATATTAGCATCCGAGGAAATAACAGTAACCGATGCTTCCGTTGAGAAAAATTTTGATATAGAGGCTGGTAAACTGACCGGAAAACTTACATGGGAAAATGGTAGTTCCTTTACCGATTTTGATACGGATATGTGTCAGATTGGTTTGCAAAGGCAAGAGCCATATTATTCAAGCCGTTTGGCGAATATAGAACAGGATGGTTCTTTTGAAGTAAAGGACATCTTATTTGGTACCTATGAGGTGATGGTGTGTTCGGCGTATGGCAATGCGGATGTAAAAGTTGGCACAATAACAATTGACAGCAATACAAAGAGCCAGAATTTTGTGATTTCCGGATATGCAGTTCACATGAAGATAGTAGATAGTGAAGGAAACCCTATGAAGTATCAACAGTTTTCTTTCATAAATACGGAGGACGAAACGGATAGGAAATATTTTAATACCGATGACGAAGGAGAAGCTTGTTTGATTATTAGTAAACCGAGCACTTATGAAGCTATGCTTAGAAAAGAAAGTTACGGAACGGTAACGGTGACAGATAAAAATGTATCTGTGACACTTAGAAAATCTGAACCTTGACGGACAAAAACCATTGTGCTATACTAGGGTTCGACGAGGACGTCACAAGCGAAAGTTTGTGACGTCCTTTTTTTATGCGATGAACCAAAGACATAAGTGGCAAAGGAGGTTATCAAAATGGATACAGCAATCAAATTTTTATATTTAAGTGAACCGGATATGATTCGGGCAGGTGTGACGGATATGGATGCCTGTGTGGAGGCAATGGAAGATTTATTGTTGACTTTACATAAAGGGGACTATGTGATGGGCGGAAAAAATCACAATTCCCATGGCTGCATGGTGACTTTCCCGGATGACCCGGAATTTGATGGAATGCCGAAAAATGCAGAGGACAGACGTTTCATGGCGATGCCGGCATATCTTGGCGGACGCTATCAGATGGCGGGGATGAAGTGGTACGGATCGAACATGGAGAATAAGAAAAAAGGGCTGCCACGCTCCATTTTGATGATGATGTTAAATGATAAAGATACGGGGGCGCCACTTGCGATGATGTCGGCAAACCTTTTGAGTTCTTACCGAACAGGGGGAATTCCCGGTGTTGGCTGCAAATATTTGGCAAGAGAGGCTGCAAAAACAGTCGCTATTATCGGACCGGGTGTTATGGGGAAAACTTCCCTTCGTGCCTTTGTCAGCGTGAGACCGGGCATTGATACCGTAAAAATTAAGGGGCGTGGACATAAGTCCATTGATTCCTTTGTTGCATTTGTCAAAGAAGAATGTCCGGGAATTAAAAATATTGTGATTTGTGATTCTATTGAGGAAGCTGTAAAAGACAGTGACATTATCAGTATGACAACAACGGTAAAGGACAGCGAGGCTGAATTTCCTTATATTGATACAAAATGGATTAAAAAAGGTGCACTAATCAGTATGCCTTCGGCAGCTCGTTTTGATGAGGATTTTCTTGTAAATGGCTGCAAAAAAGTTGTGGACAACTACAAGTTGTATGAGGCTTGGGAGGAGGAATACCCATATCCGACTTACGATCAGGTGCAGATTGTAGGAAGCAAATTTACAGATTTAAAACAGATGGGAAAAATTACAAGAGAGGACATTATTGATGTGGCAGATGTGATTACCGGTGAGAGAAAAGGACGGGAAAGCGAAGATGAGATTATCGTATATTCTGTTGGAGGCATGCCGGTTGAGGACATCGCGTGGGGAGCTACTGTTTACCGCCGCGCTTTAAAAGAAGGCATTGGTGTGGAACTGCCATTGTGGGATAAACCGGAAATGGCTTAAGAGAACAAGGGGGAATTGACATGGAGAAAAACAAGAAATTAGGATTAGGAAGTGTGGTTTCTGTTTCTGTCGGACTTGTCATTGCGACAAGCTGTCTGGTGTCATTGGGACAGGGAGCAGGAACGGTGGGAATCCCATTTATTGGTGCGATGATTATCGCCTGTCTGCTGAATATGACAACGGTTGCTTCGCTTTCTGAGCTAAATGGTCTGATGCCAAACACGACCGGAGGACTGGCGCAGTATACGCTCGCTTGTATGGGACCGTTTCCAACCATGATTTCTATGGTGGGAGGGTATCTGATTTGTAACATTTTATCGTGTGGTGTTGAAGCATCGATTTTTGCCTATGCCATGTCGCAGACACTTCATTTGCCGATTCCAAGCATCGGCTACACCATTATCATGACGGTAATCGTTATGGTGGCAAATCTGTTTGGTGTCGATATGTTTGCTAAAATTCAGAATCTGGTTGCATTCCTTTTGGTTGGCTCGATGGTTGTTATGGGAATTATCGGTGCCTTGGGGCTTGGAACCGGACAGGTTGTTTCCCAGCCGGCAAGCATGTCAACGAATTTCTTTGATATTGTGTCGACAACTGCAGTGGCATTCTGGCTGTTTATTGGTGCCGAATATGTCATTCCAATATCCAAAGATGTTAAAAATGCCAAACGAAATGTGCCGCTTGGTATGATGATTGGACTGGTGCTTATTTGCCTGGTGCAGGCAATCATGGTATTAGGTTTTCATAATTATACGCCGTGGGCAAAACTGACCGAATCTGCCGCACCACATTTGTTATACGGTCAAAATCTTCTTGGCGGAGCAGGAAAATACTGGATGACAATGGTGGCTGCTCTGGCGGTTATCAGCACGCAAAATTCAACGGTAAGTGGTCTTTCAAACATTTGTCAGGGCATGGCAAAAATGAATATGATGCCACAGTTTTTTGCCAAGACAAATAAAAGGAAAGTACCATTTTTCGGTGTAATATTTGTCAGTGTTACCATTTTGATTTTTGCTTTCATTAGTGACAGTTCCTCCTCGGCAATCTCATTTTTGATTCTGGTGGGCTCTGTATTTTGGATGATTTCGTATATCTTAGCGCATATTGACGTGCTGATTCTGAGAAAAAGAGTGCCAAATGCACCGCATTCCTTTAAAGTTCCACTCGGTAAAATTCTGCCGCTTATCGGGATTTTAGGAACAACCTACATGATTTTAAATATTTCAACCGACTCGGCAGAGCGGTTAGCTATCTGGGGCGTAACCGGAATTGCCTTTTTGATTCTTGGTATCTACTCGTTCTTTTGGATTAAATACAAAATGCGGATGCCGGTCTTTAAGAGCGTGCCGATGGAAGAAGTTATGGCAATGGAAAATGATTTGTATTATGTGATACGGAAAGAGAAGGGGATTTGGAGGTAGCCGTGTTTTGGGGGTTGCCGTAAATTATCAAGAAATGATTTGCATCAAGTGGGCGCTCTCGCTAAGACAAACGCGTAGGGGTATCAGCTTGCAAAATACGCAAGCTTGATACCCACGTGTTTGTACCCACTCGCTGCAAATCATTTCTTGATAATTTACGGCAACCCCCAAAAGACGGGCTGTACGTTTTTGGTAGAAATTTGTTGCTCCAAAACTGATTTAAATTTTCTTCGACAACTCTTTTTCTATGATTTGTTTCATAGCGTTGCATTTTTACGTTGAAATTAGGCTTTATCAGCAAAAATCACGTATTAATTGCAACGCTTTTTGTTGATTGTAACCTTTTTGGTTGTTTTATTTTGAAAAGCAGGCGAAAGCATGCAACGTTTTTGAACTTTTGTGAGGTTTTAGGTTGCATAAGCTTCTCTTCGGCATTTAGCACAAACTTTTTCTCGCTTAATGAACTGAGAACAAAAATCATTCCCTGGCATACATTGAAAGCAATAGTGTCAGGGGATGACTTCATGACACAGCCATCCGGGGCGTCCGGTGTAAAAATTGCCTGTTGGGTAATCGGCTGATTTTAACTGCTAGTGTTGACAAAATGTGCTATACTTATTCTTATCATAAAAGATTGGAGTGAAGCAGCATGAAAAGCAAACAGATTCTCTCGCTTTCCCTTGCCGCATGCCTGACGATTGGCTCTCTTGCCGGAGCAGGTGAGGCGCAGGCAAAAGCAAAAGCGAAAAAGCCGGTATTGTCAAAAACAAAAATGACTGCCTATATCGGCAAGACAAAGACATTGAAGGTTAAGAAAAACGGAACGAAAAAAATCGTGAAAACCAAATGGACTTTGTCCGGAAAAAAAGTGGCAAAACTGTCGAAAAAGAAAAAGACATCGGTCACCATTAAGGGATTAAAAAAAGGCAGTGCGACAGTAAAAGCCAAGGTTTGGTATCAGAAGAAAGGTGCCAAAAAGAAGAAAAAAGTCACTTTAAAATGTAAGGTGAGCGTAACAAAATACGTTTCTCCTGAGGCGAAGAAAAAGGCGAACGTGTTAAATGCGACGACGAAGTATCAGCCGCTTGCTAAGTTGGCAGCGCAGCATGGATTCAAGTTGGGAACCGTTGTAAACTACACAAATGTTACAACGAATGACAACTACAAAAATCTTGTGAAATACCATTTTAACAGTTTGACAGCAGGAAATGAGTTTAAGGCATATTCGCTTTTAGACCAGGCAAAATCCGCAAAGAGCAAAGATGGTATGCCGGTGATGAATTATGACAAGGCAGATACGATTATTTCATTTGCCAAGGAAAACGGAATCCAGATGCGGGGACATGTTCTTGTGTGGCATGCGTATATGTGTGACTGGTTCTTCCGCGAGGGCTATGACACAGGTAAGAAATATGTAAGCAAGGCGGTTATGCAGAAACGTCTTCAGTATTATATTAAAGAAGTAATCACTCATTTTGAAAAGAAATATCCGGGTGTAATTTACTGCTGGGATGTTGTAAATGAGGCAGTGGCAGATCAGAATGAAGGGGATGATAACAGAAACCTGCGTAAAGATAATCAGTTTTACAAAATCCTTGGCAGCGATTATGTGGAGCAGTCGTTCCTCTATGCGAAAAATACGGTAGATGAGCTGGGTGCCGATATTAAGCTGTACTATAATGATTACAATTCATTTTACAAATCAAAACGTGAGGAAATTGTAAATCTGGTTAAGAGCATTAACAGTTATGCAAAAGACGCCAAAGGAAACGTCCGCAAACTGTGTGACGGCGTTGGCATGCAGGGCTACATCGGTGGTTACGGAACTCAGAATGGCTGCATGAATGAGCAGAATATTTCGGATATTAAGAAATCAATTGAGACCTATGCAGCACTTGGATGTGAAGTTCAGGTGACCGAAATGGCAGTAAGAAACTATATGAATACAAAGGCAATGCAGAAAAAACATGCGGAATTTTATAAGAAATTATTCCAGATGTTTGTGGATGTGAACGCCATTCCGGCAGACTGCTCCGGTAAATCGGCGGAAGAAATCAAAAAACTGGAGGAGAGCCGACCTTTAAAAGCGGTTTCAATTTGGGGATGGCAGGATGACCCGTCGCTTGAAGATAATAATTACAGTTATTCTATGAATGGACCATACTGTGGTTTGTTTACCGAGTTGTATGCGGTGAAAGATTCGTTTAAGAATGTGTATGAGGTTCTTGCAAATAAAAGAATTTAAGGGTGTTGACATTTTAAATTTTCAAGATTATAATAGCGGTAACACGTAGATGAGACGAGTAAAACGCAGAACATGTCAGAGAGAAATGCCTTGTGCTGGAAGCATTTTCATGGAAACCGTTTGAAAACTACCTCGGAGTGACCCCAATCCGGTCCGGTGACCCCGTTATCGTCAGAATGAAGCCGGGATGATTTATTACTATTTCGTCCAACAAGGGTGGAACCGCGAGAACATTGAATTAATGGCCTCGTCCCTTCGAACTATAACAGCAAGAAGGGATGAGGCCTTCTTGTATATTGAATGAAGACAGGAGGAATTGACATGAAAGTAACACTTAAAGATGGTTCAAGCAAAGAGTATTCACAGGCAATGAGCATTATTGATATTGCCAAAGACATCAGTGAAGGACTTGCCAGAGTGGCATGCGTTGCCGAGTTAGATGGCGAAGTTGTGGATTTGCGCACAATAGTAGATGGCGAACACACACTGAATATTTTGACATTTGACAGCGACGAAGGAAAAGCAGCATTCCGTCATACTGCATCCCATGTGCTGGCACAGGCGATTAAGAGATTGTATCCGGATGCCAAATGTGCCATTGGACCTTCGATTGAGGAAGGTTTCTACTATGATTTTGATATAGCACCATTGGATCGTGAGGCACTGGACAAGATTGAAAAAGAAATGAAAAAGATTGTTAAGGAAGGTGCGACATTAGAGCGTTTTACCCTGCCAAGACAAGAGGCAATTGATTTGATGAGAAAACGTGAGGAGCCGTATAAGGTTGAATTGATTGAAGATTTACCGGAAGATGCTGAGATTTCTTTCTATCAGCAGGGCGAATACATTGATTTGTGTGCCGGACCTCATTTGATGAATACAAAACCGTTAAAGGCAATGAAGCTGATTTCTTCTTCCGGTGCTTACTGGAGAGGAAATGAGAAAAATAAAATGCTTACTCGTGTATACGGAACTGCTTATACAAAGAAAGCGGATTTGGATGCTTATCTGGAGCATTTGGAAGATATTAAAAAACGCGACCACAATAAATTGGGACGTGAGCTGGAACTGTTTACCACTGTTGATGTAATCGGTCAGGGACTTCCGCTTCTGATGCCAAAAGGTGTACAGGTTATTCAGACTTTGCAGCGCTGGATTGAAGATGAGGAAGAAAAGCGCGGTTACATGAGAACGAAGACACCTTTGATGGCAAAATCTGATTTGTACAAGATTTCCGGTCACTGGGATCACTACAAAGAAGGTATGTTTGTTCTTGGCGATGAGGAAAAGGATAAGGAAGTATTTGCCCTTCGTCCGATGACCTGTCCATTCCAGTACTATGTTTACAAGGCAAGCCAGAAATCCTATCGTGACCTGCCATGCCGTTATGGTGAGACATCAACATTGTTCCGTAATGAGGATTCCGGTGAAATGCACGGCTTGACTCGTGTGCGCCAGTTTACAATTTCTGAAGGACATTTGATTGTGCGTCCGGACCAAATGGTAAAAGAGTTTAAGGATTGTATCGCTCTTGCTCAGTACTGTTTGCAGACACTTGGTGTTGAGGAAGATGTAACGTATCATCTGAGTAAATGGGATCCTGAAAACCGTGAAAAATATATCGGCGAGCCGGAAGTTTGGAATGAGACAGAAGAAGATATCCGCCAGATTTTGACAGAACTGAATATTCCATTTACTGAGGATGTCGGAGAGGCCGCTTTCTACGGACCAAAAGTAGATATCAATGCGAAAAATGTATACGGTAAAGAAGATACCATGATTACCATTCAGTGGGATGCCCTTTTGGCTGAACAGTTTGATATGTATTATATTGATGAAAATGGTGAGAAAGTACGCCCATACATCATCCACAGAACATCCATTGGATGTTATGAGAGAACGTTAGCATGGCTGATTGAGAAATATGCCGGTGCATTCCCGACATGGCTTTCACCGGAGCAGGTACGTGTTTTGCCAATTTCCGAGAAATATCTCGATTACGCAAACAGCGTGGAAGAGAAATTAAAAGCGAATGGCATCCGCTGCAGCGTGGACAGCCGTTCCGAAAAAATCGGTTACAAGATTCGCGAGGCAAGACTTCAGAAAACACCGTATATGCTCGTCGTTGGGCAGAAAGAAGAGGAAGAAGGCGTTGTATCCGTTCGCAGCCGTTTCAAAGGAGACGAGGGTGCACAGTCTTTGGATGCGTTCATTGATGACATTTGCAAGGAAATCCGTACGAAAGAAATTCGTAAGGTAGAAGTGACACCGGAGAGCAAATAAGCAGGAGGTTTGTATGCAGCAGAATAGACAGACAAATGCAAAAGCGATTGCGTCGTTAGTGCTTTCATGTGCTTCGATGATTTGTTGTGTGCAATGGTCCATTTCTTTGGTAATGGCAGTGCTTGGCATTGTATTTGGAATTTTGGGACTTCGGGATGACAATCCGAATCAGGAAGATGCAGCAATTGCCGGTATCGTTGTGGGAGTGGCAGGGGTCATCCTTGCCATTGTCGTAGCGGTGCTGTTAATTAAAATTACGAATAATTCGTCGATGCAGCATCTGGAACAGACAGCATCCTTTTTCGCCCCATACGGCAGGATATAGAAATGGAGGTATCTATGACAGATATAAATCGGCACAGAGGGCTTGCAATTGCCTCTCTTATATTAGGTGGAATTTCCTGTTTTTGCTGTTTTGGAACAGGTATCGGCGTAATCCCTGCCGCAATCGCCCTTGTCTTTAGTATTATCGCTGTGGCAAAAGGCGGTAAAAATGCGAAAAAATTAGGAATCATTGGATTGATTTTGAGTGCCATCGGTCTGGTTTTAAATGCCGTGATTTTGGCATACGGAATCTGGATGATTCGCTGGGACCACATGACAATTGAAAATCTATCCTCAATTCAGAACTTAAATCCTGCAAACGAAAAAGACATCATCGAATGGCTTCAGCAGTTTATTAAGGTTGATATATCGGGGATGGTAAATTAAGTGGGGGGTGCGTGTTATTGTTTCCGTAATTAGGCAGAAAAGCTTTGTATCTCGTGGGTCTACGTTCCACTTCGGTCCGCGCAGAACAGAGGTTCCCCGAACCTCTTGCGCCGCTTTCGCTCGTTGAGTACGTAGCGGTATGGGCGCTGAAACTACCAGCGCTACATACCGACGTACTCAAAACCCACGAGTTTCAAAGTTTTTCTGCCAAATTACTGGAATTCAATAAATGGCATCCCCCCAATCATTTGTTGCCCTGCCTTAATACCATGGCTGATACTTTGTATGTAAGCGTGTGTGGTCAAGTGATTGCTGCCGATTTTTCAGGAATCCAATAAATGACCTTAATTCAATTTATAATGATTGCGCTGCAAACACATCGGGTATCAGACACGCGTAGTTTGCGTGTCGATACCCCTGTGCGTTTGCTAAGCGGGAGCGGCGCAAGAAATATAAATTGAATTAAGGTCATTTACGGAAACTGAAAAAAATTACCAGCAATCACTTGACACACACCACCTTTCTATGGTACACTACCAAAGGTGTAAAAAGCAGAGTTATCCACTCTCACCTTGCCGTATAACATTTGTTATCACACGGTATTGGTTCACATCTATTATAATGATAGGAAATGTTTTACGTGGATAGCTGGCTTTTAGAAACAGCTATCTTTTTTTCATTTAGGAGGTAAGAACAATAAGCGATTTAATGATTAACGAGCAGATTCGCGACAGAGAAGTTCGTGTAATTGGACCAAATGGAGAACAGCTTGGCATTATGTCGGCAAAAGAAGCATATTTCAAAGCAAAAGATGCAGGACTTGATTTGGTAAAGATTGCACCGACTGCAAAACCGCCGGTATGTAAAATTATTGACTACGGCAAGTACCGCTATGAGCAGGCTCGTAAAGCAAAAGAAGCAAAGAAGAAACAGAAAACCATCGAGACAAAAGAAATCAGACTTTCGCCAAACATTGATACCAATGATTTGAACACGAAAGTAAATCAGGCAAAGAAATTCCTGCAAAAGGGAGCTAAAGTAAAAGTCTCACTTCGATTCCGTGGTAGAGAAATGGCTCATAAAGATGTAGGAAGGGAAATCCTGAATGCGTTTTTTGAAGAATTAAAGGACGTTGCTTCCGTCGACAAACCTGCGAAGATGGAAGGAAGAAGTATGGTAATGTTTTTATCAGCCACAAAATAATAACGGAGGAATAATATCATGGCAAATCAGAAAATGAAAACAAAAAGAGCTGCTGCAAAGCGCTTTAAAGTTACCGGTACCGGTAAATTGAAAAGAAACAAAGCATACAAGAGTCATATTTTGACTAAGAAGACAACAAAGAGAAAAAGAAATCTCAGAAAGTCTGCTCTTGTAGATGAAACTAATGTAAAAACAATGAAAAAGATTATGCCATACAGCTAATGGCGAAGGAGGGAACTGACAAATGGCTAGAATTAAAGGCGGAATGAACGCAAAGAAAAAACATAAAAGAGTATTGAAACTGGCAAAGGGTTACAGAGGCGCAAGAAGTAAACAGTATCGTGTTGCAAAACAGTCTGTTATGCGTGCGTTGGAAGAGTCCTATACAGGTAGAAAACAGAAAAAGAGACAGTTCAGACAGCTTTGGATTGCTCGTATTAACGCAGCAGCTAGAATGAATGGTCTTTCCTACAGCAAATTCATGTATGGTTTGAAACTTGCTGAGGTAAATGTAAACCGTAAAATGCTTTCTGAGATGGCAATCAGTGATCCGGAAGGTTTTGCTTCTTTGGTAGAAGTAGCAAAAAGCAAATTAGCTTAAGTTTTATCTGTTATAACAAACAAGTACAAAAAGGTATCTCGTTGTGAGGTACCTTTTATCTTGCAGTAAAAGTGAAATATCACGATTAATGGAAAGGAAATGAGGGAAATGAGTCAGACGCATAAGCAAAAAATAGCGGCATTGCTTGCCACAACCTTAATTTTATGTGACCTCATAAGCGGGAGTCCTGCCCATTTGCAGGCAAGACAGAAGAACAATCAGACGGAGTGGAGTGAAGAGCCAACGCCTGAACCGACAGTAGAACCGACTGCGGAGCCAACAGAGGAGCCGGAGCCAACAGTTGCGCCACAGCCAAATGAAACTCCAAAGCCGGTGGAAAAGTATGAACTGGTATCGCCCCACGCCAAATACTATAAAGGTGGCATGAAGGGGATTCATTACCGAAGGGTTAAAGGGAAAAAAGTGTATCACCTTTACTCATATACGACGGATTCGGTAAAACTTGTTATGTCACAGGCATCTACTTTTGAGGTTTACGGAGGTGCTTCGAAAAAAGAAGTAAAAAAGAAGTTAGTTACCGTTTCTTCCTCCGGTGTGGTAAAATGTAAGAAAAAAAACAAAAAAAATTACACGCTCTTAAAAGCGACGTCTAAAGTGACAGGCGAAAGCTGCTATATTTACATTTATTTTAATGAAAAAATTGAAAGCAAAAGCGGCAGCAAAATAAAGTTATGGGAAAAGAAAAAAGCGACAGTTTCTTTTAACTATGCCAAAAAGAAATTGTCTTTTGAAATAAAGAATAAAAAGATTGCAAGTATCAATAAAAACGGGCGTATTACGGCGAAAAAGAAGGGGACGACTTACCTTTTCGTAAAGGTGAAAGATTCGGATAAAAACCAGTGCAGGATTAAAATTGTTGTAAAAGAAGAACCGTGGATTGTCAGTGAAAAGGATAAGAAATACGACTACGCAGAGATGACAAGAGATTTGCGTAAGATTGCCCGCAAATACCCCGGAAAAACAGGGCTGTCGAGCCTTGGCAGGACATATGACAACAGGGAAATCTGGTGCCTGCGTGTGGGAAATCCTTCTGCGGCAAAGAAACTTGTGATTGATGCGGCAATTCACGCCAGAGAGTGGAAAAATACACAGGTCATTATGCGACAGACCGAGGAAATTCTTCGGGAATATAGTGAACACCGCGCAAGATTCCGTTCGACCTGCCTTTATATTCTGCCGATGGATAACCCGGACGGTGTGACAATTTCGCAGTATGGGGCAAGTGGAATCCGCAATGCAAAACTTCGCAAGAAAATACAGAAGATAGGGCATTTCAATACGTGGAAAAATAATGCCAGAGGGGTTAATATTAACAATAATTTCCCTGCCGGTTTTTCAGCAGATAAGAAAAAGGATAAAAAGAAGGGGAAGAAAAGGAAACCGGATGCCACAACATATACAGGAAAAAAGGCAGCGAGCGAAAAGGAAACGAAGGCATTAATTTCTTTTATTAAGCGGATATCGCCAAAGACGGTGTTGAATCTCCATTCGACCGGCAGTATTTTATACTGGGATTTTGATGTGTCTTCGCCGCTGCATGAAAAGCAGTACAGGTTAGCAAGTGAAATAAAAAAGAGAAATCATTACCGCATGATGCCAAAGAGTTCGAGTACAGAAGAACACGGAGGCTTTGCAGACTGGCTTGTGTACGAGAAGAAAATTGTGAGTGTTACGGTTGAAACAGGGACAGTGCCATGCCCTTTGCCGCACTCTCAGTATAAAAAGATTTATAAACGAAACAAAAAGATGTTTCGCTGGTTTATGCTATCTTATTAAACAGGCAATTGGATACGAAAAGGAAGGTGCATTAAAATGGAACGAACGAGAAGACTGCGGATGGATGAACGAGTGAGAGATATGGTGCGGGAAAATCATGTCCGGGTGGACGAATTGATTTATCCGATTTTTGTAATAGAAGGCGAAAATATTTGTGAACCGGTAGAGTCGATGCCGGGCATTTACCAGTATTCGATTGACAGACTTCATGAAGAACTTGACCGGGTGCGTGAGGCAGGGGTTCCGGCAGTTTTATTGTTTGGTATTCCGGCACACAAAGATGAGCAGGGAAGTGGTGCGTATGCCGAAGACGGAATTGTGCCGCAGGCAATTCGCTATATTAAGAAAAATTACAAAGAACTTGTTGTTATTGCGGATGTCTGCCTGTGTGAATACACATCACATGGACACTGCGGTCTGATTTGCGATGGGGAAGTTTTGAATGATGAAACGCTTCCGTTTTTGGCAAAGGCATCTGTTGTGTATGCAAAGGCAGGAGCAGATATCATTGCACCGAGTGATATGATGGATAAACGTGTTGAGGCAATCCGCAAGGCTCTTGATGAGGAGGGCTTATACAATACGCCGATTATGTCCTACAGTGCAAAATTTGCGTCGGCATATTATGGCCCATTCCGTGATGCTGCACATTCGGCACCTGGATTTGGTGACCGCAAAAGCTACCAGATGGATCCGGCAAATGGAGAAGAAGCTCTGCGGGAAGTGGAGCAGGACATCAAAGAAGGTGCTGATTTAATTATTGCAAAACCGGCGATGGCATATCTGGATGTGCTAAAAGATATTTCGATTCATTATAACATTCCGATTGTGGCGTATAACGTCAGCGGAGAATATGCGATGGTGAAAGCGGCAGCGCAAAAAGGCTGGATTGATGAAAAACGAATTGTGATGGAGCACATGATTGGATTTAAGCGTGCCGGTGCAAAAATGATTATTACTTATCATGCGCTTGATGTAGCTCGGTGGCTTAAGGAAGAACAAAAGGAGCAGTAACCATGATTTTTGGCTATGTTGGAATTTGCTATAAAGAAGCACCACTTGCCCTGCGCGGGCAGGTGGCGTTACCCGACTCAAAAAAAATTGAATTATGGGAGCGGCTTTCTGTCATTGGCTTAAAACAGTGTGTGATTGTCTCGACCTGCAACCGCAGCGAGATTTTCTATTTTTCTCATTCGGATGCGGTGACGGGGGAGCAGGTGCAGTCCTGCTACCAGGACATTTTCCCGAATGTTTCGTTTGGGGATTGCTGTAAGAAAAAAGAGGGCAGTGAGGCGGTTTCTTATTTGTTTCGCGTGGCGGCAGGCTTGGAATCGTTAGTCGTAGGTGAAGACCAGATTTTAGGGCAGGTTGTTGAGGCGATGGATTTTGCCAGGACCATGGGGCACAGCGGCAAAGAATTGGAGCGCATTGTAAGGGATGCAGTGACGTGTGCCAAGTGGATTAAGACGAATTACCGCATCAGCGAAAAGCCGTTGTCAGTCAGTTATATTGGCGTGAAAGAGCTGCACCGTGCCGGTGGCGTTAGCGGGAAAAATATTCTTGTGATTGGAAGCGGAAAAACGGCGGCACTTGCTTTGACATATTTGTTTGAATACGGAGCAAAAAAGATTTATCTGTGCAGCCGGACGCTTGCGCACGCAAAAGAATTGTTAGCGGTACATGAAAATTTGACAGTGGTGGACTATCATGAGCGTTATGATGTGATGAAGCAGTGTGAAACGGTTGTATCAGCAACGTCATCGCCACATCTGGTTGTTTTGTATGACAAATGGAAAGAGACGGGTGCCACACAAATGCAGTTTTTGGATTTGGCATCACCGAGGGATATTGACAGCCGGTTACAAGAAGTTTCGGGGGTGCAGTTGATTGATATGGATACGCTGCAGAAAATTACCGAAAAAAATCAGAATGAGCGGGAAAAACTGGCGGCAGATTGTGAACAGGTTATTGAGGAAAAGGTGCAGGAGACGATGGAGTGGCTTTTATTGAGCCGTGTGGATGGCACGATTGAGACGCTGCAGAAACGGTGTTCACAGATTGAGACGGACAGTTATGAATATTTAAATCGAAAAATTCCTCTCAATCACAGAGAGCAGAAATTATTGAAAAAGGTGCTTCATGCTTCTTTGCAGCGCTTGATTCGCGAGCCGATTCAGGAATTAAAGCAGTTGGAGGACGAAGAAAAGCAGAAAGAGTACCAGAATATCTTAAAAACATTATTCCGAATGTATGAAGATGAATAAAAGTATAAGCGTAACCTTATACTTTTATTAAAAATTGCTATAAGTAAAATGTTATAATATCGTATGGAATATATTTACAAAGTTATACCTTGGTGTTACAATAATCTCAAAGAGAGGGATCGTATACGAAACAGGGTTTGTTTACGGGGCGGTTTCAAAAACAAAAAATGATTGGAGGACACAAGGTTGAAAAAACAGTTTTGTAAAACAATGAGTTATGTGATGACGGCAGCATTGCTTCTTGGCGTGTCAATGCCATCTTCACCGGCAGCAGCAAAGAAAAAGGCACCGAAACTTAGCACAAAGAAAGTAAGCATTTCGGTTGGACAGAAAAAGACGATTAAGCTGAAGAATGGAAAGAAAGCAGTTTGGTCCATTAAGTCAGGTAAAAAGGTTGTTAGTCTTTCGAAGAAAAAGAAAACAAGTGTCGTAGTAAAAGGTAAGAAGGCAGGAAAGGCAGTTGTATTAGCAAAGGTTGGAAAGAAAAAACTGACCTGCAAAGTTACTGTTAAGGAAAAGAAGCCGGCAGTTACAAAAGCACCGGCAATTACTACTGCACCAAACACGAATAAACCAAGTACGGCACCGACAGCAACACCAACAGCTGTAGTACCGGCACCAACCGCTACTCCGGAACAGGGCGAGGCAGTAAAAGACATTACAATTGATATGACAAAAGTTGGCGATACCGAATTCAGTTCTTCACCGGCAACGATTAATTTTAGCAGCCAGCTGGATGCACGCTTTGATTTGGCTTATTTTAAGGAAGTAAAAATTGGCTATGAACTTACTTTTGAAGGTGAAGACACTTCCAAATTAACAGCTGGTAAAATTGCTGTAGCAGGTACAACAGAGCAGTTGACAGGTTTTGATGATGGTGTAGCATTTAATTATAACATGGCAGCGGGTGCTACATCCGTATCGGTAGCATTTGATGAGAAAGTAACAGGTCCTGCCGTTGGATTGAACATCCAGCCGATGGATGCGGCTGCTAGTTATGGTTGGCCGGAAACGTTGAAATCCGTTAAGATTATAAGCATTGTATTTGTTGCCAGAGCAGGAGCTACTTATCCGGCAGCAGGAGCAAGCAAACCAACACCAAAACCAACAGTAGCACCGGAATTTGAATCTTCTGAGTTCAAATACGATGGTCTTGATCAGAATTGGATTGACAAAAACATTGACCCTGAAAAACCGGTTGTTGCTTTGTCATTTGATGATGGCCCGGGAGGTTATACAGGATTTGTTGATAATGGTATGAAGATTCAGAAAGCTTTAACTGCAGCAGGCGCTCATGCAACATTCTTCTACATCGGTGCTCATATTGAGCATGATGAGGATTCCAGAAATGAAGTTCTTGCAGCGAAAGAGGCTGGATTTGAGGTGGCAAATCATTCTTATGATTCCAATGGGTTGAATAGTGTAGGACCAGAGGTAATCAAAGAGAAGATTGCTAAGACAGATGCACTTCTTTCTGAAATCACCGGATACAAACACTTCTTGTTCCGTGCGCCAAACGTTGCTTATAGTCAGGCGATGTATGCAGTAATCGAGAAACCGTTTATCGATGTATCGATTTGGAGTCAGGATTATCAGGATAAAACAACGAAAGATGATTTGGTAAACAATGTAATCAATAACTTAAAAGATGGCGGTATCATTAACATGCATTCCGTTCATGATAAGACAGCAGAGGCAGTTCCGGAAATTTTGGAGCAGTGCAAAGACAAAGGATATCAGGTAGTTGGCGTTTCTGAATTGTTTGCGATTAAAGGCAAAAAGCTTATGACAGGTGTGAAATACAATAACGCTGAGTAAGATTTGAAAATGGATTGTTGAAAAGCAGGGCTGTTATAATAAAATAGTCTAAAGATGGCAAAAGAAGTTTGTTCGATATAAACGAATGGAACTTCTTTTGCTATTTTTATTTTATACGCAGACATGCCGCTCTTTGGTTGCGGCGTCTCTTTATCTGTGATAAAATAGAGTAAATGGCGTGAAAGGAGCATGCATATGACAGGGATTGTTTTTGAAGGTGGGACATTTCGACCGATTTTTAGCTGCGGTGTGATGGATGCACTGTTGTCGGAGAATATATTACTGCCTTACTGTATTGGTGTTTCCGCTGGAATTGCGGATGGCGTCTCGTATATTTCTAAACAACCACAGAGAAATTTGGAAATTATGCAGAAATACCGTAATGATAAGCGATATATGAGCCGGAGCAACTGGAAAAAAAATAAAAGTATTTTCGGACTGGATTTTGTTTTTGGAGAAATTCCGGACCACTTAATTCCATTTGATTGGGACACCTTTCGTTCATATGAGGGAACTTGTCTGGTTGGTGTGACAAATGCAAAAACCGGACAGATTGAGTATAAAAATGCAATGGATATGGACGAGAAATTTACAATGCTTCGTGCAACCTGTGCACTGCCGATGTTTTTCCCGGCGATTGATTTGGACGGGCAGAAGTATTACGATGGCGGGCTGGTTGACCCGATTCCGTTTAAAAAAGCGTTAGATGACGGTTGTGACAAATTAATTGTTGTGCTTACGCAGCCACGCGGTTTTGTGAAACGTTATGGCAAATATGATAAAATGGGTGCCAGAATGCTAGGACATAAATATCCGGAGATTAAGCGCGTGATTATGGAGAGACCGGACCACTACAATGCCATGGTCAAAGAGTGTGAGGCATTAGCGAAGGAAGGAAAAGTGTTGATTCTACGGCCGAACCATTTACTGAACAGCTTTGAAAGTGATGTGCGCAAACTGGAAATGGCTTATTGGCATGGTTACCGCATGACAAAAGAAAAGATGAAAAAAATCAAGAGGTTTATTGAGGAATAAAGGAGATTGCAAATGAAACAACAAAAGCAGCAAAAAGAATATGGGAAAAAGTTTTTTGTGCCAATTTTGCTTATACTGGCAGTGCTTCCATTGATTACCAATGCACATATTTATGATAATGGATTGAGTAAACAATTATGGTCATCGGCAAATGGTCAGGTGACGGATTTCTTTTTGTATTATAAATCACATTTTCTGATGATACTGGGTGCTATTGTTACGGTGATTTTGGCATATTGGCTTTGTACTGGTGAAAATGGCAGATTGTTTGATAAAAATGCGTGGATTCCGTTGATTCCGGCATCGGTGTTTGCCCTGTTTTCGCTGTTTTCAGCGATGGGAGCGGTGCATGCAGAGGATGCGTTCTTAGGCGGTTATGAGCAGTTTGAGGGCGTGTTTGTCCTTCTTATTTATGTAATTTGTTTTATATTTGTATACGGTTACGTGAAGAAAGAAGAGGTAGTGGAGTGGCTTCTTAACGGACTGACTGCCGGTTCTTGTGTTGTCAGTGTTCTCGGTGCATTCCAAACGTTTGGTCTGGACTGGATTCAGAGTGCATGGGCAAGGCCTTTGGTTACGACTGAACTGGCTGGCAGAAGTGGATTTAATATTAAATTGACATTTGGCAAGGGCATGGCATATTCTACACTTCACAATCCGAACTATGTTGGTTCATATGTAGCGGTTGTTTTACCGATTACGATTCTTTTGCTTTTTACGGCAAAGAAAATGACATTTCGTGTACTGGCTCTGATATCTACCGTTTGCCAGTTGATTATGCTGTATGGCTCACAGTCATTGACCGGACTGATTGGTGTTGCCGGAGCTGTTATTGCAGCACTGATTTTTCTGCTTCCCTATGCGAAAAAGCATCTGCTTGTTTCGGTTGGAGCGGTTGTTGTGTGTATTGCTGCGGTGGTCTGCGTGCTCGTTGCAAAACCCGGCATTTTAAACCGATTTACGGGCAGCGAGGGAGAAAAAACGACGAATACTATTTCGTCCATTCAGACAGAGAAAAATTCGTTTGAAATTGTGACCGGCAGCGGAAAGACGGTTGTAGGAGAGTTTACTTCGACTGACAGTATCGGTTCCTTTTCTTTGAAGGATAAAAAGGGAAAAACACTGGAGACTGCGACAAATAATAATGTTGTGACGATTGCAGAAAAAGGATATGAAAAGATTAAATTCTCGGCATCTGCTGTCGAGGTCGATAAAACAACGATTCCGTGTCTTGAAATTGGTGCAGATGGAAAAACGTGGGATTTGGTGAAAAAAGATAATAAACTTTTGTATTATAATCCGCAGGGACGATTGGACAAACTGAGAAAAGTGGATTCGATTGGTTTTGAAAATAATTACGATTTTGCGACCCGCCGTGGTTATATTTGGTCACGTACATTTCCAATGCTTAAATCAACGGCCTTGATTGGTGTTGGTGCGGATAATTTTGTATATGAATTTCCGAATAATGATTATGTGGGAAAAGTGAATTCTGAGTTTAATGCGCAGCTTATTACGAAACCGCATAATATGTATCTTCAGATTTGGACGCAGGACGGTATGCTTGCCTGTCTGGCATTGATTGCTTTGTACGTGATGCTTGTTATTGCAACATGGAAGAATTGCATGAATGCAGAGAAAAAGACATGGCTTCAAAAAACAGCAATGGCAATTTTTTGTGGTGCCAGTGGTTACATGGTAGTTGGTCTTGCAAATGATTCAAGTGTATGTGTGGCACCTTTGTTCTGGATCCTTATGGGACTTGGGTTTGCCGTAAATCATATGATAAAACGCAGTAAAGCGAAAGAGGAAGAACAGTAAAATACGGAGGTGATTGTATGGCTCGAAGATGCAGTGTGGAAAGAGCAAATAAACAAATTGGCGGTTTCGCCAGTGCAAAGAAAAATATGGTGATTCAGTACGAAGGACGTGAACGTTCGACAAAGCATTTGTTGGAATTGATTCACGATGATGTTTTAACAAAAGGAGTTGCAGAAGAGGAAATTGAACAGCTTGATATTTACGTGAAACCGGAAGAACAAGCAGTTTATTATGTGGTGAATCAGAAAATTGAAGGCCAGATTGCATTCTAAAAGGATGTGGGACAAGAATGTCGGAAAGGAAGAAAATTATGGCAACGGTTTATGTAATTGCAAACCAAAAGGGCGGTATTGGTAAGACGACAACCGCTACAACATTAGCAGGGATTTTGAATCAAAAAGGAAAAACTTTATTAATTGATGCGGACCCGCAGGGGAACAGCACAAGTACCTATCAGGCAGCAATTGAGGATACGGCAACTCTTTATGATGTCATGGTTGATGAGGACCCGGTGCCGCTTGATGAGGCTGTGCAACACATGGAGAACGGAGATATTGTAGCTTCGGACCCATTGCTTGCCAAGGCGGGAAAACTTTTAGATGGAAATGTGGAAGGAATGTACCGTTTGCAGGATGCGCTTGAAATGTTAGACGGCTATGATTACATCGTAATTGACACAGCACCATCGCTTGATATTGTATTGTATAACTGTCTGATTGCTGCGGACGAAGTAATTATCCCGGTCACGGCGGATGCCTTTGCACTGCAGGGACTAACAAAACTCAGCGATACAATTCATGCTGTTCAAAAGCGCCAAAACCGCAATTTGCAGATCGCCGGTCTTTTGCTTGTGAAGTACGCCGGCCGCTCCAATTTGGAAAAAGATGTGCGTCAGGAAATCGAGGAAGTTGCCACACAGCTTGGCACTAAATTGTTCCCAACGGCAATTCGCGAGTGCGTCAAAACAAAAGAAGCACAGTTGAAAAAACGACTGCTCAGCGATTATGCGCCAAACTGTACCACGATGCAGGATTACAACCAGTTTGTAGAAGAACTGCTTGGAAAGTAAGATACATAAATGAAATATCTTGTGTTATATAAGGATGTCAGGGGCAAGCTTTTTGCTCGGGCATCCTATTTTATTGCTTATTTTCCAATGCCATATTCTTTCATAAGTTCTTTTTGATAGTCAGTATCTACCATGGCACGCTGCATGTCTTCCAAACGATTGTCGTCTAGTAAACGGAGATTTAAGGTGTTAATTTCATGGATGCCGCGAGCTTCGCCACGTTCTTCATACATATCTAAAAGTACACACATATTGATATGTCCTCCTTTTTCGTTTTGTTTATCGATTAACTGTTTTGCCTTTATGTAACGGTCGTCATTTGCGACAGCGACCAGCCAATCTGAAAAGGCTTCTGGATGCTCAAGTTTAAAATCCGTTGTGCGGAAAAAAGATTCTAATTTTTCTTTGTCATTTTTGCATGACAGATACCGGACGATGTATTTAAAGTCGGAGTGATACATCTGCATCGTGGACTCGGATTGATTGGCTAAGTTGATAATACCAATTGAATGGGGTGAAATCCACTTCTCAAATTCCTTGCGCATATCGTCGGGGATGTTAAGTACATCCTGTAACTGCTTAGGCTTTTTCCACTCTTTCTGACTGTAATTCAAAACAAGCGTAATAACCGGATCCAGCTTTTGAGTATCATGAATCCCCTTGGTAATAGGGGATGGATACGTCTGTTGTTGTCGATTTGTCTCTTTGATTGTCCTAACCTGCTCCATATATTTTGCATGTTGATATCCCATGTCGCGGACAGGCATAATGTTATTGATGTCGCTTTGGTTTTCCAAACAGACAAAGAAGCGGGTATTATATTTTTTAATGCACTTCATCGGTACATCCATCTGCAGTTGTTTTAGTTTGTTGTCAGAAGAGGACTTAGTAATCAGTTCACCGGGTTCTCGTGACAATTCGTTTGCAGATATATAATGTCTGCCTCCGAATAAGTTTACATTAACGATGTCGGAAAAAACATCTTTGTATTGTAATAAGTTCTTTTCTGCTAAATCTTTATTTCCCAATAGCATGCCTCCTTTTATTAAATAGAAATAACAAGGAGAACGGTTTTGCTCCCACCCTTGTTTGTAAATATACTAGCACGCAATGAAGAAAAAGTCAATATATTTCATTACAATTGTAAAGCGACTTACGCCCGCTTGCAAAGGAACTAAAAATGGTGTAAAAGCCGAAAAAACGTAAGAAAAGAGAGGCGCAAAACGACTTGATGGTAAAGAGGGGCGTATTGCGCTGAGAATTTTTGAAAAGTGAAAAAAGTGGGGGTGGTCAGATTACGGAAAAAACAGAATCACAGTGCAAGGTTTCTGGTGGTGATACAGTTGGAGGTTTAATTGGTAAAACACAGTATGTTAATAGTTGGAGAGATGCTTCATATACCACTTGCAAATTGGACGGGACAAATTAGGGAGGAATACTGTTTGGATGTTTTCCAACCACAGATTATAATTGTTCCGACGTAAAAGTATATTATCCAAAAGAATGTTATGAGGAAAAGGGATGGCAGGATACCGGTTGTGACTTGAATGGGGGCGGCAGTACGAAAAATTATTTTACAAATGCCGCGAGACCAAAGGAATCCGTTTTGATGTCGTAGCAATTGCTGACCGTGCTTTTTATAAAAACAGAAAAATTCGCCGTGCTCTAATTGGCACGAACATAAAGTCAATCGGGAAAATGGCGTTCTACGGTACAAAGCAGTTGAGGTACATAGATATTAGAACGAAAAAACTGAAAGCCATTGGCAAAAAAGCGTTTATTGGAATTTATCCGGCGGCGAAAATTAAAATTCCTCGTACGAGAAAGAAAAAGTACATCAAATTACTTGCCAATAAATACGGTTAAATGAAAAAGCAGAGAGTTCACAAAATGGAATTCTCTGCTTTTCCCTTGGTGTTACATTTAAAAATTGCTGCCATTCCAGCCCCAGTCGTTCACACCGTGGTAAGTGACATAAACCTGATTTCCCGGGATGGAAAGCTCTTCACTTAAAATGTCGCAAATAACTTTTGTCATTTCTGAATAGGCAGACGGAGATGCCTGACCAAACAGACTGACAGAAACATATGCTCCCTTGTCCAATTTCGAACCGCCCATGTACAAATCGTAATTATCTTCAAATCCAACCATCAGATACGTTTCCGATTTGTTTAAAATTTGGATAGCCTCACCAAGTTTTGTTTTGATAGCTTCCTCTTTTTTCGGGGTGAGCGATACGGTAATTTTTGAATCAATAAATGGCATAAAAGTACCTCTCTTTCTTTTTTATGATATAAGTCAAAGGGATTCCAGAAATTTAAGCATAGAACTTAACTGTGTACCATTTAAGCGCTCTGCATAGCGGAGTAAGCGAAACCTCGTTTCATTCAAATGAACAGAAGTGGTGTCTTCCTCCATAAAAAATTCAGACATCGAAATATTAAATGCGTTACATATTTTTTGCAAAGAGGGAATGGACGGCAATGTGTTTTTTCGATACCAGGCTGAAATCGTTGATTGGGTGATGCCGGACTGCTGGGATAGTTGATACTCGGTCCAGCCACGCTCCAGCCGTAATTCCACGATACGGTCTAATACATTCATTGTCAAACCCCTTTCTTAGGTAAATTCATAAATAATATTATACTTGGTATTGCAAAATAAAGCAGTGTAAAATAACGTAATTAAATAACGTAAATATGAAATCTGTAAAGAGCAATGTATTAGGGGAGGAGTTTTGGCTGAGATAAAAAAACGGAAAGCAATTTTGACGAGGGGGCGTATACTAAAAAAATGCAGTGGGGGCTTTTTCTTTCATAGATTACCAATATATGTTATAATGACCTTTGAAAAATGAGGGGAAATAGGATATGAAATTATTATTTGTACTTGTTGGACTAATTTTGTTTTGCAAAGGAATTGAAAAAGGCAGTAATTGGTTGTTCTTTGGTGGATTAATATTAATGATGTCCTTTTTGATGTGGCAGCTTTTTGATAACTGGTTTTTGGTTTCGCTGTTGGCGTAGACGGACACGGAGGCAGAGAGAACTAAGGTGTGGAAAAGAAAGGAGAGTTTGAATTTGAAAATTGCTACATATAATATATGGAATTCAGAAAGTGGAATGCCATATAGAATTAAATATATAGTAAATGAAATAAAATTAATAAATGCTGATGTGATATGTCTTCAGGAGGTATCAAGTAGAAAATTGGCTGAAGGTATTGCAGCAAATGCTGATTATCCCTATTGGTATTTTGATAATTCTCAAAAAATAGCGGTTGTGAATGTTCATCTTCCGTGGGATAGTGTATTAAGCAGAGAGCATCAAATTATAAAAATTGTCAACGCAGTGGATAAAAAAACATACGATTATGTTTATATGGCGGGTGACTTTAATTGTAGTGATTTCTCGGATGTACAGCGGTTTTTATTAGGAGAATGTACGTTGAATAATTGTGAAGCCTTACCGTGTTGGTTTGATTTGGCATCTGCATATGCGGAAATTACTGATAAAAAAGCTGAGAATACTCTTGATTTTCGGAAAAATCCTAGATTTAAAGGAAATACGGTGGAGACAAATTGAAGATTTGACAGAATTTTATTGCAAAATACATATCCGCAGCCATTTCCTGTTTTGAGCAGGTGCAACGTATTTGGCACAGCAATTTATGAAGATATAGTATTGGCAGCAAGTGATCATTATGGTGTAGTAGTAGAAATGGAATAATTTTAGGATGGTGTTATTATGTATGAGGATATTTGGGAAAAATTATACTGTGAAGCAAGAAAAGTGCAAAAAGGGAGAGTGATTTCTCCGTTTATAGAGGCAGGGGGTGTTGCAGCTGCACTTTTGACTAAGAAAGGTAGTATTTATGTTGGAGTTTGTATTGATACGGCAAGTACACTGGGAATGTGTGCTGAAAGAAATGCGATTGCTAATATGATAACAAATGGTGAGCATCAAATCGATAAAATGGTTGCGGTTGTTGAGGATGGAAGTGTTGGCGCTCCGTGCGGTGCGTGTAGAGAATATATGATGCAATTAGATAAAGATAGTGGTGACATTGAAATACTTGTGGATTTTGAAAAGAGAAGAATCGTTCGGCTTAAAGAATTAATTCCTGATTGGTGGGGAAAAGAACGTTTTTTAGTTAAAGAATGAAAAGGGGGCTTCTAACCGAAGTAACGCTTTGTATCAGATTTGATGTGCCCCCAAAAAGTTAGACTTTTTGGGGGCACATCAAATCTGATACAAAGCGTTACTTGCCTTTCTCAACAAGAGAAAGACAAAACGAAAATAAAAATGCCTATCCTGTCTGAACCATAGGATGTGCGGTGTGCGTAAGGGCATTTAACTTTCGTGGGAGCATCCACTTTGAAGTGGGAGCGTTCCTACATAGTTATAATATCACTGGTAAGGAAATATATCAAGCGTTTTTTGATAGAACATATAATTTCACATAAAAGAGAATTGTTATGTGTGACAATGGATAATTTTAGAAAGTGGTGTGCTGTATGAAAAATCAAACAAGTAAACGGCTGCAAGACAATTTTGATAAAGACAATAAGCTGAAAAGCGAATTGAATTATGGTATTGCGGACATGGAGGCTGGAAGAGAACTTCCACTGGATGAAGCCATGAAAAAAATAACTGAGTTAAGAAATGTTTTTAGTGGGCTGGAGAAAATAGAGAAACATGACGAAGCTACGTTAGAAGTATATTCTTTACTTGGTCAGGGATATAAGGCGATGCAAGAAGGTCGAAAAAGTTCCATCGATGAAGTGAAGGCGCAAATTCGGAAAAGGAGAGAACAACGTGCCCGTCGTTAAGTTTGCAAAACAACGCTTTTTACCAAATTGTTTAAAAGAGGTTGCAATTTTAGCCTGTTTTACAGCTCTTTTGTGGTAAATCAATGTGTCTAAACAACTCTTTTCGATATGCTAGGGCTTTAACGTTGCATTTTGGCGAGAAAGTTTAAGAAGGAATGCAACGTTTTTGGCTTGGAAATAAGATTAGTGTTGTATGGGTGCATTATTGCAGTTTCTATAACTGGTTCCAGAAATTTTTTATCTCATCGGACGTATAGGGATTTTCGCAAAAACATTCATTTCCTAATCTGCAAAAATTGATTTATCAATTTTGTCTGCTATATTACAACGAATACTGTCAATAGTAACAGTATAGCTTGGTATTTGAATTAAAAAACAGTATGGTTTTGAAAATAAGATATGTAGTAACAAGGAATAAAAGAATTTATTCAATAGTTGTTGTTTGAGTTGACATGTATTATAATATATTCACGAAAGCACCAATGGCAGGGTGGTAGCCTCCCAAGTTTGTGTACACCGGCTTGCCGGAATACATAGGAAGAGGTGCTGGATGTCCGGTGGACATCCGTTTAGCACGGATCGTAGCAAAGTGAAGACGGTGGCGCTTATGATAGCTTTTGAAAACATTTCGATTTTCATCGTTATATTAACATTGTTATGTGCCTTTGGTAGTCTTGTTATAGCGTTGCTTTGCCTTTCTCAACAAGAGAAAGACAAAGCGAAAATAAAAATGCCTATCCTGTCTGAACCACAGGATGTGCGGTGTCCGTAAGGGCAATATTGCTATAAACTTGGAGCATCCATTTTGGAATGGGTGCCTTGCTATATAGTTATAATATCGCTAGTATGAAAATATATCAAGTGTTTTTTGATGGAACATATAATTTCACATAAAAGAGAATTGTTATGTGTGACAATGGATAATTTTAGAAAGTGGTGTGCTGTATGAAAAATCAAACAAGTAAACGGCTGCAAGACAATTTTGATAAAGACAATAAGCTGAAAAGCGAATTGAATTATGGTATTGCGGACATGGAGGCTGGAAGAGAACTTCCACTGGATGAAGCCATGGAAAAAATAACTGAGTTAAGAAATGTTTTTAGTGGGCTGGAGAAATTAGAGAAACATGACAAACAAAAGCATTTATATCAATTGATGACTAAACTGAATGAAGCAGAAATTTTTATTCGTGATAACGGTACAATATCTGCTGATGAACTTGAATCAGAACTGGGGGTGTCTGATTGAAACTGTTGAAAGGTGATGCTTATTATGGTAACAAAAACAGCAAGAATTCAACTTCTAGTTGAGAAAATCAAGAAAATTAGGTTATTGTTTTCATCTTTCACTTTTTTTATAATGAAATCATAAAGAGCTCTTTAATCCATTCAAATTAAGGAGGAACAAACTATGATTTCAATTGGAAATACAATCAAAACATTGCGAAAAGCAAAAGGCGTAACACAGGAAGAGGTGGCACGGGAATTGGGAGTTTCATACCAAGCAGTTTCAAAGTATGAAAATGAAGTAGCACAACCGGATATTTCTCTGATTCCATTGTTGGCACAATATTTTGGCGTAACAATAGATGAGTTGTTTGGGTATAAGTTGGATGCATTGACAAACAAAGAGAAATTTGTGCGATTTATGGCAGATAATCAAATCCTGATATTTCAAGAGAGCGGTGAATATTTTATCAATACAGAAAATTTCTCTACCAATGCACAGATAAGTAAAATCGGAGAAGTATTGGCAGATTGCATATGCGAAAATTATCTTGAATTTGACGTATTAACTGGAATGGCATATCATGGGATTTCTTTTTCAGCAATGGCGGCAAGTGTTTTGTATAACAAATATGGAAAAACCATAAATTATTGTCATGCAAGACAGAATCCTGATAGCAGAGGGCGAATGATATGTGGTCACACATTGCAAGCGGGGGAGCGTGTAGTTATTGTGGACGATGGTGTGTCTACAGGACAAAGTGTAGATAGGTGGATTGAGGAAACAAAAAAATGCGTAGATATTAATGTTGTGGCGTTAGTAACAGTATTCGCTCGCGATGATATGCCTGGTGGAATTGGAAGACATCTGTTAGAAGAAAAATATGGTATGAAAGTGTATTCTGTAATTTCCGATCAGGATATTCAAAAAGCGTTAGAAAAGGGAATTGTTCGAAGATAAGATTTTAGAATGGTCGAGAAAGTTCCATCGATGAAGTGAACAATCCATCTCGGTCTTGATGAATATGGCAACTCTGCAGCATAACGCTTTGCTTGTTGAAAAGGAGTCAACAAGGTACTGAAAAGAGGTAACAGAAGAAGAAAAGGCGAAGGACGGAAGTTCTTCAACCACAGGAATGTTACCTGTGGGTTTTTTTGTTATAAAGGAAAACAGATACTAGAAAATTCAATTTAAGTACCAAATATATCATAGAATAATCTTACAGATAGGGCTATAATTAAAATATTATTTTAATCAATTTAGAAGGAGGTAATTATGCAAATGGCAAGTAGAAAAGTAATCGCAGGCCTTATGGTTTTGGCTCTTTGTATCACAACACTATCCAGTGCCGGAAGTGATGTAGAAGCAAAGGCTAAGGCTTCTCTTAAGACCAAGAAGATTTCTGTTAAGGTTGGAAAGAAAAAGAGTATATTGATCAAGAATAAAACTAAGAAACATTCTTATTCTTTTACCAGCAGTAACAAACAAGTGGCAAAAGTAACATCAAAAGGGAAGGTTACCGGAATAAAAGCCGGAAAAGCGACTATAACAGTAAAAGAAGTTTTGAAAAAAGGTAAAAAGAAAAAAGGTAAAAAAAAGAAAAGAACATTGGGAAAGGTTAAAGTTACGGTAACTGGCATGAAAAAGAAGAATGTAGCAACGCCAACACCAGAAACGGTAAACAAGGCAACACCTACAGCGACACCGTCTGCAACAGCACCGGTTGAGCCGACAGCATCAGCAACGCCAGCCACAACGGAGCCGGCAGCACCAACACCGATCGTAACGAGATCTCCTGCACCACGTCCAACATTGGCGCCTGGTATGCCGGAATTAGATAAGAACAATCTTACTGTAGCGGACTATCCGGGTATTGCATCCGATGTGCCGGATCTGGATATAATTCGTGTTGGTCAGAACTACTACATGGTAAGTACAACGATGAACCTTGTTCCTGGTGTCCCTGTTATGAAGTCGACAGATCTTGTTCATTGGGAAATTGTAAACTATGCATGTAACCGTTTCCCGGACAAGGATTTATTTAATCTTGAGAACGGACAGCAGACATATAAGAATGGTTCCTGGGCAGCATCATTAAAATACAATGAAAAAACAAAACTTTTCTATGTAATCTACAATGTTAACAATGATGGTTTTTATTGTTACACGACACCGGATATCGAGAATGGTACGTGGAAAGCATATTACATACAGACAAGTTTCCATGACCCGGCATTGATCTTTGACGGTGACGGAATGTATGTTATCTACAGTGGAAATAACATTCAGAAGATTTCTTTAAAAGAATCATCGGCAGAAGGTGGAATTGGAAAAGTTGTAAAAGAAGGCAGTTCAAGAGCGCTGTTTAATAAGACATTGGGTGGATTCAAGTGGTCTTTATGGGAAGGTGCTCATGCTTATAAGATTGGTGATTACTATTACCTTATGATCATTGGTTCTTATGGAAGCTGGTTCCGTAGAGAAGTATGCTATAGAAGTAAAAAATTGTATGATAGTAAGGCGTCAGACTGGGAAGCTCAATTGATCTTTGAAGGCTCTACATATGAGTATGGAACCGGTATCGCACAGGGTGGTATTGTGGACACGATCTATGGTGACTGGTATGGATTCCTTTTCCAGGATCATGATGGTCTTGGTCGTGTTCCGTCTATACTTGCTGTAAACTGGGATTATGTTGATACAAAGAATAACAAGTATTATCCAGACTGGCCGATGATGGGTTACTATGATGATAAAGGAAACTTTGTAAATTGTCTTGGAACAAGCCAGAAGGTTAAGAATCCACTTACTATCCAGTTGAATAAGAGTGATAAGGAAAGTTACATTGTTGGTGATGATGATTTCTCCTATCCGGATTTTAAGGAAGGTGACAGCCTAAAGAAAGTATGGCAGTGGAACCATAATCCGGATGACGCCAACTGGTCAGTAACAGAAAATCCTGGTTATTATCGAATTAAAAACGGTAAGGTGGCAGGGAATATCTGGTTTGCAAGAAACTCTCTGACACAAAGAACGGTAGGGCCTAACTTTACATCAGAGACATGCGTTTTGACAGAAAATATGAAACCGGGTGATTATGCAGGTCTTGCTGCAATCAGTGCACACTATGGAATGGTTGGTGTAAAATGCGATGAAAATGGTAACCGTTACGTATTCCAGGGTTGCAATAGTGATACGAATAGTGGTGCAAAGGCGAAGAAAGAGGATAAGATAAAAGAAAATGCTGTTTCTGAAGAAAAGATCGAAGGAAACGCACCAGTATATCTTAAGATTGAGTATGCCTTTAATACAGGCAAGACAAGAGCAGATAAAGCAAACTTCTTCTATAGTTTAGATGGAGAGAATTGGAAGAGCATAGGCGAAACATTCTCACTTGGATTTGATACTGCGACAACATTTATGGGAACAAGAAGCTGGCTTGTAAATTATGCAACAAAAGAAGCTGGTGGATATGTTGATTTTGATTATTACAAAGTAAAATAAAATGATACCATTTCTGCCGGCAAGATTGTCTTGCCGGCAGTTTTTTTATTGTGCGCCTTGCGGCGCACGTTTCTAATGGGTGAAAGTCCCTAATCCGCCCTAGTAGTGGGAAGGATACAGCCAAAGACAAGGGTGTCCATCGTGAGGTGGAATCTGAAGGAAGTCGGATGGTAAATGCGGCAGATAGGTGGAGAGAAAGAAACGTGTGGTGCCAAGGCAGATTCATTTGAATTTCCACCTTTCCAGAAAGCAGAAATCAGATAGATTTATACGAGAATCGTAAAAAATGAAAATTTGTTAGAATTTTGGTTAGAACAAACGGAATTTTTGCAGTTTTCAGAAAGAAAAAGGCTGAAAAACACTCATAAAATAGAATGTTTTCAGCCTTGGAATCGAAGTGCATACAAGCGTTTCTCCGAAACGCTTGTCCCACGGCTATCGCCGTATATATGCGGATTGTGATGCGTCTGCCTGCGAGCAAGCTCGCGTCAGCCGCCCACACCCCGCTATGCACTTCTCTTAGCTTTCGTGCGGATAACAGGACTTGAACCTGCACGGGATTCCCCACTAGAACCTAAATCTAGCGCGTCTGCCAATTCCGCCATATCCGCAAACAAGTGAAATTATAACAGACAAGAGATAGGCTTGTCAAATTTATTCGTGCAAAATGGGAAAGATAGTGTTATACTTATTACAAATGATGTTGGAAATAAAGAGAGAAAGGACGATGAGAGTATGGGAGCATTAGTAGCACTTGGTGTATTTACGGCGATTGCCATTGTAGCAGTGATTGTTGTGGTTGCTGCGGTAGCTGCGATTGTGGCAGGCGTTACGGATTCGACCAAAGAAGAAGAGGTATAAAGGATGGAACAGTCAAAGAAAACTTCATTTGATTTTTATATGCTGCCACTGGTTCTTGCCGTGGCAGTTGTTCCCTTATTGACAATGATGACAGCGTATTCATCGGGAATTGGGAAATATACATGGGCGTCCGGCGGTTCATTTGTTGATTTTTTTCTTGGCTTTAAGCGGGGAGCACTGATTCTTTTAGGAGCTGTGATTATTATTTTGTTTTGTGCTGCGCAGTGGATGCGGGTGCAGGCAAAAGCGGTGTGGACGACTAAAAATCAGAAAATTGTTTTGATTTTACTGGCAGTATTTTGGGGTGTTACCGCAATATCGGCATTGCTTGCGGATGAAAAAATAGATGCGTTATTCGGTGGATTTGAGCAAATGGAAGGGATACTTGTGGTGACTGCTTATGTTGCTCTTTTTTGTCTTGCTTATTTTCTTTTATCGAGTGAAAATAAAATTCAAGTGATTGTACATGCGCTATTAATTGGGTCGCTGATTCTTTCTGTTTTAGGGGCGTTACAGGCTTTTGGTGTGGATTATCTGGCAAATGATGTCACAACGCCATTTTTTACCATGTTTATGCATACGCTGCCTAAGAAGTTTAATGGAATTACGGCAAGTTTTGGAAAAGGGGTTTCTTATGCAACACTTTACAATCCTAATTATGTTGGGTCCTATGTGGCACTTGTGCTTCCGCTTACCATTTATGAGGCGGTACAGGATGAAAAAAACAGATATAAAATTGTGGCGGCGGCGTCCGCTGTGTGCCAGCTTATTATGCTAAAGGGTTCCGGTTCGCTTGCCGGGATGGTTGGTGTAGGTGCGGCAGTATGCGTGGCGGTGTTGTTTTTGTTTTCGGATATCCATAAAAATAGGAAGATTCTTTGTGGCGTATTTGTTGTGGCAGTCGGACTGGTAGCTTTGTTTTTGTGGAAAAATCCGACATTCTTTTGCTCTGTCATAAAGGGAAATGGAGAGCCGTGCAGCAGCCATATTTCTTCTATGATTTCAGATGGCACGAGTGTGAAAATTACATTGCATTCAGGAAAAATGATTACACTTCGGTGGGATGCCGATGCAACGGTTTACGAATTTGAGGCTTTGAATGAGAATGGAAAAAAGATTGAAATGACAGGCGATTCCTTCAGTGGTGTTAAGTTAAAAGGGGATGCGTATCAGGGACTTTTGTTTGAGGCGACTAAGCGTCAAATTACGTATCAAGAACAGAAAACTTATTTTGATGTATTGCGTCTTACGGTGGATGATAAATATTCGTGGGATTTTGCTATGCTTGGTGTGGGGCTGCGTTACATTAACGGAGTTGGGAAGCCGGATATGCTTCACTATGTGGAATCTTTTGGTATGGAAGGACATTATGATTTTGCGTCAAACCGTGGCTATATCTGGTCGCGCACATTTCCGTTGTTGAAGCGTGCATTACTTCTTGGGGTAGGTCAGGATAATTTTGCGTATGCATTTCCGAATGATGATTATGTAGGAAAAGTGAATTGTGGTTTCAATGAACAGATTGTTACAAAGCCACATAATATGTACTTGCAGATTTGGATTCAGGATGGACTGCCTGCGCTGCTTGCATTTTTAGCGTTGTATCTGCTGCTTTTTGGCAGAACCATCCGTAAATGTTTCAAAAAAGGAAAATGGAATCATAGTCAGAAAATTTCTTTGGCATTTCTGTGTGGAGTCAGCGGATATTTTGTGGCGGGGCTTGCCAATGACTCATCCATCTGCGTGGCACCGGTATTTTGGGTTTTGTTTGGGGTGGCGTTTGCTGTTTTACGCAGCGAATAAAAATTTTTGAAAAAATTAGCACTCACCTCTTGACAGTGCTAACAACGAGTGCTATATTATAACTGTGTTATAGATATGATAGAACATACAAGAGATTGTATTTCACTGAAACTGAAGGGAGTGAACGACATGAACATTAGTAAATTTACACAGAAATCAATGGAGATTGTAAATAATCTTGAAAAGACGGCGTACGATTTTGGAAATCAGGAGCTGGCGCAGGAGCATTTGTTATACAATATGCTGACGGTCGATGACAGCTTGATTGTCAGTCTGTTAAAGAAGATGGACATTGACCCGGTCGTTTTCCAGGCGCAGGTGGAAGGCTTGATTAATAAACGACCAAAAGTAGAAGGCGGTCAGATTTACGTTGGCAATGATTTGAATAAAGTTCTGATTTATGCCGAAAACGAAGCAAAGGCAATGGGTGATGAATACATTTCCGTGGAGCATTTGTTCTTAAGCATGCTTCGTAAAGCATCACCGGAGATAAAGAAGTTATTTAAGGAATTTAACATTGACAGGGAAAGATTTTTGCAGGCTCTTTCTCAGGTGCGTGGCAATCAGAAGGTGACGACAGATAATCCGGAGGCAGTTTACGAGAGTTTGTCTAAGTATGGAACGGATTTGGTGGAGCAGGCAAAGGATCAGAAATTAGACCCGGTAATTGGACGAGATGAAGAAATCCGTAACATGATTCGTATTTTGTCGCGAAAGACGAAAAATAATCCCGTTCTGATTGGTGAACCGGGTGTTGGTAAAACTGCCGTAGTTGAGGGATTAGCACAGCGTATTGTGCGCGGCGATGTGCCGGAAGGCTTGAAAAATAAACAGGTATTTGCGCTGGATATGGGTGCTTTGGTAGCCGGTGCGAAGTACCGTGGTGAGTTTGAGGAACGTCTGAAGGCGGTGCTTGAGGAAGTGAAGGAAAGCGATGGACAGATTATTTTGTTTATCGACGAACTTCATACAATTGTCGGTGCCGGAAAGACAGATGGTGCAATGGATGCCGGCAACTTGTTAAAGCCAATGTTGGCACGTGGCGAGCTGCACTGTATCGGTGCGACAACATTGGATGAGTACCGTATGTATATTGAAAAAGATGCAGCTTTGGAACGTCGTTTCCAGCCGGTAATGGTGGAAGAACCGACGGTAGAAGATACGATTTCAATTTTGCGTGGATTGAAAGACCGCTATGAAATTTTCCATGGAGTAAAAATTACTGATGGTGCACTTGTGACAGCGGCAACACTGGCAGACCGTTACATCACGGACCGTTTCCTGCCGGATAAAGCAATTGATTTGGTAGATGAGGCGTGTGCACTGATTAAGACAGAACTTGACTCGCTGCCGACGGAACTCGATGAGACCCAACGAAAGATTATGCAGCTGCAGATTGAGGAAGCGGCGCTGAAAAAAGAAACTGATAACTTGAGTAAGGGACGTCTTACCGAACTGCAGAAAGAGTTAAGTGAACTACAGGAAGACTTTTCGGTTAAAAAGGCACGCTGGGACAATGAGAAAGCAGCCGTTGATAAAATCCATCAATTGAAAACGGAGATAGAAAATACGAATAATCAGATTGAGATGGCGAAAAACAGCGGTGATTTGGAGCGTGCATCGGAACTTGAATATGGCGAGCTGCCACGTTTGCAGCAGTTGATGGACGAGGCGGAAAATGCGGCTAAAACAAGTGACCAGCAAATGGTACACGAAAGCGTTTCGGACGAAGAAATTGCTCAGATTATTTCTCGCTGGACAGGAATCCCGGTTGCTAAATTAACAGAGTCGGAGAGAAATAAGACACTGCATCTGGATGATGAACTTCATAAGAGAGTGATTGGACAGGATGATGGTGTGACAAAAGTGGCAGATGCGATTATTCGTTCCAAAGCAGGCATTAAAGACCCGACTAAGCCGATTGGTTCATTTCTCTTTATGGGACCTACCGGTGTTGGTAAAACCGAGCTGGCAAAGAGCCTTGCCGAGTGTTTGTTTGATAATGAAGCCAATATGGTTCGTATTGACATGAGTGAATATATGGAGAAATATTCCGTGTCCCGTCTGATTGGAGCGCCTCCGGGATATGTTGGTTATGAAGAGGGCGGGCAGTTGACCGAGGCCGTGCGCCGCAGACCATATTCAGTTGTCCTTTTTGATGAGATTGAAAAGGCACATCCTGATGTGTTTAATGTTTTGCTGCAAGTGCTGGATGATGGACGAATCACGGATTCACAGGGCCGTACGGTGGATTTCAAAAACACCATTTTGATTATGACGTCAAACCTTGGCGCAGAATTTTTGCTGGATGGCATTGATGACAATGGAAACATTTCTTCTGAGGCAGAGGAACTTGTGATGTCGCAGTTGAAAAATCATTTCCGACCGGAGTTTTTGAACCGTCTGGATGAGATTGTTATGTTTAAGCCTCTTTCAAAAAGCGATATCCGAGGCATCATTGATTTGCTTGTCAAGGATATTAACCGCAGAATTGAGGATAAAGAAATCTCTCTTACCGTTACAGATAGGGCGCTTGATTATATTGTGGAAAAAGCATACGATCCGGTTTATGGTGCGAGACCGTTGAAGCGGTATTTGCAGAAAAATGTCGAAACTCTGCTGGCGAAGAAGATGCTTGCGGATGAAGTGGCAGTAGGAGATGTGCTTTCTCTGGATGTGGAAAATGATGCTTTAGTAATTCGTAAGGCAGATTAAAACGAAATAATGATTCTTTTGGAAAAACTATAAGGAGATAGGAATATAATTGGTTCTTATTGAATTATAGTTTTTTCTTATGTATACTCTTATTCGTGGGGAAAAATTGAATATTTAAATTTTATTTCAAAAATATAAAACTTTTTTCAAACTTCACTTGTCTTATAGGTAAAAGACACAGAAAGGAAGGATGAAAATGAAAACGAAAATGAGAGGTTTTGTGGCTTTACTAATGGCTGCGATGATTATGGCGGGGATGATTCCGACGCGCAGCGAGGCAAAGAAGGTTACCTATTATAGGACTAAAAAGGTTTTTCTTCAGACAAAGGAAACCAAAATAGTAAAGACGACAAAGAAAATCAAAAAGGTTGTAGGCGTGAATCAGACACTGAAAGGTGTGGCAAAAGGAAAGAAAATTTCCAGTAAAAAAATCAAGTTTACGCCCGGAAAGGCCAGTGGCAATACGGGACTTGATGAAGAGGATATTATGGTAACGTATACGAATGGCAAAAAGCAGAAATTTATTGTAAAAACCGTAAATCCATATTTGGAGAAGATTGCCAAAAAACTTCGCCCGCTTGTGAAGAACCCGGATGAAGGACTTCGGATTATTGCCCGTGAATATGAACAGTGTTATCAAACAGGAAAAAAGGATTATTTTGAACATTTAAAAAGCAATCCGCGCGCATATAAGAACATGCTGAAACGTACAGTAAATAAGAAATATACTTATGAATGGACTGCGTTAGAAAACTTTGGCGGCGAGTGTACCGTGGATGACATTATTAAAAAGGCGACGAAGTCACAGAAAATTGCCCTTATTTTAGAAACGTACTGCGACATGAATATGAAGTATAATAAAGATTCAAAGGGCAGACCGGTTCATGGCGAAGGCGGTGTGAAAAACCGATATAAGGCAATTTATCAGGGAACTTATAAAGGTGTCTGCGGGGAATCGTCCGAACGCTTGTATGAAATTTGCGAAGTGATTGGCGTTAAAGCAGGATTGGCGAGCAATCCAAAGGAGAACCATGAATGGCTTTGCATCGCCGCTGTTGACAAAAACGGCAAAAAATACTGGCAGGGGGTTCCGGCAAGCTCTTACGCAAGATGTTTATTTTGGAAAACAAAAGTGGGAACCGATGGATTTGATTGGGAAGTAAGCAAAAAAAGTTATGGAAAAGATATCTTTAATGTAGTAATTCGAAGAACATATGCAGAAGAGTAAGGAGGAAATGAGAAAAATGGAACAGTATGCAGAAGCGGTGGCAAGTGCGCTGGCAGGAAATCAGGAAGGATATGACTTTTTATATCAGAGTACCTATCAGAAAAAGTTTTTCATTGCGAAAAAATATATGGGAAATGACATGGATGCGCAGGATGTTTTACAGGATGCCTATGTGCAGGCATTTACAAAATTAAATACCTTGCAGGACTATCAGAAATTTCCGAATTGGTTTGGAATGATTGTTGCAAATACGGCGAAAAATGCGCTTCAGAAAAAGAAAATGCTGTTCTTCTCCGACCTAGAAGGTGTAAATGAAGAAGGTGAAGCAATGGAATTAAATATTATGGATACCGATGCGAGCCGCCAGCCGGAAATTGCTTACACAGAAAAAGAAACGCAGGAAATGGTTCATGAAATGTTAGATACACTGCCGGATGACCAGAGAATGTGTATTTTGATGTTTCATTTTGAGGGTGCGAGTATTCGTGAAATTGCGGAGGCAATGGAATGTTCGGAAAATACCGTGAAATCCCGTTTGAATTATGGGCGCAAGGCAATTAAAAAGAAATCCGAGGAATTGCAGAAAAAAGGCTGCAAACTCTACAGTATGGCACCACTTCCGCTTCTTCTTTTCCTGCTTCGCAAAGAAGAGCAGGCATTTTTACAAAACGCTGGCTTTGTGATTCCATCGGCTGCGTCGGTAATGAATCAGGGAGCAAAGATTGCAAAACAAGCTTCCAAAGGTTTTTTAAAGACTGTTGCAGGAAAAGTTACGATGACAGTTGCCGGTTTGGCTGCAATTGGTAGTATAGGAACCGGTATTTTCCTTGGGGCAAATGCGTTGCAGGAAAAACGGACGGCACCGACGCCAGCTCCGGAGCAGCAAGTCCAAGCAACTGCCACAGAGACTCCGACAGCGACACCGGAACCGACACAGACGCCGGTTCCGATAGCGGATAGATGGCGGGATGCCTATCGGAAAATACTAAGTAAGAAATTGAAAGTGAAGGGCTATACCGAAAACGGAAAAACAGGATATGTATCCGATTACAGCTATTTTCTTTATGATGTAAATGGTGACAACATTCCGGAACTGATTGTAACGTGTTTAGGAATTAATTTTGGAACCGGAAAGTATGGTTATCTTGCCCGTTTTTATTCTTACTCCGAAGAAAAGGGTGCATATGTGGCGGGGGAGGTAGACGAGTTGACGGCACGGACTGAATTTTATTACCGGCCGGGAAAAAAAGGTTTGATTATCGAAAGCGGTATTGTGAATATGGGTGAAATACCGGCACAATATGAGGGCGATATGACTGCCTGTGCGATAAAAAACGGTAAGCTTGTCACAAAAGAAAAATCGTACACGTGTGATGCGGAGGAGACAAATAAAGATAAGTACCGTCCAAAAGGAATAAAGACGATTTCATCGGATTCGATAAAAAACAGAAACGATTTATCCGGACTTAAGGTGGCTTATGAAAAATATAAGGAGGCATAAAGATGAAAGAATAAAGGTGCTATTTATCAGTACCAATATGCAACCAGCAAAAAGTTCAAAAAGGCAAAATCCATCCGCAGTTCTTATTTGACTGCTACTACGATGAACAGGCTGGCGAAGAAAAAGAAATATTATTTAAGAGTTCGCGGGTATGTAACCAATAATGGTAAAAATTATTATGGTGCATGGTGTAGGGCAAAAGCTATTCGAACTAAAAAATAAGAAGAGAAGGGCAGCTCACGAGTATGTGAACTGCCCTTTTAAAAAAATGCAGAAATCTATTTGCAGAACTGTTTGTCGAAATCCGGGTTGTACGCATAGAAGTTTTTCTTGTTCAAATCATCCTGCAGCAGACGAAGGCTTTCGCCAAAGCGCTGGTAGTGCACCAGTTCGCGTTCACGCAGGAAGCGAATCGGATCGCAGACATCCGGGTCTTTTACAAGACGCAGAATGTTATCATAGGTCAGTCGAGCCTTCTGCTCTGCCGCCATATCTTCATGCATATCGGCAAGCGGGTCACCGGTTGACTGAATGCTGGTTGCGCTCCAAGGCTCACCGGATGCAGCCTGTGGCCAGATGCCGATGGTGTGGTCGATATAATAAGGGGCAAATCCCTGTTCTTCCAATTCTTTTGCGTTTAAGTTTTTCGTGAGCTGGTGAACAATGGCACAAATCATTTCCGTGTGAGCGAGTTCCTCGGTACCGATATCCGTAAGCACACCGGCTACTTTTCGGTTTGTGTTGGAATAGCGCTGGGAAAGGTAACGCATGGCAGCGCCTAATTCTCCATCGGGTCCACCGTATAGCTGAGAGTTATAAATGGTTAAATGTGGAATATAATATAAAGAATTAAATTGCACGATAATGCTTCATATGATATAATATCATACAGTTGTAAGACCGAGCTGTGATAGGTAGAATATATCAGGTGTTTGCAAGTATGGATAAAATGTCATATAGTTTTTGAACGATAGGAGATGCAAAATTGAAAAAGATGCTAAGTACAGATGAACTTATCTGTCATATGAAAGAAAAGGGAATACAGTTCAATATAGTAGATGAATCAGCTGCAAAAGACTTTCTGACATACAATAATTATTATATGAAACTGGCTGCGTTTAGAACAAATTATGAAAAAGTGGACAATAAATATTTAAACCTCGAATTTGCATATCTTCAGGAGTTATCGACAATTGATATGAGGTTAAGATATATAATTATAAATATGTGTTTGGATATAGAACATTATATTAAAGTTACGTTATTAAACAAAGTAAAAGATAAAGAGGATGGCTATCAATTGGTCAGGAAATTCGTTACGAAAAATGAAAGGGTTTTAAGAAATATATACAGACATAAGGCAAGTGAGTATTCTCACGGATTGATTGAGAATTATTATCCCTTTTTTCCTATATGGGTGTTTGTAGAATTGATATCGTTTGGGGACTTGACATATTTATGCGAATTTTATAAAAAAATGTATGGTGAAGAAATCATTGACAATAAATTTATGAATCAAGTGCGGGATTTGAGAAACGCATCGGCTCATAGTAATTGTTTAACAAATAAATTGCAGGAAAAAATTACTGGTGCGCCAGATAAGAGAATTTTAGACTTTGTTAAACAACTTGATTGCGTAGGAAGATCATCTCTTTTAAATAACATGTCAAGGAGTTTTATGTATAATTTTGTGGTCCTTTTGTATGTATATGATAGAGCTGTTACTAGCGAGGGAGTAAAGAAAAATAGATATAGAGAACTAAATGAGTTGGTGAATGTTAGGATGCTGAAAAACAAGACATACTTTGAAAAAAATAATGTAATTAAAACGCAGTACAAATTCATAAAAAAAGTTGTTGACAAATTATAAAAAAATGCATATACTATTAGTATCATTGAAAAGCAGATCGCTTTTATAAGGAGTGTCCATAGCAATATGGCACTCCTTAATTTTCGTTTTTTTATTCTTCAAACTTATAATAAAAACTATATTCATTCTTCTCCTTATCATATTCCATATAGTCTAAAATGGATGCAAGTGCGGTATGCTTTTCCAACGTACTGAGCGTATCGTCCTTTAGTTTCAAGATGATTTCTCTAATATCCACGTGGAACTCTTCGGTTGTCGTGATAACGGCAGCAGTTTCAAGTGTCGCAAGTTTTTCCTTGATGGACTTTACTTCGGCATCTATCAGTTCCCGGTTTTCCCGGTATTCCTCTTTGGTATCGATACCGTCAAGGTATGCTTCTTTTGCACGTTGTTTTCTTATGGCAAGTTTATCAAGCAACTGTTCATATTGTGCAGCATTGTTACCGGACGGTTCTTCGACCTTTTCCACTGTGTAGGTAATGTCGCTGTGGCCGTGGTCGACAAACTCCTGCAGGGAATTTAGCAAAGCTTCCTCTGTTTTTGGTGCGCTCGCATTTACGTTTTCGGAATGGATGCCTTTGGCGTACTTCCAACAGCAAAAGTAAGGATAGGCACGGGGTAATTTCTTGCTGACACCTCTTTGGTAGCACATGGATGCTCCGCAGATTGGACATCGAAATAATCCACCGGATAAATAATGCGGTAAAAGGGTTTTGCTTCGTCTGCGTCCGGTAGAACCGGGTGTGTATTTTTTTATCCGTTTGCTTATGGTGTCCCATTCTTCGCTAGTGCAGAGTGGTTCGTGCTGGCCATCTGATACAATGACATCCTCGGGTGAATTTTCGTAATATCCACCGTGGCTTGAACGGTTCCAGCGGATTTTCCCGATGTAAAATGGGTTCCTTAAAATATAAATGACAACTCGTGCTTCAAAACGATTCCCCTGACGGGTGCGGTAGCCTTGGTCGTTGAGCGTACGTGCTATCGTTGTAGGATTGTATTCGTCTTGGATAAAATACTTTTTGATAAGACGATATATTTTTGCTTCTGGTTCATATATTACGGGAACGGTATCGCCTTTTTCACGCCGGTACCCTAGAGGTGGAGCACTTTGGTAGCCTCCCTTTTTTGCTTTTTCCTTCATGCCACGCTTTACTTCCCCAGACAATCGAATCGAGTAGTATTCATCCATCCACTCGATGATGCGCTCAATTAAGGGTGCAAATGGTCCATCCGGCAAAGGCTCACTGATTGATACTACCTGCACATTGTTTTTCCGGAGGAGCGATTTGTAAACAATACTTTCTTCCTGATTTCTGGCAAATCGAGAGAACTTCCATGCAAGGATGTAGTCCGGATGATCCTTTTCTTTTGCGAGAGCAATCATATTCTGAAAGGCGGTTCGGTTTTCTGCTTTCTTTCCGGAAATTCCGTTGTCTTGAAACCATTGTGTAATCAGAATATTGTGTTGCTTCGCCCACTTTTGGAGTTCGTGTTTTTGTGCTTCCGGGGAAATTTCCTCCTGCATGTGTGTAGAAACTCGTATGTATCCGAACGCTGTTTTCAAAGATTCATTTTGGTTCATAGAATCACCCTTTCTTAAAAAAGGGTATAAAAATACCCTGGTATTTGCAATTTACTACCAGAGCTGATATAATATGATTGCTTTTGAGGTTATATCAGCAATGGTATATCCATTTCCCTCCTGTTGGCGCAGGGGGGGATTTTTTTATTAAACGTAAAGAACCTCGTATTTCTACGAGGTCCTCACATAATGATTCATCTCCAAATTGATGCCCTATAGGCGCAATTAAAAGAATTGTTTGTTGAATCATTATATTATAAAGAGCACTCGTAGTCAAGAAATCTTTAATCAAAACAAGGATGGCCGAAACCATCCTTGTTAATAATGCGGATTATTCTTCAGGTGTCTCTGTCACTGTTTCGGTGTCATTCATCAATTTAAGTATTGATTCCGCTAAGTTTATAGCGATATCCTTATCTACAATAAATGAACCAAGTGTACTGCTTGTTATATCGTCCCCTATAGAACCGTCTGGCATGACTTCTGGAAAACGCTGGAGAAAATTAATTACCAAGGTTTCATGATCAGCATCGGACGCAATTGAATAGGAATTTACATAATTTACCATTTGGTTGCAACCTCCTTAAATGTTTTATGTGTATTGTTTGTGCTAGCATATATATAATGCTGTTTAGCAGGACTGATTAAAGCACCACTATAACTAGTGGGGTGAGTTGGATTCAGTTTTTGGTAGTGTTCAGTTTGCTTAAATTGGATTTCCTTGTGAGGAACAAGGTTAACATATAAATCCAAATCTAAATCCGCTGCAATTTTAGATAATGTTTTTACAGTAAAATTGCTATTACCACTTTCCCAACGTGAAATCATGCTTTGTTTGACACACAATTTATTAGCAAAATCTTGTTGTGTCATTCGTCTTTTGAATCGCTCTCTGACAAGTGAAGATACAATTTGTGAAGTTGTTTTTGCATAAATTATATCTTCTACATTGATGTTGTCTTTTAAAGCGTCAAATAAATCACCTAGTGTTGCACATACATTTTTATTCATAGTATCATCTCCCTAGCATTTCATTTCGACGAGCATTTGCGGTTGGCGTATAAGCTTCATATCCGGTTTTCTTTTTACCACTACGTTCATAAAAAGCAGATAAGAATAAAGGATTCTTATCATCATCAAAACTAATTAATAAACGAACATTGTAGTTTTTACTTTGCATGTGTAATGAGTATAAAGAAGTGTTTTTCCATTTTAAATGCTCATGGCTGTCGATAGTGTATATTCTGTGTTTGTACTCACGAACATTACGTAGTATTGTTACTAGTTGGCTTAAAAATACATCTTGATAACTAACACTAGTTGCAATATTTACAAGTTCTTTAATAAACTCCTTATGGAAGATATAATTACAGTCTTTGTAGGTTTCCAAAAAATTTGCTAATTGTGTCAGTAATTCGTCTTTTGTCATTTAAGCTCCTTTATTGTATAACATATATGTAATAAAATCAAGTAATATGTCTGATTTTATTGTGGTTGATAGATTCTCTTTTTTTATATTACAGTATTTTTGTCTGTTTTCAGTTACTATATCACCTTATTATCAAAAAGTGATTGTGGTTCTTTATTGTCATTATCCATAGTAAAACCTCCCAATAAAAGTTTGTTTATACTAGCGTATGTGAGAAAAATACTCAATCATATCGGCGGAAGCACAATTATTAAAATCGTGTTCTTCAATATGCTGCAGTGCATGAGCATAGGCTTCTAGATGTGTTTCATGTGAATGGCTTGCATTCAGAACGATAGTGCTTGGTTTGACATTATTTTCCGTATACAGTATAATATTAAAAAAACTGGAGGGTTAATAATGAAAAAAATCAATCAATTTGTTGCATTTGTAATGGTTTTGGCACTAGTACTAATTCCTACTGAAATTTCAGCTCATTCAGGAAGAACAGATGGTGCAGGTGGTCATCATGACTATAACAATGTAAGTGGTTTAGGAAGTTATCATTATCATCACGGATATGGTCCACATTTGCATCCAAATGGTGTATGCCCATATGAAACACCAACTGTAACTGTTAAAAAACGAGTTATAAACAAAACATTGAAAAAGGCTCAAAGGAGATTGAATAAACTCGGTTACAACTGTGGTGCCCCAGATGGTATTATGGGTTCAAAAACTAGAAAAGCAATAAAAAGGTTCCAAAGGAAGAAACATCTAAAAGTAACTGGTAAATTAAACAAAGCTACTAAAAGAAAACTTAAATTACTAAGTTAACCCCTTTTTACCTCCTGTTAAACAGGGGGTGCATTGCTTTTGAAATTTTTGCTACAGTATTCAAAAATAACAGTGAAAGCCCAACTAGTTTTTTTAGTTGGGTTTTGCATTAGGTGGTTCTAATACTTCTGTCTGTTTTCAATTACCTTACCGATTACTTTAACTGGCTTTTCCAATATTTCATCATTCGTAAAATATAACGGCTCGTAAGCTGGATTAGTTGGCATAAGTCGAATTCCATCTTCGTATTTTAATAATCGTTTGATAGTTGCATTATCACCATTGACCATAACAATGGCAATTTCACCACTTTCTACATCGTCTTGTTTCCTAACAATTACAATATCACCTTCGCAAATACGTGGTTCCATTGATGAGCCTTTTACTTGTAGAGCAAAGTATTCACCTTTGGCAGCAGTGGCGGCATCTATTTCTTCGTAATCTATAATATCCTGTATTGCTTCAATTGGAATACCGGCAGGGACGGAACCGAGAACAGGGATTGTAGTTGACTGTTTTGGGGGGGTCTCGTATCCTTCGTCCCAACCCATCAGATAAGCAGGGGAAGTGTCGAGAGCTTCTGCAACTAACAAGATTTTATCTCGCTTCATATTGGCAATCATTCCGTTTTCCCATTTTCGTACAGTACTTTTCCCTACTCCAACAAGGTTACCAAGTTCTTCGAGCGTAAAACCTTTTTGTAGTCTAAGTTGATTTATTTTTTGCCCCATGTTCATATGTATCACCTCTGCTGTAATTTTGTATGATTTATTATAATATATAAGTGTCATTTTTGCAACAAAATTTGCACAAAAAAAGAAAAAGTGTCCTAAATGACAAAAAATATATTGACAGCAGAAAATAGTCGTGTTACTGTATAAGTGTCCTAAAGGACACGATGGAGGTGAATATGATGAATAAATATAAATTAGAGTATGAAATGAAATCAAGAGGTATATCGGTGGAGGAATTGTGCAATGCAATTGGCATAAGTAGGTCTGCATACTATAGAAAGTGCAATGGAACATCAGAGTTTACTCAAAGCGAAATTCAGAAAATTGTTGAGTATGTTGGATTGGATTCGCCAATGGGAATTTTTTTTGAAACAAAAGTGTCATAAAAGACACTGTGTGAAAGAGATTCCTATGAAAAGGAAAATCAATCAGTACGAGGTAATACTCTAGGGTCCAAAATAAAGAAGCCTGCTGCAGTTCGTCCTACAACAGACTTCTTCCCACACGTCGTTCCAACCGTCACATAGATGCCAAGTAATCACTTCTGCGTGTAGCAGTACCGACTAGACGGTTTAGCATCTCCTCGACGAAAAGGATATTTCATGACGGGAACATTGAATATGGCTGAGTACCATCTGCTACAGTTGCAGACCTGTCAATGAAATTATCGGAACGCAGGTTGGTGACATGTACTTAAGAAGTTTTTTTAAGAACTTTTTGTACATATTATCACCTTCTTTCGCTGGGCCCTAAAGTATTACCTCGGCAGAACAATGATAACACAAAATAAATAAGAAGCATACATTAAATTGAGGTGATGAGGTCAATGAAAATAAATAATTATGTGAAAATCCGTGGTGCTTATGTGCCTACATCGAGCCTTACCAAAGAGGAGTGGCTGGAAGTATCCGGTACCATATTGGACCGTTTCGCCGGGAAACTGGGATATAAACGGGAGGAAAAGGTGGGCGCTGATTTAGTAGGAAGCTAATCCGGTTCGAGTCCGGCAGTGCCATTTCGCCCATTCGGCGGGCGAACTCAAGACAAGTGACCTTTCCGGTGATTAGGTGGTCCGTAAATGTGAAATCTGCCGGAGTAGCGGACAAGCTGTCACGTACCCAGCACCGCTACTAAGGAATGTTAGCTCAATGGTCAGAGCACCCGGCTCATAACCGGGCGGTTCAGGGTTCAAGTCCCTGACATTCCACTAATGCGCATTACAAAGATGGAGGTGAGAAAGGTGAAAAAACAAAAGAGCGTTATATGCTTCATTACAATTATCGCCCTGGTTATATGTATTATGACTGCGTGTGCGGTAAGAGATTTACATATACAGGAAACCGTATTGTTTTTGATTTCTGCTGTATGGGTAGCATTGTTTACGGTTGCTAATTGGAAGAAATTATGGAAGTGAGGAATTTGATTATGTTTGAAAATCTTTTACAAAAAGTGATGGAACTGAATGAAATGCCGGGAGTGGATGTTTACTTATGTGTTAATGGAGAGACACAGGTAATGGCATTGTCGGTAATGCAAAACAAGACCCTTGTATATCAAAACAGATTCTTTTTTCCGAGACTGGATAACAAGGTAAAGGAAGTAACGGAGCATTTGGAAAAAATGCTGGAGGTAGCAGGATGTGGAAAGAATATTACACCGACGGTGTGACGAAGCGGACGGATCCGCTTTATATTTGTTCCTGTTCTTGTGGTAAGTGTTATTGGAGCTGCACCTATCAAAAACAGTGCTCTGAATGTGGACGGGACCTAATATCATGTGAACCGGCAAACCGGCAAGTAAAAAAAGAACGGTCAAATAAATGACCGCTCAAAGTTGTACAGATACAACTAAAACACACTATTTAGTATATCATGTATGGCTTTGAAAAGCAAGAAAAACGGACAATGTAGCCGTTTTTTATAACTCGATAAGGGTATTATTTCTAGCGTAAAGGAAGATTGTTTATGCCATACATAGAAAAAGTGACAAGAGCAGGACGAACTGTTTTGTACGAGAGGAGTTACTCCACTCATATACATCCACCGGGAGCCACCCGGTCAGAGAAATATAAAACTACAAAAGAATCTCAAAAGAAAATAAATTTGCGAAAAGTAATAACAGAATTAACTATTTTGATGAACGCAAACTTCAAACCGGGTGATTATCACCTTGTGCTTACATATGAGAAGGACAAGCGTGCTGATACGGTTGATAAGGCAAAGAAAGATAGAACGATGTTTCTTGACCGGTTGCGTAGAAAAGCGAAAAAGGAAGATGCGATTTGCAAATACATCCTCGTAACTGAGGTTGGGGTCCGAGGGGCACTCCACCATCACATGGTAGTTAATAAGATGCCGGTGGAGTGGCTTCGTCAGGCATGGCAGTATGGTCGTATTTCAATCCATCCATTGGATGATACTGGCCAATATTCAGGATTGGCAGAATACTTTGCCAAATATATAACTCGATTTCGTGAGTTGGGAGGTAAAGGACGTGCATGGACAAGAAGTAAAAATCTTTTTCGCCCGGAAACAAAAAAGAAAATCATAAGAAATAGAGGGTATTTCAGGGAAGTACCCAGCGAGAAAAAAGGCTACTGGTTAGATAAAAGAACCGTGTATGCAGGAATATCAGAATACACGGGATGGAACTTCCTACGCTATATACTCGTGAGGAATGATGGAAGGAGAGGGTCGCCAGCATGAAGGTAGATATTTATATTACATCTCAATTTATGGGAAGGGTAACAAAAGGACGCGGTGTTTATGGGATTGTGCTTGTTACCCAAATAAATGGCAAGAAGTATGCCAAAGCGCATGTGGCAGGCTGGAATGATATTTCATATCAGAAATTGAATGCACGAGCTGTAGTAGATGCGATTCAATGTATGAAAAAGCCAGCGGATGTACTTATCCATTTGGATAATGCGTATGCAGAACACATGATAGAAAAAGGTGGTGCTGCGGGAAATGCTTATGCAGCACTTTGGTCAACTTTTTTTGAACGTGTGAAGTTAATGGAAAAGGTAGAAGTAAAACGATGTCCACAGCATGAGTATACGGAGTATTTAAACCAAAGAATACGTGAAGGAAAGTATTCGATAATGAAAGACAGATAGGAGGATAAATGATGGCAAAATCAATTATGCAGAGAGGGTCTGATTGGGATTTTTGTTACATATGCGGACGTAATCATACGGCTGACCCATGCGGATTGGAAACACATCATGTGTTTGGTGGAGCAAATCGAAAGTTCTCGGAAAAGTATGGACTTAAAATTCATATTTGTGGAGAGCGTTGCCACAGAAACGGAAAGGATGCCGTTCATAAAAATAAAACGGTTGATATGGCAATCAAGGCAGCAGGGCAAAAGATATTTGAATCGGAATGTGGGTCCCATGATGATTTCATGAGGATTTTCGGAAAAAACTATATATGACACCTCTGGTTTGTTAAATATCACGGACAAGCAAGCCATGTTAAAACCTCCCGGTTATAAGCCGGGAGGATAAAGGAGAGCATGAATGAAAGAAGATATAAAAAGGGCAGTTATTGAGTTATTAAAAGATTTGATTCGATGGATAGGAGATGATTAAGTGAAGACGAATCACAAGGAACGCAAACAAAAAGAAGGAGTGCTTTTTCAACGCGATTTGCAACCACAACGTATGAATTTAACGGAAGGTGATGTGGTGTATGTGTATAAGCCGGCACCTTTGGGAGAAAGAGAAGATGGACGGGAAAAAAGAGTGCCGGTCAGAATTTTAAAACTATATAGAAATCATGCACTATGCAAAGTTGGAAGTGTACGTGAATCCTTCACGTATGCAGAAATTGCACAAGGAATGTTGGAAAAAAGTAATTAGTGGAAAGGATGAGACAATGCAGAACAGAAAAGAAATTGTAATGATAAACGTAAATAACATTTACCCACATCCGGATAATCCGAGAAAAGATGTCGGGGATGTAACGGAACTTGCAGAATCGATCAAGAAGCAGGGCGTTATGCAGAACTTGACCGTAATTCCTTTGCCAGCCTTGACAGAAGAACCGGAGGAACAGCCGGATGCGGATACAGAATCTTTGTCCAGTGATTTTCATGTAATAATCGGACATAGACGATTGGCAGCAGCCAAACTGGCAGGTATTGAGAAGGTCCCTTGCAAGATTGTTAGTAAGATATCCAAAAAAGAGCAGGTTTCTATCATGCTGGAAGAAAATATGCAGCGTGAAGACCTGACGGTGTGGGAGCAGGCACAAGGATTCCAGATGATGCTCGATTTAGGCGAAACTGAGGATACGATTGCAGATAAAACTGGTTTTAGCAAAACGACAATTAAACATCGATTGAACATTGCCAAACTAGACCAGGACGAGCTGAAAAATAAAGAGCAGAATAAGGATTTTCAATTATCCCTGAAAGACCTCTATGAACTGGAACGTATTAAGGATGTGGAAGAACGGAATAAGATTCTCCGTGAAGCCACGGACAATCGTAATTTAGTTGCCAAAGTTCAGTCGTACATACGAGAAAAAGAGAAACAGAAGAAAACGGATGCTATAGTTAAAATGCTGAAAGAACTGGGCGTGGTTGAGGCTCCGAAACAGTATGCAAGGGAACAATACGGAAATAAATGGGAGAAGGTAAAGAGTTTCCGAATGAATGACGAGGTGCCGGAGAGTATCCAGTTAAAAAATAAGCAGAATGAAAAACTTTATTATTACATTAATTGGATTGAGATTGATGTCGTTAGGAAGAAAAAGGCAGTCAAGAAAAAACTGACACCGGCAGAACAGAAGGAAAAGGAACAAAAAGCAAATAAGAAATATATGAAAGATGTTCTGAAAAAGTTAGATGAACGCCGCAGGCTCTTTGTGACTGATATTGTTGAGGGGAGAATTGCCCAGATAAAGGATGAGGAAAAGGTGAAGAATGCATTGTGGAGTGCGCTTGTGTTGAATCAGTCGTGTCTTTATCCGTCACGGCTTAGCTACTTCTTTGCCGGGAAACCGCTTTATGAATGTACAGAGGAGGAAAGAAAGGAAGTATCCGAAAAAGTGGCTAAATTGACCATACTCCATCAGATGTTAGTGCTGCTCAATGCAGCGATGGATGGAACTGAGTTAATTAAATATGACGGAACCTATAAAAAAGAAAACGGTCAAGCTCTAATGGATGGCTATAAGGTACTTCGGTTGTATGGCTGGTCGTTTGAGGATGAGGAGGAAGAAAAGGTGGTTGACGGAAGTCACGAGTTTTATGAGGAGGAAAGCGGCACATGAAAGAATCATGGAAGGACATTCCAGGTTATGATGGAAAGTATCAAGCGGATACAGAGGGAAATATCCGGCGGGTGTATCCATCAGGAAAAACACGCTTGCTAAGACCATATCACAAGCATATGAGTGGAAGCCAAAGGATGATTGTTAAACTAACCAGGGATGGAAAGAGTAGAGAAGAAATTGTGATGCAGTTGATTGCGAAAACATTTCTAGGAGTTCCGCCGCCGGGACATGTGGCATACCACAAAAACGGATGTCAATATGAAAACCATATACAGAATATTTCATACATAAGCAAACGTGAACTGGGAAAACGCACGGGGGCAAAGAGCCGCCGACAACCAGTTGCAAAAATAGATTGTAATGGTGACGTGGTAGAAGTGTACTCGTCAGCGCGGGAAGCGGCAAGAAAGAATTACATGAGTTATCAAACGATTATAGACCGCTGTAATCGAAAATGTAAGAGTGCATTTGCTCCAGATGGCTATGCGTATGCATGGGATGATAAAGAAATAAGCATGCGATATGCATTGCGAAAAATTGAGATTGAGGATGGCTATATGCCAAAGGCACCTGATGTGGAACCGGAGTGGTAAAGCAGATGGCGACCGGATGGTCGCGATCTACTATGTAAAAATATGAGATAACTTTTCATAAAGCGTTACTATTGTGATGAAAAACTCAAGCAATTTACACACTTTTTTGAAAGAAAGGTTTTTTCCCTTTTTACCACATTTATTATGTTTTTTTCCCATGGTTTCCACCTCCTTATTAAATTTATATATTTAATATGTCTGTTTGGAAGATAAAAATCATACAGAAATTTTAATCGATAAAAGAGAAGATGATATTCGATATAAATATATCGGCAAAAGGATGAAAAAGAATAATAGATTGGAGCGATAAATAATGACAGAAACTAATAGATGGATTCCAGTCAAAGTAAGACCTTTGACTGATGAAGAAAAGAAACTATATGAAGAATATGAGTTTATGTATGATTGTAAATTGCCAGATGACGAACAACAGGTGTTGATTACAACAAAACATGGAAATGTTGAAGTAACAACCTTCTGTAATGATATTGGATGTTATTTTGAGCAGTATGAAGATGCAGATGATATTGTGGCTTGGATGCCGTTGCCAAAGCCTTATAAGGAGAGTGAGTAAGAATGAAAATAGCTTGTGATATTTGCGAAAAAGTAATAGACGCCGACAATGTGAAAACCGAAAACTGGTTAAGAGTAGAAGCCGACTACTTGAAGTTGAATTTTTGCAAAGAATGTTCGGACAAGTTTTGGAATTTGTTTGAGAAAGGAGCAGGAAAAGAATGATTCCAGAAAATGTGTATTTCATGAGGGGGAAGAATCATGGCTCAATATTGTAGGTACTGCAATAACCTTGTAACCGGGAACGGTATTTATTGCACAGAGAAGAATAAGACCATGTCGGAAAGCACAGCAAAGACTACGAACAACTGCAAATTATACGTTTTTAATCATGTAGATGCTTTCTACGAAAATGCGGATGGTTACAGACCTAGAAAGCCATTAAAACCGATTGGTGATGAGTGTGCTGGACAGATGAAACTTGACTTGATGCAACATAACTGAAAGGAGAAAAAGATGACTAACGCAGACAGAATCAGGAATATGTCGGATGAAGAGTTGGCGAAGTTTATTCAGAAAAGGGAATACACTTGCTTTGTAGATTTTATAGGATATGCAGATAAAGACTGCGGGCAAGGTAAAATTTCTTGCAAAGATTGCCGAGCAAAAGCACCAACAATACTTGAATGGCTTCAAGCAGAAGCAGATAGGAGGTAATTATGGGTATTACAAGCATCCACAAGGTGCAGTGATTTGGGTAAAAAATGTAGAAGTTGTAAATAAAAATTAGATATGATTATTAGTAGAAAAGGAGAGAGATGAAATGAAAAAAATTTTTGAAAAATGGTATGTTTTATTTATGTTATTGAGAATAGCACGACATAACAAAATCAGAATGAAATTTGAGAAAAAGTATGATAATCCTTTTGGGGATTATGGAGAGTCTCTTGAAGATATGACATTAGAAAAATGTTATGAAAGGGATAATAGGCTTTATAAAAAATCAAAAGAATTAAAAGAATATGAAGTCGCATCGAAATCTCAAAGAGATGATTTTGGATTATATGAATATGTAGACCAACATTGTGGATATTGTGAGGATGATTATTACGGAACAATATACACAAAAACACCACTTAAAAATAGATGGTTAGAAAGAGGCTATCAATGCTAAGTTGATAATCAAAAGTAGAATAGGAGGAAAAAAGATATGTATTGCAACGGAACATGCAAATATTTAAACGAACGTAAACACAAATGTGAGCTGACCGGACAAAAACTAAGCTACATGAAACAAGCAGGAAGTTTATCTTTTGCAGTTCATGAGCATAAAGGATTTTGCAAAGAAGATAGAGAACATGAAAAATAGATGAAAGTGAGGAATAATTATGAAGATTAGACCAATTCTATTTAACACAGAAATGGTGAGAGCCGTTCTTGACGGCAGGAAAGTTGTTACAAGGCGATTGATTAAGCCGCAACCAAAATCCAGGCTGTGTTATACCTATGCAGGAAACTATAAGGTAGGCACATGGGGATATCCAAGCAACACAGCGCATGAGTTTTGGGGAGAAGAATACAAACTCTCTAATAACATTGCAAAAGAGGATTTGGCAAAACGATGGAATCCACCTTGTCATACAGATGATATCCTTTATGTCCGGGAAACATGGCAGAAAGCAGGGTTAGTAAATGATTTTGACCAGGTTGTTGATGGAACGGAAAAATACTACTATGCGGCCGGTCCAGAAAAACCATGCTTTGATTCTTGGGTTGACCCGGAAACTGGAGAACATAAAGACCGTATGCCGTGGAGACCGTCCATCCACATGCCGAAAGAAGCTGCACGAATTTTTCTGAAAATTACTAATGTTAAAGCGGAGCGGTTGCAAGATATTGATATTGATGGAATACGCAACGAAGGATTACTTTCGGCAGCAGTTCATTGCGAAGATATGGAGATTGCATTAAAAGAGTGGGAGATACTTTGGAACTCAACCATCAAGAAATCCGACCTCGACCGTTACGGTTGGGATGCGAATCCTTACGTATGGGTGATTGAATTTGAACGGCGCGACGGAATGTATTTTAAAAAGTTATGAAAATGAGGAAGAAAAGTGAAAAGCCGGAAAAGGAGTAATTATGAGTAACAATTTAGAATATATGAGAGAGCATAATTGCAAACATCTTAAAAACTGTAGCCATGCTAGTGTTGTGGAATATCAGTATTCGGATGATAAAAAAGAAAGGATGAATAACATGAAAAAATTATTTGTATCAGTGCCTATGAAAGGCAGAACAGAAAAAGAAATCAAAGAAAGCATTCAGAAGATGAAGAAAATCGCAGAGATTTACGAGGGAGAAGAACTGGAACTGATTGACAGTTACATAGAAGATAATCCACCAAAGAGCAATAACCAAGCGGTGTGGTATTTAGGAGAAAGCCTTAAAAAGCTGGCACAGGCAGATGTATTTATTGGTATTAGGGAGGCGTACGATTGGAATGGTTGCTTTATCGAAAAAGAAACAGCTTCAAAGTACAGAATTAAGTGCTATGAGGTTTCGGCGAAATATGTAATTGACGGATATGATGCACTTTTGAGAAAATTACATCCAGTTTGCTGTGATGAAATGCCAACCAAGGAGGAATCAAAATGAAAAATGAATTTGTAAAATTATACAAAAAACATATCAAAAGAAGAGGAGCGGACAAGCTCTTAGGTTATCTTGTTGATAAAGGGTTCTTAGAGGCACCTGCGAGCACAAAATATCATGGAAGTTATGAAGGGGGCTTGGTGGAGCACTCTGTAAATGTTATGAATCGTTTAATGAAAAAAGAGGTGCTTCAAGGATATACAAAAGAAACAATTGCTATTGTTGGATTGCTGCACGATGTATGTAAAGTGGATTTGTATAAGCCACAGCTTGAAAAGGAGAAAATAGCATACGAATACAATACCAAATCTTTTCCGGTGACGATGCATAAGGCTGGAGAAAAACAGACAAAAAGAACGTATGTACACAACACGGAATCTTTCCCAGCAGGGCATGGGGAAAAATCAATCTTTATCATCCAGCGGTTTATGAACTTGACGGATGAGGAGATACTTGCCATCCGGTGGCACATGGGAGCCTTTGACGATGCGGTCAGAGGTGGAAGCCGGGATATAAACGCGGCATACAAACGGTCAAAATTGGCTGTATATTTGCATCTTGCCGACATGGCGGCAACCTATATCGATGAATAAAGGAGGTTATGAATTATGTTTATCAAAACGAGTATATTTAAGAAACTTTTAAAGGAAGCCTATAAAAATGACAATTTGAGTGTCGGACACAGTGAAAAGGCAAAAGTGTATTACATTGTTGGGGGCTATTGGTTTGTGGCCATTCAAGAACAATTTTTTCCTAATGCTGAAAAAGCGGCTCTTGTTGAACTTATTGGAGATTTGCCACGGGATGAATATGTCCGAATACATAAAAATGAGTCACGGCAGCAGTTGGTACCAGACGAGATGAAGATTCTTTTAGCAGAAAAAGAACCGGACGAATATCTGGAAGAAACGAATCTTCTTATTGAGGAACCGAAGTTTGGGGTAATTAGCAGACTTCTAACAAATGGCTCTGAATTGACGCCAATCAATGAAGGATTGTACAACATGATAGATGAAAGTGCGAAAACATCAGATGACATGGAGATTGAAGGACCATATAGGATAGAGGAGTCTGGAAAAATACTATTATGGCGAAACAATACATCGTTAATCGGATTACTTCCAAGAGGTTGGGATAAGGACGAAGATTTGATGGAACAGAAAACAATATTGGAAAGAACATTTCAAGGTAAATGGTAAAAAAAGTCTCCCTCTTGTTGATGCAGGAGGGAGAAAAAGCACAAAGGCAGCAGGACAGGAGTGAGTGAATGGCAGGATACTATGGTCCGGGAATATACCGGACAGAGTGTGCGTACTATATCCGGGAAAGTGAAAAGATGATAACGTGTGAGGGATTAGAAGAACATACTATATGCGGCACACGATTCCGGACGGAACAGGACAAATTAGATTTTCAAGAAAAGCATTGCTATAAAAATTGTGAAAGGTGCAAACATGGTAAGATGCTGGATGAAAGTTATGGGAACTAGGGGAGAAATCAGAAGGAATGATTGATATGCTTAAAAGAAAAAGGAGTTGAGAAGATGAGAACGATAAGTTTTGAAGTAACTGGTCAGCATATTGAATGTACAGAAGCAATTTCGGATTTAGTTGGAAATACGAGAGAGTATGTGCAGGCAAAGTTTTCCCTGCCAACAGAATGGGATGGATTGATTCAAATAGCGGTATTTACGGCAAATGGAAAAAATTATCCGGTTCTGATTGAAGATGGTAAGTGTGAAGTACCATACAAAGTGATGATGCAGGAATATTTTACTGTTGGATGCTATGCGGGAGCTAAGACAGACAGGATAACAACAGATATTTGCGTGGTTCGAGTTGAGGAATCCGTAAGATGCCAAGGCGGTTCGGATTATCTTTCGATTTATCAGAAAATGCAGGATACATTGAATGAGATGGTGGCTAAGGTGAATGAATACGAGGCAGCAGTTGAAAACTACAAAGAAATTGTAAATGACACCATGCATGAGCATTGTTTGCATGAAACACATTCCAGTGACGGGGCACATGGATTGCGTATACATGATGGACTGTTCCAGTATTATGACGGACAAGGCTGGGTAGATACAAAAGTGGGGGCTTTTGAAGGACAAAGCAGTACGTGGAAAAATCAAGTGGTATTGCAGTTTGCCGGCACCATGCGCGTGGAAAAAGTTTTAGAAAGCAGCTATTTCAAAATTCAAGAAAAAGGAGATACCCGTTCAAGCTCATTAGCACCATTTATTGATAGCAGTTATCCGTATCAAGGAGTACAATATGCCATATATGCAACGACAAATCAGAAAGTTTATGTATGGCATGTGCAGAAAGATATCAACGAAGATTATGGTGTATCCGTAGAGCGGTTGTATCCGGTGGATGATGCGGAGAATGATGTTATATTAAGAGTTGAATCAGGAAAAGGAATGCCTGTATTGATATGCGAGAGCAATGCGGAAGATGTAGTTGAAGTAGTGCATATGGAATACATAGAGAGCGACTTATCTACTAATCGTCGTATAACGGCATTGGAAGAATTAGAACAGAGGGGAACGTGGACGCCGGTTCTATATGTTACACCTAGTACAGTTGCACCAACCTATACAGTATTAGCTCAATATGGTTCTTATATCCGGCATGGTGATTATGTGTGGATTGAGGGAATGATAATAACATCAAGTAATTATGCTTGTTATAAAATAGGCGGACTGCCATTTGCACCGAATTCAGATAGACCAGCCATGTTATGTCCGGTAGCAGTAGTAAATGGGGAGAATTTTAAGGTATCTTCGTTAAATAAAATAAGTGAAAGTGGTACAGAAAATGAGCTGTATAATAACGATTATAACGCTGGAACAACCCCAGCTTCGTGGTACATTAGTGGATTTTACAAAATAAAATAACGGAAGAGAGAGGCATCTGTCAATGGCAGGTGCCTTTTTGTATGGGAACTAGGGGGGAAAGATAGCAAAGATTTTGTTATTCTGACCAAAAGGGGGTATCAGATATGGCAAAAAGTCAATATAGCGTAAAAGTTGAACCCTATTTGGAATTGATTGAGGGATGGACAAGAGAAGGTCTTGTAATGTCGCAAATAGCCGAAAAACTGGGGATTAGCAAAACAACATTATACAAATACATGCAAGAACATTCTGAACTTTCTGAACGCCTAAAAAAAGGGAGGGAAGTTTCAGACGCACAAGTGGAGAATGAATTGTTCAAAAAAGCGGTTGGTTTTACCAGGATTGAGAAAAAGCCGTTTAAGGTGAAAAAAGTGGACTATGAAAACGGAAAACGTAAGTGTGAGCGTGAAGAGGTAGTGATGGTAGACCAGGAAGTTTATTATCCGCCGGAACTGGGAGCACAAGTGTTTTGGTTGAAGAACCGCAAACCGGATAAGTGGCGGGAAAAAGTTGAGAACAAGATTGAGACCGAAGAGGATGGTGTAGGTGTAATGATACTTACTCCGGTTAAGGAGGCAGAGGATGAGTAAAATTGTTTGGTCGCCACAGCCACGCCAGAGTGCTTTTATGTGTCGTCCGGAGTATGAATGTTTGTATGGCGGGGCAGCAGGAGGAGGAAAATCGGATGCTATGTTGTGTGAAGCAATGCGACAGATTAAGGTGCCAAACTATAAAGGTATCATTTTTCGTAAGACATATCCTCAACTTCAAGAGTTGATATTGCGTTCCAACGAATTGTATAAAGCGGTGGTACCGCAGGCGAAATACAATGTAACTGATAAGAAATGGACGTTTCCGTCTGGAGCGAAAATCTTCTTTGGAACCATGCAGCATACGAAAGACAGATTAAATTATCAGGGACTTGCGTATGATTTCATCGGTTTTGATGAGCTGACGCATTTTACTTGGGAAGAGTACTCATATATGTTTTCACGTAACCGTCCAAGCGGACCGGGAACACGTGTATACATGAGAGCAACTGCCAATCCGGGTGGTGTTGGCCATGCATGGGTGAAAGACCGGTTTATTACAGCGGCACCGCCGGAAACACCGATTACCGAAGAACGGACAATTCTTGATCCGGACGGAAAAAAGATTCAGGTGAAACGAAAGAGAATCTTTATCCCATCATCGGTATTTGATAACAAAAAATTACTAGAGAATGACCCCTATTATTTGGACAATCTTGCCATGCTGCCGGAGGCAGAGCGTAAAGCGTTATTGTATGGTTCGTGGGACAGTTTTTCCGGACAAGTATTCAAAGAGTGGAGAAATGACCCGGAACACTATAAAGACAGAAAGTGGACTCATGTTATAGAGCCGTTCAGAATACCATCCTATTGGCGTGTATGGCGTGGATATGATTATGGGTTCGCCAAACCTTTTAGCGTTGGATGGTATGCGGCAGATGAAAACGGAAAGATTTATCGAATCCGCGAGTATTATGGTTGCACTGGTGAACCCAATGTGGGACTGGAGTTAGACCCAACCCAGCAGGCAAAACACATTAGGGAAATTGAAAATGAGGACCCAAACCTCAAAGGCAGAAAGATAATAGGTATCGCAGACCCGTCCATATGGGATTGCTCACGTGGTGAATCCATTGCAGAAATGATGGAGAAACACCCAAACAACATTCTCTTTAGTCCGGGCGATAATGCAAGACTTGCCGGAAAGATGCAGTATCATTACCGGATGGCATTTGATGAAGATGGAGATACCATGTTCCAGGTATTTGATACATGTAAACACTTTATCCGAACAATCCCGGCACTTGTGTATAGCGAGAGCGATGTGGAGGATATTGATACTACACAGGAAGACCATATTTATGATGAGTGCCGGTATGTGCTTATGGATAATCCAATATCCCCAAGGAAAAATGTGCTGGAGCGTGACCATATAGGGGATGATCCTTTGAATCAAAGGACAACCTCAAATGAAGATGCAAACAGATATGAATTTTATATGATTTAGGAGGCAGAATATGAATTTACAATTATTTGCACAAAAGAAAGAAAAAAAGATGGAAGATCAGAGGACACCTATGCCTGAAAGTGTCGAAAAGTCGACACCGCAGGCAGAATTGGATGGAAGTGCCGGAGAACCAAACACACAAGAGGAAATGCAACAGTATGAGAAAGAAAAACTCACAAATCTGACAGAGGATGATGTGAGAAAAGCGGCGGAAACACTAAAGAAATACAAAGAGGGGAAAGACCGGTTCGATAGAAAAATAAGAGCCAATGAAGAATGGTGGAAATTACGCCATTGGCGAATTGTTGAATCGGAGGAGAAGAAAAAAAAGAAAGGAATGACAGAGCCGGTTTCTGCGTGGCTGCACAACTCGATTAATAACAAGCATGCGGATATGATGGACAACTTCCCGGAACCTACCGTACTGGCACGTGAGTCATCCGATGAACAGACGGCGAAAACACTGACCTCCATTCTGCCGGTAGTTCTTGAATACAATCGATACGAAGAAACGTATAACGATTGTGCGTGGTACAAACTGAAACAGGGAGCCAGTGTGAAAAAGATAGTATGGGATTCGCGTAAGAACAATGGCGTTGGTGATATTAACATTGCCAAAATAGATATACTGAATTTGTTTTGGGAACCGGGTATTAACAAGATTCAGGAATCTGCAAACCTTTTCCATGTGGAATTGATGGATAACGAAATTTTAAAACAGCGTTATCCGGATATTGATTTGACGGGAAGTGACATCGTACTAACTAAATATATCAACGCGGAAAATGTCGACACTTCGGAGAAATCGTATGTTGTAGATTGGTACTACAAAAAAGACAATGGAACAAAGGATATACTGCATTACTGCAAATTCGTAAATGACAAGATTCTGTATGCATCCGAAAATGACCCGGAGTATGTAGAAAGAGGATATTATGACCATGGGATGTATCCGTATGTGTTTGATGTTATGTTCCCGGAAGAGGGGACACCAGTGGGATTTGGTTACATAGATATCATGAAAGACCCACAGCTTTATATTGACAAATTAGACCAGGTAATATTGGATTCTGCTATCAAGGCAAGCAAAGCCAGATACCTTTCAAAAGACACGGGAGGAATCAATGAGGATGAATTTAACGACTGGACTAAGGAAGTTGTACACTACACCGGAAATCCGGATGATATTCAACCAATGCAATCAGTAGTTCCGCCAACACAGTGTATCAACGTAAAAGAGGAAAAGATAAACGAATTGAAAGAAACATCAGGTAACCGTGACTTCTCGCAGGGAAGTACACAAAGTGGTGTTACTGCTGCTACGGCAATTGCCGCCTTGCAGGAGGCAGGAAGTAAGTTGTCACGTGATATGATTCGAGGAACCTATCGGGCATATATGGAAGAATGTTACATGGTTATTGAACTGATACGTCAGTTTTACGATGAACCACGTAAATTTCGCATACTGGGCGAAAAAGGAGAACAGCAATTTGCAACCTTTGATAATGGTGGCATGATTCCGCAGGATGGTGGAGAAGAGATGGGCGTTGAAGTAGGAGAGAGACTGCCTATCTTTGACGTTACTGTATCGGCGGCCAAGAAATCAACTTACTCACGAATGGCGCAGAATGAACTCGCACTCCAGTTTTATGATAAAGGCTTTTTCGCTCCCGGCAATGCGGATGCCTCGCTGGCATGCCTTGATATGATGGAGTTTGAGGGCAAAGAAAAAATTATTATGAAAATCCAAAATAATGGAACCATGTACCAGCAGTTGATGGAACTGCAGCAGCAGGTACAGCAATTGATGCAGATGACTGGAATGCAGGGTCAGGAGGTCGTAAATGGTGGTGACCCAAATCCTCCGGGGCAGGATTCTAAACAGACAATGAAAAATGATTCCTTAGGTGGAGCCATGACAAAGAGTGAGCGTTTGGATGGAGCAAAAGAGCAGGCAAGCAGTATGGCGAGTGTATAGGAGTATTAGTATGTTAAATATACAAATTGAGTGGTCAAAAGAAAAATTTGAATTGAATGTAGTGGGACATGCAGGATACGCGGAACATGGAAAGGATATTGTATGTGCTGCAGTATCCGTAATTGTTGGTATGCTGGCAAACGAAATTGAAAACCATGAAGAAATGTATCCGGGGCAGCAGGTGGAAGTCAAGAGCGGACTTGCTATGATTCATACGGCGTACAGAAGTAAGTTACGAGCGAACATTGTGTTTGGTATGGTTGTAGATGCTTTGCTTGCTCTGGAGGAACAGTATCCGGAGTACATAAAAATTTTAATTTCAAAAACCATGGGAGTTTGGGGGTAAACGAAATTTAAACCGTGATATGGTAGTGATGTGAAAAACACTGGCACTTCGGAAAGACGATGGAAACGACACTTCGGAAAGACGATGATAGCGACACTTCGGAAAGACGATGGAGGAATGAAACCTATGAAAAACAAAATTTATTTGCAGTTGTTTGCAGAGGGCGCAGGAGAAGCAGGAGGCGCAGAAGTTGAGACTGGCTTAGAGGGTCAGAACGACCAGCAGACTGTCCAGGTACAGACAGACACCGGTGAGGAAAGTACAGAGGACAGAGGAACCAAGTGGAAGAACATGATTAAAGGGGAGTTCAAAGATGAATATAACCAGAGTGTTCAGAAGGTGATTAACGACAGATTTAAGCAGACCAAGGAAATGGAAGAGCGGTTATCATCATCGCAGAAAGTCCTTGATTTTGTGGCACAGCGCTATGGATTGGACAAGACCGCAGATGCGGATGACATGTTAAGGGCATTGGAAGAGGATGATTCCATGTTCGAAGAGCGTGCCATGGCAAAGGGAATGTCCACGGAACAGTATCGTGAATTCTATCGTTTGGAAAAGCAGAATGAAGAATTCAGACGAGCGGCTGAGGAAACGCAGAGAATTCGTCAGGCAGATGAAACGTATAGCAAGTGGATGTCAGAGGCAGACGCATTAAAGGAAATTTATCCGAATTTTAGCTTTGATGAGGAGGTTGAGAATAAAGACTTCCTACAGTTGCTGCAGAATGGCATTGATGTAAGAACGGCGTACGAAGTTGCGCATCACGATGAAATCATGCGAGGAGCTATGCAGATGGCATCAGCTAAAACAGCGGAGCGCGTGACGGATGGTATTCGCGCGAAAGGCTTGCGTCCGGCTGAGAATGGAACAAATACTTCTTCAAAGCCCGTAGAGCAGAAAATTGACATAAGCAAGTTGACAGCAAAAGATATCGATGAGTTATCAAAAAGAGCCGCACGCGGTGAGAAAATTACATTCTGACCGATGTGCAGAATGGAGGTAAGTAAAATGAACAAAGCAAGAAAATTGGCAAAACGAATGTCTTTACAGATGTTTGCAGGGAATTTAAATCCAAATACAACAGGCGACTCGGGAATGACTGCCGAGATGAAAGAGTTTTATGAAAAATCTCTGATTACGATGGCAGAGCCAAAATTGGTGTTTGACCAGTTTGGTGATAAATATCCAATTCCGAAAAACGGTGGTAAGGTAATCGAATTTAGAAAGTATGATTCGTTACCGAAGAACACGAAACCTTTGCAGGAAGGCGTGACACCGGATGGTAGTAAGATGAAGGTGACCACGGTTAAATCCGAGGTACAGCAGTACGGTGATTATATCACTCTTACGGATGTGCTGGAACTCACAGCAATTGATAACAATGTGGTGCAGGCTACAAAGTTAAGTGGTTCGCAGGCTGGACGTACATTAGATACCATTACGCGTGATGTAATTAGCGGTGGCACCAATGTAATGTATGCACCTAAATCGGACGGCACAGAGGTCCTTACAAGAAAGACATTGGATGGAACCTGCAAATTGAATGTAGATATCTTTTTGCAGGCAGCAGCCTATCTTGGAAGTGTAAACGCGGAAACAATAGAGGATGCCTTTGTATGTGTTATTCATCCGAACGCTGCTTATGATGTGAAAACATCAAAGGGATTTGAGGAATGGAATAAGTACACGACACCGGATAAGATGTGGAAGGGCGAAATCGGACGCATTGGCAATATCCGCTTCGTAGAAAATTCAGAAGCCAAAATTCTGAAAGACGAAACCTGTCCGGAAGGTTTGGCGGTTTACTGCACAATGGTAATTGCAGCACACGCCTACGGTGTAACCGAAGTAGAAGGTGGCGGATTACAGCATATTGTCAAACAGCTGGGTTCGGGAGAAGACCCGTTGAATCAGCGTTCAACGGTTGGCTGGAAAGCTATTAAGACGGCAGAGCGTCTGGTGGAACAGTACATGATTCGTATTGAGTCGTGTGGTTTTAAAGCCGGCACAGTAACAGCAAACTAAGAGGATGGGTTCTCTTTTTGAGGGGAACCCATTTGAAAAAGGAGGAAGAATCATGGCAACAGCAAAAAAGGACGATATTACGCGTTTGGTTAAGATTAAATTGTTTAAAGACAAGGATAAATATTCGGAAGACGTTACCGTAGTTGTAAACGGAACTACATTCCGCATTCAGCGCGGAGTGGAAGTTGAGGTGCCATATTATGTGGCTGAGGTATTGCGTAATTCTGAAAAAGCAGACGAGGAAACAGAAACAAAGATTTCTGAGTTAGTAGCAAAAAATGAAAGCAATTAGTTCCCCTGATAAGAGGAAAGTTGCGGGGAAGCAGTGACCTTCCCCGCTTTTTTTAGGTTGAGGTGAGAAAGTTGAGAGTGCAGGAAGCAATTGAAAAAGCAGACCGATTAAGACCAAACCGATTTTCGGACATGGAAAAAATTGAATGGTTATCGATACTTGATGGACAAGTTTATGATGAGGTAATTAGCAGGTATGAAGAAAATGTGGACGTTGTATTTGATGGATATGATGAAGAACATATGAATGAAGACCTATTAATACCGGATACCTATGCGAAAGTGTATGTTGATTATTTGATGGCTCAAATCGATTTTTATAATCGTGATATGGGAATGTACAATAACCAGATTGCGGTATTCAGTAATGGGTATCAGGATTTTAAGAACTGGTATATTCGAAATCATATGCCAATGCAGCCAAAAAGAACGGGGGTGTAACCTTGACAATAACACCAGCTACAGAAATGGAAACAACAAGGGATATGATATCTGCTTTTGGCGGGTACAACCATACCATGAATTGTGGGGAAAATGAATTTTATATGGAGAAGAACATGACATCCGATTATTACCCGGCACTGGCACCCAGAAGAAAGAGAAGAATGCTGTTTCGTACCGGAGAAATCTATGGAATGTATGCGAAAAACGGAATTTTGCTTGTGGAGGATGGCAACTTAGTATATACAGACAAAGAAATGAACGATTGGCAGATTATTGGTCAGCTTGCGAAAAATCCCAAAGTAATGTGTGGTATGGGGGCGTATGTGGCTATTTGGCCGGACAAAAAGATATTTAATACAAATGACAAGACGCTGAAAGATATGGAGGCATCAAAGGCAACGGCAGGAACGGTAACATTTTCCACGTGTACGCTGGATGGGGCAGATATTACCCCTATTACAAAGGCACCGTCTATTGGAACAGTGGCACCTCAATCACCGAAGGCAGATGATTTGTGGCTGGATACATCATCGACACCGCATGTGATTAAAAAGTATACGACTACCTGGACAAAGATAACTACATGCTCTAATGGTGCCATTTACTGGATGGATACGGGGACAACACCAAATGCATTGAAGTTGTGGAGTGAATCTGAAAACCAGTGGACGGCAGTGGCTACAAGTTATACCAAAATATCAAATCCGGGCATAGGGAAGCCGTTTGAAAAATATGACGTAGTGAAGATTGATGGTGTGACGGGAAGCATTGCTGATACGTTTAATCAGGATATGGCAATCTGGGATAAAAAGGATGATTTCATCATTGTAACGGCTCTGCTTACCAATAATACAACACAAACTGGAGTAATTACATTGAAGCGTAGTGTTCCGGATATGGATTATGTGTGTGAAAGTGATAACCGTATATGGGGGTGTTCTTCGGAGAAACATGAAATTTACTGCTGTAAGCAGGGAGATATGACAAATTGGTATTCTTATCTGGGTACTGCGGCAGATTCATATGCGGCAACGGTCGGCAGTGATGGAGAATTTACCGGATGTACAGCATACGGCGGACAAGTTTTGTTTTTCAAAGAGGATTGCATTCATAAGGTATACGGTTCTTATCCGGCAAATTATCAGATTAATACGCAGCGATGCCGTGGTGTGCAAAAGGGATGTTCGGAAAGTCTGGTGCTTGTGAATGAAATATTGTATTACAAATCACGCGAGGATGTGTGTGCGTATGACGGAAGTACTCCGGTATCAATTAGTGCAGCATTAGGTGGAGAACGCTACGAAAAGGTAAGGGCAGGTGCACTGGGGGCAAAATACTATATGCACGGGAAAAATATACGCACGACTCGTTACGAGACACTTGTGTATGATTCGAGCAAAGGAATGTGGCACAAAGAGGATGAGAAATCTTTATGCAGTATGGATAAATTCGTAAACCTGGATGGGTCTTTGCTTTATATGAATGATAGAAAAGTAATGGAGATTACATCAAGGGATTACACGACAGAGGAAGGACTGGAAACAATACTTGAGTGGAGTGCGGAAACCGGCTTGATAGGGATAAGCTATCCCAATAACAAGTATATATCAAAAATATGTTTGAGGTTGTCTTTGCCGTTAGATTCAGAATTAGATGTAGATGTAATGTATGATTCTTGTGGAGTATGGGAGGAGGCTGCACATATGGAGTCTAAATATGAACAAAGTAGGAGAGATACTCCATCTTTTGTAACAATGCGGAGTTTTGAAATACCCATATTTCCGATTCGATGTGATCATATGAGAATCCGGTTAAGAGGGAAAGGGGATGCAAGGGTTTACAGCATTTCCAAAGTTTTGGAACAGGGGGGATATTAATGGCCACGTTGCAATTTGACCCTATCCAACTAGATGGTATGGATGGAAAAAATATTCAGAAGTTGAATTCATGGATAATACGTCTGATAGAGAATTTAAGTTATATCTTAAATAATCTTGAATTGGATAATATGACTTCTGAGACAGAAAAGAAATTTAGTCAAGTGCAGGAAACTGTAAAGATGGCAAAGGAAGCAAAAGAGATTGCAGACAAGTTAAAGCAACAGCTAGAGAGCGGCGGATTACGAGGAGAAAAAGGAGAGAAGGGTGATAAGGGAGAGAAGGGTGACAAAGGTGACAAAGGCGCAGATGGAGAAAAGGGAGAGAAAGGCGATGTAGGAAAAGACGGTGTGCAAGGAGAAAAGGGAGAGAAAGGTGATTGCGGACCGCAGGGTGTGCAGGGGCTGACTGGACCGGAAGGAAAAATTGGACCAGAAGGTCCACAAGGAATTCAAGGTGTGCAAGGTGAAAAGGGAATTCAGGGAGTGCGTGGACCACAGGGGACACAAGGGCTGCCTGGTCCAAAAGGGGAACAGGGAGTAAAAGGAGACAAAGGAGATACTGGAGAAACCGGGGTACAAGGATTGCAGGGGGTACCCGGAGAAACCGGACCACAAGGTTTACAAGGACCGAGAGGTGCAACTGGTGAAATCGGACCGGAAGGTCCACAAGGAATTCAAGGTCCAAAAGGAGATAAAGGAGATAAAGGCGAGAGAGGTGACAGTGGTGTAATCAATCCAATTAATGGATTCTTTTATCTGATGGGAGACGCTGACGGAAACCTATATGCGGTTACTACAGATGATGAGACACCGCCTCAATTTGAAATAGATTCTACTGGAGACATTTATTTAATATTACCGGATGAATAGATAGGAAGTGATACAATGGCAAAATTTTTGATTGGAAATTTTAAGGGGCCGCAAGGTCTTAAAGGAGAGAAAGGAGATACCGGGGCGCAAGGACCTAAAGGAGATACTGGAGCAACGGGACCGCAGGGAGAACAAGGGGAAAAGGGTGATACTGGTGCGAAGGGGGACACCGGAGCACAGGGACCACAAGGACTTAAAGGAGATACCGGAGCAACGGGACCACAAGGACCCAAAGGAGACACCGGAGCAACGGGACCGGAAGGGCCGCAAGGACCACAGGGAGAAACTGGACCACAAGGAATTCAAGGTGTTCAGGGTCCAAAAGGAGATACCGGGGCGCAAGGACCAGTGGGGCCGGCAGGAATAAGTACATTGCTTAATTATATTGCAACTCGTCCGATATCGGCAAATAAAGCAAGTACCGAAGATAGGATGGGAGCAGTAGAAGCATTTGTTGCCAGTTCTAAGATGACAACGGGAAAGCCCGGGGGCGATGCAAAGATACTGCAAATGAATTGGGATAATACGAGTGGTTGGGATTCACAACTGGCCATGATTAATAATGGAATATTGCAGCATAGAGCCATGTCAAGTGGAACTTGGGGTACATGGAAGACGCTGCTGGATTCAAGTAATTATACAAAATACACAGCAAAATACGAAAAAGGAACATGGACTCCTAGACTGTTTAATACAGCAAGTAATGAGATTAAAACGTCAATTGCAGTGGCTACAGGAAATTATTATAGAATGGGAGACATTGTATTTATAGAGGCAATGATATTAACAACAAGTAGTTATGCTTGTCATCATATAAGCGGACTGCCATATGAACCTGACCATAGTCGTCCATCAAATGTCTATCCGATTGGAATTGTGTCGAGTGGCAATGGAACTAATTCACCATTTAATCTAATTAGCGGCAGTGGTTCATATTATGTCCAGAATGGGGCATACGCGTCCGGAAAAACATATAGCGATTGGTATGTATACGGTTGGTATAGAAAGGCTTAACGAGGAGGAATTGAAATGGAAATTAACGAAGAAAAAACGGTAGATATGTTGTCGACAGAGAGTGTGAGCATCTTAACAAGAAAGGTACTAATTGATGGAGAAGTGAAATCTCAGGTTGGAGAGAATCATAGACGAACCTATCTCAATTCCGTATCCGGAAGAGAAGAATTGTTGAAGGAGCAGACAGAAAATGTGGTAAATGCCGTGTTTGCAATATGGGGTTCGGAACCGGTGGTAGAGGAACCCATCATAGAAGAGGAGGATGAGGATTATGGCGAAAAAGAAGAGCAGTAGCAGTAAAATAACAATCACCAAAGCAACAACTGTGAAGACACCGACAATAAAGTCTTATACGCCATCGAAAGCAGTAAACGCCGCAAAGAGTACGTTGCAAAAGACGGAGAAGGCAAGGCCGGCAGCTTATACCAGTAAGTATGGAACACAGATAACCGGATTGGCGGATGCGATTGCAAATCGCAAAGGTTTTTCCTATGACTATACAAAGGATGCTTTGTATCAGAATTATAAGGACCAGTATCAGAGGCAGGCACAGTTAGGGATGCAGAATGCAACGGCGCAGGCGGCCGCGTTGTCCGGAGGATATGGAAACTCTTATGCGGCTACGGCCGGCAACCTTGCGTATCAGGAAAACATGTCAGCCTTGAATAATATAATTCCTAGTTTGTACGAGGCAGCGTACAACCGTTATCAGACGGATTTGGATAATCAGAGATCCGACTTGTCCATGTATCAGGGACTTGACGAAAGTGATTATGCGAAGTATCGGGACAAGGTTGGCGATTGGCAGGATGACAGAAACTATTATGCGAATCGATATGATGCGGCATATAATAACGATTTTAACAACTATACTGCGAATGTATCTAATCAGCAGTGGAAGTATGAACAGCAAAATGGCAACAGCCAGTGGAGACAGCAGCAGAACGCATCCAATTACTGGCAGAATAAGGATTACCAGTTATCAAAAAAAGCTAAGGCCGCTGCTGCATCCGCTAGTAAACGAAGTGCGTCGGGCAAAGGGGCATCTTCAACCGGTGGGATTAAGATTCCAACGGATATTAAGTCGAAGGTTAAGGAATTGGCTAAGAACAATGACACGCAGGGTATCGCAGAATATTTGAACAATATGGAAAAGAGTGGCGTGTTATCTGCTGATCAAAGCAATTATGTATGGAGTGTTTTATTGGGATATACAGCAAAAGATTTACCGACATATATAACCTCTGATGGAACTACTACGAGAGGGTTAAGCAAATATCCAACCTATGACAGTGCAGTGGCGGCCGGAGCAGATGCGAAGACTACATTATCCTATGTTGATTTTATGCGAAATCTGCCTAGCAGCAGGGAGTTACAGACAGTAGGCTCTTACAATGACTATTTGGAAAAACAGGTGAATAAAAACAAAAAGAAGCAGTCCTCAAAGAAAAGCAAAAAGAAAAAGTAAGGAGAATATATATTATGGCAAATAAGAAAAAGAAACAGAATAATCATGCATCCGGTTCCGGGAGTATTATATCAAATTATTTTGAGAGCCAGGACAAGTTGTATGAAAGAGATATGCAGGGACAAAAAATAGCAAGTGAGACCAGAGCAAAGGCTGATTCTTATTATGGTGAGGATAAAAAGTATTCGGATACCGACTATACGAATCAGTCAGAATCCCGCTATCGTCGATTGGCAGAGAAAGCAGTAGAAATTAAAGAAAGAACGCAAAAGAACAGCGAAAAGTATAAGAGAACCAATACTCTGATTCGTAATGCCGCAAAGGCAGAAAATAATATGCTGTCGGAAATTCCGAGGCGGGAACAAAGGGAAAAACAGGAACAGCAGAGAAGAAAGCAGAGAGAACTGGAGGAGAAGAAAGAAAAGGAATTAGAGAAAAGAAAAAATCAAAAATTTTATACTTCCACAGGCAATAAATATAAGGACCCATCCTTGATGGGATATGATGAACTACAGAGAACGCTTGCAAATGTAAAGGAAAATAAAGACTTGTTTAAGTCCAGAATCGCAGATAGTGGTTTGTTTAAACGGGGATTTTCGGGAGAATGGGAAAAAGTTCAGCCAAAAGATTTTGAGGAAAAGTTAGGAAAAAAAGGTGTATCGTGGGAAGATTACAAGGAATACACCAGTTTGTGGAATAAGTACCAGGATAATGTTGAGTATATGAAAGAACTGGAGAGTAATCAACCACGTGTAGAGCTGGAGCATGAATACGATAAGTTGGGGGATACCGATAAGCAGTTAGTAAAAAAGGCAGCAGATTATGTGTGGGTAGAGAAAAGAAAATACAGTGCAGATAAAAATCATTTAGTTCCGACGATACAGGACAAGCTGGAAGTAAGCAGTAATCCGGATTATTTGTCACAAGCATATGAGAAATTTCCTAAGTTGAAGGAATTAAAGGAAAAAGGAATTGATGTAGATTACATTATCGACAGCGAGAACATTAACACAGATAATAAAGAACAGGAGGCATGGGATGAAGGGACAAGAAAAATAGCAGACGAACATCCGGTAGTATCCAGTGCGTTAAGTGTGGGGTCAAACTTGCTTTCACCGTTGGAACTTGCAGAGGATGTAAATCATGCGGTTAAAAACCTGTCATCGGATAAGTCTTATCCCATTAATCATGCCAGCCATCCATACAGTTCTTATACGAATAATGTAAGACAGACCGTGTCAGAAGGCATCGATAATGATATCGGTAAATTTGTTTACAATGCTGGAATGTCCACGGTTGATTCTGCTGCGGATATTCTTGTGACGAAAGGGGTTAAGGGAACCAAGCTAGCAGGTGGGGCAGCTAGTGCGTTGATGGGAGCAAATGCGGCAAATCAATCGTACATGGACACCTATGAGAGAACAGGAAGTGCCGGACAGTCTTTGATTACCGGATTGGGAGCCGGTTTGGCAGAGTGGGCAAGCGAAAAGTTTTCACTGGATAGTTTTGAGGCGTTAAAAACAACAAATCCAAAACAGTTTCGCGATTTTGCAAAGAATCTTGTAAAACAGGGGGCGGTAGAAGGATCAGAAGAACTTGCTTCGGACTTTGCAAATGCATTTGTCGACCGTGCAGTTAATGGAAGTAAAAGTGAGTATAATGAAAATGTTAAAAATTATATCCAGCAGGGAATGTCAAAGGATGAGGCAAAGAAAAATGCACGGAAAGACTTCTTGATACAAGTAGCAGAGGACACGGCAGCAGGGGCTTTTTCAGGTGGTCTTTTTGGTACCTATGCAAATGTGTATTCGAAAGCACAGTATGAGTCATTAGTGAAAAAGAATGGGACATCGATTACAGAGGGAAATGAAGGCACAGATTTACTTGCATATGCTGCAAAAAGAGGTATGGACACTTACGAGAAGGCAAAAGATGATACGGAAAAATACGGTAAAATTTCAGTAGACATCATGGAAAATGCTGAAAATAATTTTACAGAAGCAAGAACGAGCGGAGAACTTGCAAGGGCGTATGAAGATGCCATTCGTGGTGTGCCGGATAGTCTGGGAGTAGAAATCGACCAGATGGCACGCGAGAAAGCACAGGAGTTAGCTAAAAAGAGTAAATATGCAAAATTCGAATCCGAGCGGCAGGCATTGTATGACATTATGGATGCCTCTGTTTCAAATGCAATGAAAAGGACAGTATCTCTGAATCAGAAAAGCGAGATGATGCAGAAGGAGTCTGTGTCGAAGCAGGAGGAAGATGCTACTGCTAATATAGATACTACATTCGATCGTGTGAATCTTGACGAGGGAATGGAACGGAATCAGCGACCGGTTGAGGTACAAGAACTACAGCCGGAAAAGACAAAGCAGAATGATGCACCGTCAGAAAATGTTACGAATGCTAATTTTAGAAAGACAGAGAATGCGGCATTTACGGCATCTGACGAACAAGTAAAGGTAAAAGGATTTCGGGAAATTGGGAAAGAGTCCGCTACCGTAGAGACTACGGATGGAGAGGTGGTAGACCTTGCTGATTTGTCCTTTCAGGATGAAGGAACACAAGATTTGTTTAACATTGCATCAAAGATGGATAATGCGGCTGCGGCAACGGCACTTGTGGATTATTACAATGGTAAGGATAATGCCGGTGTTTATGCAAATAATTTCCGTATGGCATATCGTATGGGAAGATTGGGAAGTATCAGTTTTGATAAAATGATGCAGGCGTCTAAGTCATTTCGTATAATGAGTGACAAGGGAGCAATGCGTCTTGCGTATGAATTAGGAAAGGCACATGGAGAAAACGCAAAGGCAGCAGAGGCAGAAAACAAAGTTGCGCCGGCGCAAAAAAAAGGAAAAGGTGAATATGAAGATTACCGCTATGCTTCGGAGGATAAGGATAGCTTTGTTCGCGTGAAAAAAGAATTGGCAAAGAAAACCGGATTGGATGTATTGGATTTGAATACCCTCACAGATAAAGATGCAGATACGGTAAATGGTTTATTGAATATGGATAGAGGACAGATGGCATTTGCGGAAGATGCAGAAAATAAATTTGGTGTAGTGATACATGAATCTTTGGAATTTGCATCGGTAATGTCGGAAAAAGAGTATCAGAAGCTAATGGGAGTGATGCTTAATTATCTGGTGGATAAACATGGAGCAGAGGATATCCATGCCTTAATTGAATCTTATCAAAGAGCCTATGAGCAGGTGGAAGGTGAAAAAAGTTATGAGGATGCTGCAGGAGAGTTAATCAACGATGCTGTCAGTGGTGTGTTTTATGATGAAGCCGGGGCAAAAAATTTCATTGACTGGGTAATGAAAGATGCGAAGCTGGATGTGAATGCAAAGAAAAATGTATTTCAGAAAATCGCAGATTTGGTAAAGCATGTATTTGAAAAGATAAAAAACTATATTGATGATACTCCTATGACAAAAGCGGCCAGACTGGCAGCAGAACTCAACGTGGAACAGAAGGAAAAGATTCAGCAGATGTTCATGGATGCCGTGGATAAAGCGGGGGAGAACTACAAGAAATTGAATAGTAATAACAAGGGTGAAGCAAAAGAGAAAAAAGGGAAGTATTCGGTCAAGGTAATTCCGGATACAATACAAGATGATATTAAAACGAACCTAAAAGATGTTGCAAATATGCCGACGGTGAGTAATGTGAAAGAAACGGAATTTTCAAAGGGGAAAATAAAACTTGTTGACCAAGTTGCAGAATTTTTCGATGATATTGGCAATAATGTTTATAATGAAATGTTAGGGGATGTTGAGTTAAGCCGCAAAGGAGTAAAAGATGATATATCACATGGGATTGGTCGTGCGAAGGCAATTTCCTTTAAAGCAATTCCTGATATTATTAAGAACGGGAAAATAGTGAATTATAGCAGTAACTATAAAGGAAAAGGTCATGCGAGAGTTGTAATTGCGGCACCAATAGAAATTGTTGGAAGTCAGGAAAAAATATGTGGCAAGTATATAATGGCTGTTGTATTGCGTAGGGAAAATGCGAAGCAAAGATTTTATATGCATGAAGTAGCAACCATAAAAAGAGATGAATTGTTGTTCAAGACTAGGACCTATAACGAAGTTATAAGCAACCCTAGCAACAATCCATCTCTTGAAGAAATTCTAACCAACATTGTGGGGAATGTCAAGAACAAAGATAGTAAAATGATAAATGAAAATCCAACAAAGGAAAACAAGGACATTCGCTATTCTATTAGTGTTGATTTGGATAAACAGATTGATGATGTGCTAAATGACACCGTACCAAAAGATTATACGCATGTTTATTTGGGGGAAACAACGAAAGCATTGAAAGAATTAGGCTGGAATGACCTTCCGATGCTTATGACGAACCAACATGTGTATAGTGTGATTAACGAGAAGAAAGATAAGGGCGCAAGATATAAGAAAATAAGAAATTATCATAATTTAGGCAAAGAAAAGTTTATGCAAGTGTTGGAAGACATTGAAAGACCATGGATGATAATTAAATCCAATAACAAAGAAAATAACGCAGATTTGGTAATGGTATCTTCTGTTGTTGATAAGAATGGAAATGTTGTCATTGCAGCAGTTAAGCCAAATGGGGTAGGAAGAAAGAAAACAGCAACGCTGGATGCTAATATTATGTTAAGCATGTATGGAAAAGAAGCTCTTCATAATTATGTCGAAAAAGCTGGAAAGGAGAACCGTATCATAAAAGTAAATCCTGATAAAGCAGTGGGTCCAACGGTCCAATTCCGAGGGAACGTACTCCATCAGGATTATAAGGACAATCTAGCACGATACAAAAAGATTGTCAAGAACATTATATCCGGTGAAGGCGAAAAATATTCACTTCATGTATCGGAGCGTGCAGAAAAACTGCGTCATTCATTGGCAGAGACTATGACAACAGAGGAAAGTCTGGTAGAAGAAAATGAGCAATTAAAGAAAGTTGTGGAGACGCTTCAGAGTGAATTTAAGCCGGGAAAGAAAACCATTCCGGAACCGGCACGTGTAGAGGCAGTATGTAAAAAAATATTGAAAAAATATCATTCGTCCTTTGATGCAGAAACATTTCGTGATAACCTGACGAAGCTGTATGCTTATATGAATGAAGAGGGAGCCGATTACAATGCAGCATTAAAAATTACATCGGAAATTGCTCGTGGTGTATTGGAGAAGAGTACGACCAAGGATATGACATTATATAACGAATATAAGGATTTGCGTGATTACTTCCGTAAAACAAAGTTAGCTTTATCAGAAGCACAGAAAAGTGAAGTGAATTATTTGTATGGAAGCATGGGTGAATTTAGAAAGAGCAACTTTGGACGGCTTCGTATCGTTGAAGATGGGACAAGTCTCGACCAGGTTTGGGGAGAGCTAAGTGATAAATATCCGGAATTGTTTAAGGCAGATACGAACGATGGAGACATGATTGCAGAGGTCATGACTGTATTAGATGGATTGCGGCCAACATATCGTAATGCATACGGAGAGGATATTGAGCAGGCATCTTATGACCTTGCATTAAACATTTATAAGGAAATGAGCAATGTGCCACAAAAAGCAACTTTTAAGGATAAAGCGGATGCGGCAGTGGAGCGTGAATGGAAAGAGGCAAATCGGGTATATCTTACCATGCTGCAGGACTATCGGAAAGAGTGTGAGAAACAATTTTTGGAAGGCTTGAAAGTCAGTATGGATGATCAGATAAAGAATAAGAATCAGAGAATCCGAGAGGCGTATGCTAAGATACATGATTATGCAAATGTGATTGAGACCACACAAAACGGAGAACTGATTCGTAAGTATCAGCATGAGATTGATAAGCAAAAGCGTTACATTGAGCGGTTGAAAAAGAGTCAGGTGAAAAAGATAGCGGAAATGAAGATTGAGAATCGTCAGTACCGTAAGAATTTATCGGAGCAGAAAAAACAGACAGAAGCAAAGAATAAGATTCGACGGTTACATAAACAGATGCGTCAGATGCTTATGAAACCAAAGGAAGGTATGTATGTGCCACAAGATTTGGTTCGGTCTGTAATTGATGTGTGCGAGGCTGTCAATTTGGGAGCGAAAGAAGGAACTCAATTATATAATGCGTTAGATGATGCGAGACAGCATTTTGAAGCAATGAAAAAAGATTCCGATTATAACTATGCATCCGAGTATGATGCTGATATTGCTTATGAACTACAGCGTATTACTAATAAATTTAAGACTGATGGAAATAGCATTTATGATTTATCTTCCGAGGAATTAAATGAGGTTTATGATGCGATGAAAACGGTATACAAAACAATCCGGAGAGCAACCGAATTAATTCGCAAAGAGGGAGAAATTGATGCGACAAAGGCAGCAGAACAGGTAATCAGGGAAGTACGTTCGGCAAAAGGTGTAAGTTCATTTATGAGTACGCATAAAGTCATAAGAAAACTGCCTGAGTATGCATTGAAATCTTTAAATTCCTATCGTGCATTTCGCCGGATTACCGGATACGCGGATGGAGAGTTTATGCAGGAATGGAAAGAATTAAATGAAGGACAGCGGAAAATGCTGACGATTCAGCAGCAAGGAGAAGCTATTCTTGCCGATGCAATGCAGGATGAAAATGTGGTAAAACTGATGAAAACTTTTGACAAGAAGCAGGGAGTGGTTGACACCGGTCTTGTTTATGAAGATGGTAAGAAAGTACAAGTAACAAAAGGAATGCGTATGGCTCTTGTCATGCATGGTATGAATAAGGATAATTTGCGACATATGGTTTATGGTGGTGTCACTATGCCAAATATGGACTTATATTTGAAGGGGGATAAAAAAGGGGCTTATGATAAAACAAAATTAGCAAAAGGGGTAACCTCTGCAAAAATTCAGGCGATGGAAGATGCCATGTCCCCGGAAGAGAAAAAGGTTCTTCGCGCTTTTAAAAAGTTGTTCCACGAGTACACCGGTAGTGTGATTAATGAAACCTCAATGGAGTTGTACGGATTTAAAAAAGCAAATGAGAAGAATTATTATCCGATTTCAGTTGATAAGAACTATGTAACTACGGATATTACTAGTTTGAAAATGGATAAAACTTTAGAGGGAGCCGGATTTTTGAAGGAGCGTGTACAATCTGTTAAGCCATTGGTAATGGAGAGTATAATTGACACAGCGCAGCGTTCCTTGAAAATGACATCGGAGTTTGGTGGTCTTGCGATTCCAATTCGTAACTTTAATAAAGTATATAATGGAGCTACGTGGAAAGTTACTGATGCGGATAGTGCCGATGTATCTGCGAAATCTGTAATGGTACAAGATGATACTGTTCATAAGGCAATGCAGGATGTATGGGGAAGAATGGCAACGAAGTATATTGATAACCTGCTTTCTGATTTGCAGAATGCAAGGGCGGGAGAATCGACTGTCTTTGATATGCTTCGGGGAAATTTTGCTGGAGCAGTTCTGACCGGAAACTGGTCAGTTATTATGAAACAGGCGGCATCTTATCCGACTGCGGTTGCTACTTTGGGATGGGAACCGGTTATGAAAGCACTTGCCAGAGGTGGTAAACATGGACTTCCTATCAGTAGCGCAGACAGAGATTTGATTGCCAAATATACACCACTTTTATGGTATCGAAACAAAGGAAATTCCACGCAGGAAATGGCGGATATTGATACTTTGAATAGTCTTACAAATCGCATGCCGGTGGTAAGAGAAGTAAAGAATATGATACAGAAAGTTGATGTGGCGACAGTTGGACGGCTTTGGTATGCATCGCAATACTATGTAGATGCAAATTATACGGCATTGAAAAAGGGGACTGATGCATATTATCGTCAGGTGGCGGAAGTTTTTAATCGATGCGTGGAAGATACACAGCCGAATTATACAGTAATGCAGCGACCGGATTATTTGCGCGACCCTAGCAAAATAAAAAAAGTAATGTTTATGTTTATGACACAGCGTATGCAGAATGGTGGTATCTTATATGACGCGGCATGTAATCTGTATGCAAAAAATAAAACCGGAACAAAGGAGCAAAAGGCACAGGCAAGAAAGGAATTTGCATGGGCCGTATCTAGCCAGTTGGTATCGGCAGCAGTGCTTTCTACAATGACGTTTTTGGCAAGAGGTCTTTTGCACAAGATAAAACCGTATTTGGACGATGAGAACGAACTCACTGCTGAGAGTTTTGTCTCAGAGTGGACTAATGGTGTACTGGGGTCACTTTCAGGAAGTTTTATAGCTGGAAACGAATTGTATAACCTTATATATTCTGCAATTACGAAAGAACGGTATTATGGTATTGAGGTGTCACTGTTTAGTGAAATTTCTTCGCTGTTTGAATCTATTGTGAAAATGGGAAATGGTGCAATTGATTCGTTTAGTGATTCTGATGAGGAAGCAGAGAAAGGAATTGACGAGATAAAAGGAGCCTTTTTTGATGCGGCTGGCACCGTGGCAAAAATGTGTGGTGTACCGGTAGACAATGTGCAAAATGTAGCTGTTGGAATTTGGAAGAATGTTGAGGATGTGACATCTGGGGATGGTTTGTTTTCATTTTCCACGGATAAAGAAGAACCGAAAGCAAGTGTGTATGGAAAGAAAATTTACTATGCACTTATGGACGGAGATAAGAAGACAGCCAAGGAATATCGGGAGAAGATGAAGAAAAGTGGGAAGAAAGGTGAAGGTGATGTGGAAACAGCAGTGAAGGACCAGCTGGCAAGTCGAAATGATTTAGTAAAGCAAGCGGCACAGTATCGTCTTGACAAAAATCATGATGGCTATATGGAATGTTACAACAAACTTATAAAAATGGGATTTAATCATTATGAAGTTGTAGCTGCAACTAATAGTGTATTAAATAAGATGCAGGACAAAACGGAATCCAGTGCAAAGGATGCACATGATTATCTTTCTTTTTACAAGAGCGATGATTTGGTTGCTGCCATTGAGGAGGGAAAAGGTTACGAAGAAATATTACAACAGATGTACGAGGAAGCAATGACAAAAATTGAAAGGGATGATGAAAAGCATGAACTTAGTGCCAGTAAGAAAGAGAAGAAAGCATTTGCGTCCATTCGTTCGAAATTATCTTCTGAGTATAAAGACAGGTTTCAGAGTGCTAAAAATACTCATGAGAAACAACTTATTATGCAGAAATTGTATAAACTTAAGATAAAAGGTAAATGCATCTATACAAGCGATACGTTTAAAAAATGGAATGAGGAATAGGTGGTTTGCATGGGAACTAGGGGGTAAAACTTCTAGTTCCTTTGCTATACTGAGAAAAAAACAAAGGGGGACTTATAGAATGAAACAGATGATTTGTACGATTTGCGGACTGGTTGGAAGTACCGTGGCGTCTTTTTTTGGAGGATGGACTTCCGGAATGACAACGCTTCTTATCTTTATGTGCATAGATTATGTTACCGGTCTTATGGTTGCTGGAATTTTTAAAAAGAGCAAAAAAACAGAGAGTGGTGCGCTCGAATCTCATGCTGGATGGAAAGGATTATGCCGGAAAGGTGTTACCCTGCTTATTGTATTGGTGGCTTGTCGGTTGGATATGACAATTGGAACTACATTTATAAAAGATGCTACTGTGATTGGTTTTATTGTTAATGAGACGATTAGTCTGATCGAAAACGCTGGTCTGATGGGAATTCCCATTCCAAAAGCAATTGAAAAGGGGATTGATGTGTTGAAGAATAAAGAGGAGGTTGATGAGTAATGGAATTTAAGAAAGCATATGAGGCACTTAAACAGGGAGCATTGATAAAGTGTCCAGAATGGAGAGGATATTGGAAATGGGAAGATAATTCCATTAAGATGCATTGTAAAGATGGGAAAACTCTTGATATTCGGGAGACAAAAAATGTTGGATATACTCTTGATTTTATTCTTCGTGATGATTGGGAGATTGTTGACGAGGCAGATGTAAAGGATTTAGATGTCCAAACATTTACATTTGGTGAAGCAATTCGAAGATTAAAAATTGGACAGAAAGTTGCCCGTAAGGGATGGAATGGTAAAAAACAATATATTCAGCTTGCAACAGGTATTTCATATGTGTCAACAGGTGGAGAAATTGTAAATTGCGAGCATGATGCAATTGGTAACAAGGCAATTGCATTTGTTGGTACTTCCGGTGTTCAAATGGGATGGCTTGCATCGCAGGCAGATATGCTTGCTGAGGACTGGATCGCAGCAGATAAGGAAGGTGAAACAAATGGAAATTAAAAAAAGAAGAGCAAAATCAATCAGTTATGGGAGCAAAAGGAGTTTAAAGGACATAAAGTACATTGTCATACATTTTACCGGTAACAAAGGAGATACGGCGAAGAATAATGCTGATTTCTACGCTACTGGCAACACGCGAGAAGCGGGTGCGCATTTCTTTGTGGATAAAAAATCTGAGATTTGGGAGTCCGTGCCAATGGAATATACTGCCTGGGCGGTTGGCCACTTCTATACCCGTGAGAAGGGGGCTGCATCGTATTATAAAAAGTGTACGAATGATAACAGTGTGTCCATCGAATTATGTGATTGCAAAAAAGGTGTAAGCTGGGAACAGATGCTTGCCGTACGACAATTAGTACAGTATATTCAGAAACGTTGTCCGAATGCAAAGACTATCATCAGACATTGGGACGTCAACGGCAAAGCGTGTCCAGAGCCGATGATCGGTAAAGGCAACTTGAAATGGAAGCATCTTTACAACAAGATTATGTATAATTATCAGTACAGAGCCAAAGTAACAAAGGCAGCAGCCATCCGCTCATCCAAGGGAGTAAAACCTACTAATAAAATTGGCAGCATAAATCCGGGAGAGGTGGTTAAGATTTCTAAGGTGGTTGGTGCATGGGGGCGTTTGTTGAACAAAAAGAATGACAAATGGCAATGGATTAGTTTGAAAAAGGTGAAAGAAATTTAAAAGCCTGAAATCCTTTACTTTCAGTGAATTCTATGTTATTTTAAGGACAATCTAAAGTGAAAAAATCTTTTTATAACTCTCAGCACTACGGTCCACCCAGCTGACTGATTATTACTTTTGCCAATTTTGCATTCGGCGTTTTGATATTGACCGGGTATTCCAGTCGTCGTTCATACGTCCACATCAGCTGCACCCCCCTTCCCATGGCCACGGTTCATCGGTCCAGGTCCAGCCATCGTTTGTATCAATACCGGTTAAAAATAACGGTCCGCAGTGTTTTTCGTAATCGCAGACGGCTTCTTTGTACATCTGCTGGTAACGGTTGAAATAATCCATTGCCTTGCCATCGCAAGGATGAGTATCCAAATACATACCGGCGTCAATCATGCAGAATCCGGCCTCACGTACAGCGGTCATTTTCTGATGCTTTGAATGTCTGTTTTGATTCATCAATAAACACCTCGCCTTCCACAGGAGTTGTTTTGCATATAGGGCTGTCGGTTATGGCAGCCACAAGAACCGGAATGGGAGTGGTTTTGACTGCGGTCTGCCTGGCAGGCAGCCTGTGCACCAACAAACGGAAAAACTAAATCTTCGAAAATGGTGCCGTGTCTTAAGGCACATTCGCCCTCCATGACATTTTCAAAAGTCTGCCATGGGACATATGCCATTGCTAATGGTTTCTTTGAAAGATTCATAGAAACTCCTTTTTTGTTTTTACTATATATTATGTAGAAAAATGTCGAATGTGAAAAAAATAAAATTTATTGAGAAAAAGTATTGACAAGCAAAGATAAATGATATATAGTAATAACAGTAACAGTTACTATTATCAAAAAGGAGCGTGAGATATGGCTGGACTCAAGTATAGCAGGCAGCGGGAAGCTGTGTTAGTCTATCTGCGTTCAACAAAGTCTCATCCGACTGCGGAGCAGGTATATCAGAAAATCAGAGAAGAATTTCCTAAGATAAGTTTAGGAACGGTATACCGAAATTTAAACTTATTAGCAGACTGTGGTGAGATTTTGCGATTGAACTGTGGTGACGGGGTAGAGCATTTTGATGCAACGACCACCCCACACAATCATTTTATTTGTCGTCGTTGCAGACAGGTAATCGATTTGGAAGCCGACTGGGATTTTGAATTGGATACCAAGATGGATGACGAGTTTCCCGGAAAAATAGAAGGACATGAAATCTATTTTTACGGCATCTGTAAAAAATGTTTATAAATCACAAAAGTGGTTAAACTAATTTATCAAAAGGAGAGTGTATTAGTATGAAGAAATTTGTATGCAGCGTATGTGGATATGTTCACGAAGGAGACAGTGCACCAGAGCAGTGCCCGGTTTGCAAGGCACCGGCAGAAAAATTCAAAGAGCAGACTGGCGAAAGAGAATGGGCAGCAGAACATGTAGTAGGAGTTGCTAAGGGTGTCAGCGAAGACATCGTAGCTGACCTTCGCGCGAATTTTGAAGGAGAATGTTCAGAAGTAGGAATGTATCTTGCTATGGCAAGAGTAGCACACCGTGAAGGCTATCCCGAAGTAGGCCTTTACTATGAAAAAGCAGCTTGGGAAGAAGCAGAGCATGCTGCAAAATTTGCAGAACTTCTTGGTGAAGTAGTAACTGATTCCACAAAGAAAAACCTGCAGATGCGTGTTGACGCTGAAAATGGTGCAACAGCGGGTAAATTCGACCTTGCAAAACGTGCCAAAGCAGCAGACTTAGACGCTATCCATGACACTGTTCATGAGATGGCAAAAGACGAAGCAAGACATGGCAAAGCATTCGAGGGATTGTTAAAGAGATACTTTGGCTAAGCTCCAAGCCATGCATAAAAATAGAAGCAGCCATTCATTGTGAGTTCACTCACAAATGAATGGCTGTTTCTATTTTTATATACGGCGCGAGCCGTCCATGAGCCCGCTAGGGCGAATGGGGCAAGGCTTGGAGCAAAGAGAAGAGGGCGCGAGCCGTCCATGAGCCCGCTAGGGCGAATGGAGCAAGGCTTGGAGCAAAGAGAAGAGGGCGCGAGCCGCTTTCGTTTTATACTTGAAGAACCAATTGTTTTGTGATATAATCTAATCTCGAGCAGTGCTCGATAAGGGGGATTTTTACAGTAAGAGACCCTGGTAAGGATTTATAGTAAAGGAGATAAGTAACATGAACAGTAAAGTAAAGGGCGTTTTACAGGTCTTACTGGTTCTTGTGCTGATTGCAGCGTTTGCGTTTGTAGCAGCAAGGGGAATTGGTGGCGCACACCGAGGAAGCGCAAAGAACATTCGTCTTGGATTGGATTTGGAAGGTGGCGTGAGTGTCACATATCAGGCTTACAAGACTGATAGTACCGGTAAGAGAACCGGTGAACAGCCAACCGATAAAGACATGGCAGACACGATTTACAAGATGCAGAAACGTGTGGAAACATTAGAGAGCACGGAAGCTGCAGTATATCAGGAAGGTAGTGACCGTGTCACAATCGATATTCCGGGTGCCAGTGATTCAGAAGAGGTTTTGAAGGAACTTGGTAAAGCTGGAGCGCTTTATTTCATTTTGTATTCAGATCTGAAGACTGAAAAAGGCGGCACACCAAACGAAGGTGATAAAGTCGTTTACGACAAATCGAAAGTCCTTTTGACCGGTGACATGATTGGTGAGGCAACTTCCGGCAGCAGACAGCAGGAAGGCACCGGAAAGACTGAATATGGTGTTTCTATTAAATTCGCAGGCAAAGGAATTAAGAAATTTGCTAAGATTACCGGAGAGCATGTTGGTGAGCAGCTTGCTATCGTATACGATGAGAAGTTAGTTTCTGCACCAAACCTGAAAGAAGAGATTTCCGGCGGTGAGTGCTGGATTTCGGGAAGCTTTACTTCTGAGTCCGCAGAGCAGCTTGCTTCTACCGTACGTATCGGTGCTCTTCCATTGGAACTTGAGAACATTCATGGTAACGTAGTAGGAGCAACACTGGGAAGTCAGGCATTGAAATCCAGTTTGTTTGCCGGCGTGGTTGGTTTGATTCTCGTAATCATTTTCATGATTGTTATGTACCGCATCTCCGGTGTGGCAGCCAGCATTGCATTGATTTTCTATGTAGGTGCTATGCTGCTTGCACTGAATGGTTTGAATGTAACATTGACCCTGCCCGGTATTGCGGGTATTATCCTGAGTATTGGTATGGCGGTGGATGCAAACTGTATTATATTTACACGTATCCGCGAGGAATTGGCAACAGGTAAGACGGTAGCGTCTGCGATTGATAATGGATTTTCCAAAGCGATGTCCGCCATTATCGATGGTAACGTAACAACTTTGATTGCTGCTTTGGTACTGTATCTCAAGGGTTCCGGTACGGTAAAAGGTTTTGCGATGACACTTGGTATTGGTATTGTGTTGTCTATGTTTACTGCTTTGTTTATTACAAAACTTTTGATGAAAGCATTCTGTGCACTGGGTATGACAAATACTTCAATGTATGGTATTCAGAAAGAGCGTAAGACAATTAACTTTATTGGTAACTGGAAGAAATATGTTGTTATTTCCGGAGCTGTTGTTGTAATCTGTGTGGCAGGACTTGTTGTCCGTGCTGCTTCCGGTGGTCCATTATTTAACTATAGTTTAGATTTTGCCGGTGGTAACTCAACATCTGTTGACTTATCTAAGACTGTAACCGATGAAGATAAACAGAAAGCAGAAGATACTGCAAAATCTGTTATTGGAAGCGGTAAGAGTGTTGAAATTTCGGTTGCTGATAATACAAAGATTGTTGTTCGTACTGAGGAACTCAGTGAGCAGAAGTCGGAAGAATTGAAAGCAACGATGGCGAAAACATTTGGCGTGGATGAATCTACCAAAATTGAGTCCGAGTTCATCAGTGGTTCTGTCAGTGATGAAATGAAAGTGGATGCAGCCGTAGCAACTCTGATTGCGACACTTTGTATGCTGCTTTATATCTGGATTCGCTTCCGTAAACTTTCAACCGGTATCAGTGCTGTTTTGGCACTTGTTCATGATGTAATTGCTGTGCTGACTGTTTATGTAGTGGCAAGCGCATTTATTCCGGTCGGAAGTACCTTTATTGCATGTATGCTTACGATTGTCGGATACTCCATCAACGATACCATCGTAGTATTTGACCGTATTCGTGAGAATAAAGCGAAGGCTACGTCAAGAACAAGCCTTGCAGAAATTATTAACAAGAGTATTACAGAGACATTGTCTCGTTCCATTAATACTTCGGTAACTACCTTTATCATGGTATTTGTATTGGCAGTATTCGGTGTAGATTCCGTACGCCAGTTTGCAATTCCGTTGATTGTAGGTATTATTTCCGGATGTTATTCATCAGTATGTGTAGCATCACCATTGTGGTATGTTCTTTCCGGAAAAGGAGAAAAAGAGCAGAAAGCAGTCACTTATTCAAAGAAGAAAAAATAATTCTTTGTGAATAAATATTGGAACAAGAAAAGAAGAAACTACAAATCGGGAAACAGTAATGTTCATGCGAATGATAGTTTCTTCTTTTTCGTATGACGAACAAAAGATGTCAAAAAGTTGATAATTAGACACAATCTATGTTATACTACCAATACAGTCCGCATAAGAGACAAAGGAGGATTCCAGTGCATGGCAAAGGGAGATAAGAAGAAAAAGAAAAAAGAGGTCATTGAACTGACGCCGGCGGAACGGTTTGTCCAGTTAAAGACGTTAAAGAGAGCGACAAGATGCCTTTTAGTAGATGAAGATGTTTATCGTATCTACGTGCGTCTTACAAAAGATTTCGCACAGATGGATGAGTTAGGTAAAGAGACTCCGTTTGAAGGATGTGAAGAGTGTGCTGCGTTAAGTGAAGAATGTGCTGCTCTTGCAAAAGAATGGGAAAAGAAATTGCCGGCGGAGAGAGAAGTGATTTCACGAACTGTTACGACAACAGTGAAGAAACAGGAAGAAGACGACAACAAGAAAAAAGGAATTGCAAAATGGGTTGTGCTTGTGGTTATTGTTGCAATGATTGTCTGCTATAATGTTCCGGCAACCCGTTATCAGTTAGCCGGACTTTCTGCAAAAGTTGGTTTTGATAAATGGGCATCGTCCACATACGAAAAACTGGGCGATTATAAAGATTGTAAAAATCAGATTGTTTTGCTTGAGAAAAAAGCCATCGAAAAAGTGAAAATTGGTGGTGTTGTGAAGTTTGGAACTTGTGACTGGATGGTTTTGGAGCGTACAGATGGTAAAGCTCTGCTTACAAAATATATGGCAGATAATAAACATCCATACCATGATAAATCAGAAAAGGTTACATGGGAGAGTTGTGCGCTGCGAAAGTATCTGAATGGTGAATTCCTTGAGGACGGTAAATTTACACCGGAGGAATTGGCGATGATTTTGACTACAAATGTTGAAAATGTTGCAAACGAAGAGTTTGGGACGGACGGTGGCAAGAATACGCAAGATAAAGTATTTTTGATGAATGAGCCGGAGTTTGCCAAATATAAGAAGAAACTGAAAGCAAAGGCAAAGACAATGCGGCTGCGTACACCGGGCAAAGATGCCACGGCAACGACGTATGTTTCTGCACTGGGGGATATTATTACCTATGGTTTCCCGGTGGATGAAAATGGTGCCTGCATACGTCCGACGATGTGGGTAAATTTGAAGTAAGGATGCCTATGTTTTGCCACGATTGCATGATTAAATGTAACTGTTCGGTAAAGGACAGTTACATTTTTTTAGGAAGGAAGCGTAAATAAAATATGAAGTGTAAAAAAAGAATACTATTGTTAGCGCTGTTACTTTTTTCCACTGTATTAATTGGTGGGATGAATGTTCAGGCAAAGAAAAAGACGAAGCCAAAGTCATTGAAAAAAGCAAAGATTACTTTGGCAAAGAGCAGTTATACATATAATGGAAAAGCCAAAAAACCAGCTGTTACCGTAAAACTTGGCAAGAAAAAACTGAAAAAAAACAGGGATTATACGGTCAAGTATACAAAAAATAAAAATGCCGGAACGGCGAAAGTTACAATTAAAGCTAAGAAGGCTAAAAAAGGGAAAAAAGCCAAATATAAGGGCAGCAAAAGCAAAACTTTTAAGATAAAAAAAGCAAGTCGTCTGCTAGTACCGGACAAAGCAGCATATTCAGCCGTTGAAGGAGATGGTTCATTTTCGATTGTGGCTAAACCATCAAAAGGCGGTGGAACGGTAACATATGCCTGTGCGACAGCCGATGTGATCAAAGTCACGAAAGCCGGTAAGGTTACGATTGTTAAAACCTTTGATAAGACATGTAAAACATTGTCCAAGCAGACAAAAGATACGATTAAGAAAGTTTCGACAAAGGTAACCATGAGTGTGCCAGCAACAACAAATTATAAGGCAGCTTCGACTTCCGTTACCGTTACGATTAACAAAAAACCGGTACGTGTTTTCAGTACCTATGACAGTATTAATAAATACAGCTATCCGTCGAAGAGTCCACTGTCTCCGGGATTTACTAATTATAAAAAACTGACAGATTTAAAATGGACAATTGTGGATAAGTATCAGATGCCAGGGCTTGCACCGACTGCTGATGAGGACTGGACGAAAAATTATATTCAGTGTAACAATCTCTGTCCGCAGGGTGTCTGCATGGCAGGAAATTATATGCTTACGACAGCATACTGTATGGATGATTTGCACAACAGCTGCATTTTCGTTTACAACAACAAGACGGGTGAATTTTTAAAGACGCTAGTTTTAAAAGACCAGAAGAGCCACGTGGGTGGAATTACTTATGATGAGAAAAATAAAAACATCTGGGTCTGCCACTCAAAAAAAGATAAAACGACAGGAATGTATTCACTTGAGCGTATTACATTGTCGGATTTGGTGAAATATGCGACAGGCAAAAAAGAATATACATCATCCGGTAAAGTGGAACTACATCAGATTCCAACAAAACCATCGACGATTTCCTACAATAAAAAGGACGGTTATCTGTGGGTGGCACAGTTTAGTGTGGCACCGGTTGCCGGTGACACCTCGGAGGATGAAGATTCGGACGAAGAAGTAGAGGAAAATGATACCAGTGCACCGCGTATGTATGCATATGAGTACGATGCAAAGACAAACGAATTAAATCAGGTTCGTATTGTTACGAATCCTGCCGAAGAGGATTATCTGGGAATCCAGACAAAAGAAGTACAGACAGAAGCAACCGCAGAAAATGAGGCAAAGACAAGTGTTCAGGTTGCAACAGTGTACTCTTCTTCCTCTGTTTTACTTGCGGAAAAAGGAAGCTCTGCTACAGCAAAAGAAAAGCTGAAAAAAGGCGATGTTATTTACTCGGTTAATAATGAGCTGATTACAAGTGCAAAACAGCTTTCGGAATTACTGGAAAAATGTACGAAAGGAACTGCAGTAACGCTGGAAATTCACCGTACAATTCCAGCAGAAAACGAAGGTGCGGAGCCGACAGAGCAGATTTTGACAGGAAAAATTATTTTGGATGTCCGTGGCAATGTGTTGTACCGCAGCACACCGAATTATGTGCAGGGAATTACATTTTCCGGAGACCGTACAATCTTTAGTTGTTCCTATGGAAGAAACAGTACAAAGAAGAGATTTTTATCCGAATTACAGGTGTATAACCGTGCAGATGCGACCGATGATACGATGCTTGGCGAGTTAGAACTTGCCGTAGCACTGCCGCCAATGGTAGAGGAAGTAGAAGTTGTGGGAGATGAAGTGTATATGATATTTGAATCCGCTGCCACCACGTATCTGGAAGGAACGGATGGCAAGGGTCAGAGTACCTGTCCGATTGACAAAATGATTGCCGTAAAACTCGGACTTGATTCAATAAAATAGAAATATAAATAGAAAATTTAAGGGCGATTCCACAAAACAGCTAATGTGCCATTTGACACGCTGATGCTTCCCTTTCTGCCGGTAAACTCATTGCTGACACCAAGAGGGAATGAATTTGTGAGGGTCGCCCCTTCTACTTCATAATGAAATCCCTGAATGGTGACATTTGTGCTCACGTCGCTCAAAGAAAAGACGGAACATATATTTCCGGTGGTATTTTCCGGTAAATCTTTTCCGAATGTAATGACGCCGTTTGTGACAACTTTTAGTGCATAGTCATCTCCGATTAAGGTTCCGACGGCATTATGCCGGTTTAAGAATGTAAGCGTCTGAATATTAGCTAATGTGTGGTCTAAGCGGCCGCCTAAACCGCCATAAATTTCAAAATTTGTGTATCCTTTTTCCAAACCAAGTCGTGCGGCAAGCATCATGTCCGTATCATCTTTTTCTTTTGGGTGTCGGATGCAGTCGGATGGCAGATGGCTGGATGCCGAAACGGAATCAAAGTCACCAATCACATAGTCGGCACGCAGCCCGATTTTTTCTAAATAGTCAAAGCCGCCATCAACAGCGATGACCAAATCATCTTTTCCTAATTCGATATGGCAGGGGGATTGTTCCCCTGCCCCAAATAAATAACAGACTTTTGTATCCACTATTTCTGACCTCTTTCAATAACAAGCGCAGCATCTTCCAGATAGGAGCAATCCAAATCCTCTACCGTGCCGTTGTCGCAGGCAGAAGCAAGTGCCGGGTTGATTGGCATCTGGGCGAGTACCGGTACATGGTACTCTTCAGCAATTTCACTGATGTGGCTCTCACCAAATACATGAATTTTCTTACCGCAGTCAGGGCAGAGCGCATAGCTCATATTTTCCACGAGACCAAGAACCGGAATGTTCATAAGAGAAGCCATTTTCATTGCTTTACCGACAATCATGGAAACCAAATCCTGTGGACTTGTAACAACGACAATGCCATCAATCGGAATGTTCTGGAATACGGTAAGTGCAACATCACCGGTTCCCGGCGGCATATCGACAAACAGATAATCGACATTATCCCAAAGGGTGTCAGACCAGAACTGGCGAACCGTTCCGCCAATCACCGGACCACGCCATACAACCGGGTCACTTTCATTTTCCAAAAGGACATTAATGGACATAATATCCACGCCGTATTTTTTTGATTTTACAGGGAAAATCGTTGTTTCATTTCCCTGCGCTTTTTCGGTGATGCCAAATGCCTTCGGAATCGAAGGACCGGTAATATCGGCATCCAAAATACCGCAGTGGTATCCACGGCGCGCAAATTCAACCGCAAGCAAATCGGTAACCATTGATTTTCCTACGCCGCCCTTTCCGCTGACGACACCGATAACCTTGCCGATTTTGCTATTTGGATGTGGTGCTACTAAGAGACTTTTTGGGTCTTTTGAACCGCAATTGCTGCTACAGGTGGAGCAGTCGTGCGTACATTCTTCACTCATTTTAATTTCTCCTTAATAAAAATATTTCTATGCTTACTCTAGTACGAAAGGGGCAGATTTGTCAAGTTGTAATATTATAAGGAAAAACTGTCGATAATATACTTACAGATATGTTGTAAATGGATTTGTGAAAAGAACACAAGGAGGTGTTTGCATGACGACGTTAGGAGAACTGCGGAATAAATTCAGTGCAGTACATAAGCAGTACAATTCGACGGCGTTTGAATTGTCTAAAAAACTAAATGAGACGAAGGAATTGATAAAGCGTGTTCCCGAAGGAGACAAACTGTTTGGGGAACAGGCAGCGGTTTTGGAACTCCAGTACAATGCGGTGAAAGACCAGCAGAAGATTTATGATGATTTCATTCACCAGTTTATGGACAAATGGGATGCTGAGCGTGAGATGGTAAGCGCAAAGCAAAATGCCGAAGCAGAAGGGGATTATTATAAGGAAATGGGTAAAATTCTTGCGGTGGCAATGCGCATGTTCCACGGGGATATCGTTCCCGGCTCGGACGAGAAAAAACTCATGGAATTCGACAGTGATTTGTATCAGATGGCGAAAAATGCACAGATGATGGCAAAGCTTAAAGAACGGAAAAAGTATGATTCGCTGTGGGACGATGAGGAGAAAAAAGAATTGGAAGACCCTATAGAAGCCGCGGATGCAAAAGAAACATCACTTGAAGCACCGGAGGTTGTAAGTGTGGATGAGGTAATCGCAAAAAGTACCGAAGGATGAGCGCTCTCGCTTAATCCATGCGCAGAGGTATCGATAGGCAAAATACGCCTATCTGATACCTGCGTATGGATACTCATCCTTCGGTACTTTTTGCGATTATTAGAAGGGCGTGGACGGATTTTGGTGAAAGGGCAGAGCCCTATGCAACCTTAACCTTTATAAAAAGATAAAAGAGTTGCATGAATTTTGAAAAGATGCATCTGCAAGCAACCTAAAAGCAGAAAATGAGAAGAAAGGGTTGTGTTTTTCGTGTGATTTGTCCGAATAAAGTCAGATAATCAGGTGAAAATGCAACCATTTAGGTAAAATTTGATGTGACCCCCAAATGTTAGACTTTTTAGGCGTAGCAGTTTGATGGCTGCTACGCTGTTTTTATGCAACCAAGAGGCTAAGCCTGTATTGCACAGGACTCATCCATCCAAGTCTTTCTTTTAT
>OLRY01000134.1_pt1 | contig 102603 bp, 83 predicted proteins | sample 1672541 | NCBI WGS metagenome assembly OLRY01 (sample SAMEA3136697, study PRJEB25190) | human gut metagenome | biome: human gut; feature: human-associated habitat; material: faeces | place: Austria | collected 2013 | reverse complement strand
TAATAAAGACCTTGGAGAGGGTCTCTAAACACTACTACTATATAATACGAGGAGAGAAGAACATGAGTCGTTTTGCGCGGTGCGAGCGGGATACCAAGGAGACGGAAATTGTTATTGAACTGGATTTGGATGGAACCGGTCAGTATGACATACATACCGGAATTGGCTTTTTTGACCATATGCTGGAGGGATTTGCCAAACATGGTTTGTTTGATTTGGCAGTATCGGTACAGGGAGATACCCATGTGGACGCCCATCATACGGTAGAGGATACCGGAATTGTTTTAGGACAGGCGTTTTTGAAAGCATTAGGTGACAAAAAGGGAATTGCCCGTTTTGGTTATTTTGTATTGCCGATGGACGATGCACTGGTGCTTGCTTCTCTTGATTTTTCGGGACGCATGTATTTTGCCTATGACGCTGAGCTAAAAGCACAGCGGCTTGGTACGATGGAGACGGAAGTGGTGAAAGAGTTCTTTATGGGATTAGCAAGCGGTGCACAGATGAATCTGCACATTAAGCAGTTAGCAGGAGAAAACACTCACCATGTAGTAGAGGCGATGTTTAAAGCGGTTGCAAAATCGATGGATATGGCTTCAAAAGTAGATGACAGAATTGAAGGAGTCCTTTCGACAAAGGGCGTTCTTTAAATGATAGAGGAGGAAGAGACGTGTCTTATAAAAAACTGATTCCCTTTATTAACGGGGAGAATGAATTAGCTGCCAATGTAGTGACGATGGCAGAAGATTATTGTTTTGCAGGAGCAGATGAATTGTTTTTATACAATTACTCCAAAATAACAGAAGAAAGAGAAGAATTTTTAGCAACCTTAAAAGAGATTGATAAAAAAATTGATATACCATTTATTGTCGGCATGTATGCAGCCCGTTTTGAAGATGTAAAAAAAGCATTTTACACAGGAGCGGACCGCGTAGTTGTGAAATACGAAATCTGCCCGGATGAAGGTGTGATTAAAGAAGCTGCAGCCAGATTTGGTGAAGATAAAATTCTTGTGGAAGTGGATGAAGGGCTTCCATTTGAAAAAATTGCTTTTCCGGTATCGACGCTTTTATTGAAACATGTAAATACCGGGGAACCATTAAACCGAAGAATAAAAGCAAGCGGAAAGAACTTTCTGATTCGAGACAGTCTGCTCCGCAACGATTTGGAAGATTTGTTGAAAATCGATGAGGTACAGGGCGTGGCAACCAATTATTTTGAGCGCCGCGATTTGTTCAAGGTAAAACGAAATATGGAAGAGGCCGGTATTGAGATGAATACATTTAAAAGTGCCATTCCATTTTCAGAATTTAAAACAGATGATAAAGGATTAGTTCCTTGTATTGTGCAGGATTACCGTACCGGTCAGGTGCTGATGCTTGCCTATATGAACGAAGAGTCATATCAGGCTACCTGTGAGACCGGAAAGATGACGTATTTCAGCAGAAGCCGTCAGGAATTATGGTGCAAAGGAGACACCTCCGGCCATTATCAGTATGTAAAAGAACTTTCGTTAGACTGTGATAACGATACGATTCTGGCAAAAGTGCATCAAGTTGGTGCTGCCTGCCATACCAGTTCTTACAGCTGCTTTTTCAAAGAACTGGCAAAGAAAGATTACATTGATACCAATCCATTAACGATTTTACAGGAAGATTTTGAGACGATTGAAAACCGAAAGAAAAATCCGAAAGAGGGTTCGTATACCAATTATCTGTTTACGCAGGGAATTGATAAAATTTTGAAAAAATGCGGGGAAGAAGCGTCGGAAATTATTATTGCGGCGAAGAATCCAAATGCAGAAGAGTTAAAGTATGAGATTGCTGATTTCCTCTATCATATGATGGTACTTATGGCAGAATGTGGTCTGACTTGGGAAGACATCACCAGAGAGTTGGCAAATCGCAGATAAACGTTAAATCAATAAGAATAAGGAAGGTGTGTAGAATGGAAAGAACAATTCTGGAAGCATTGGGGTATTATTTGATTCGTTTGGTTATGTTTGGAGCAACAGCGGCTGCCGGCATTGCGGTTGGTATTAAACTTCGTAAAAACAAAAACGCAAAAGAAGAAGCAAATACAGAAAATTAAGGTGAATCCATATGATTGGCAGAAAACGTAAGAGACTTGGCGATTTGCTGGTAGATGCCGGCGTGGTTACCAGTGAACAGCTTGGGGAAGCGCTCAAAAAGCAGAGAGAACTTGGCTTGAAGCTTGGCGAGACATTGATTGAGTTAAAATTTACCGATGAAAATGAAATTGTAGAAGCTCTTCATCAGCAGATGGGCTATCCGGTAGCAAAAATCCGCGAGGCAAAAATTGCACCGGAAGTAATTTCACTTTTGCCGGAGACAATTGTAAGAAAGCACAATGTGGTTCCGTTTGAAGTTGATCCGGATAATCCGAATATCCTGCGTGTGGCAATGGCGGACCCGATGGATATTATCGCAATTGATGACTTGGCGATTGTGACGAACATGCAGATTGAGGCGATGGTTGCGACACCGTCCGATGTGCGTTTTGGGATTGAGCGCTATTATGGAAATGAGCAGGTTGCCAAGATGGCAGAAACATATTCCAAAGAGCGCAGGGAGCAGCAGAATGCCAGAGAAAAACAGGAGGAAGCAAACGAAGAAGTTGATAATGCACCGATTGTTTTACTGGTAAATAAAATTATTGAGCAGGCAGTGAACGAAAGAGCAAGTGATATTCACATTGAAGCGTTGGAAGACAGCGTGCGTGTGCGTTTTCGTATTGATGGTGTGATGCAGGAAATGATGCGTTATGAAAAAGAATTATTAAATGCAATTGTAGCGCGTATTAAAATTATCAGCGGCATGAATATTTCTGAGAAAAGAGCACCGCAGGATGGACGTATGACACAGCGGTTTGACCGTGTTGAATATGATATTCGTGTATCGAGCCTGCCGACAACTTTTGGAGAAAAGATTGTAATGCGTCTGGCATCGAAGTCAGCGCTTACGAGAGATAAAAGTGAACTTGGATTTCCGGAAGTGGAGATGCGCCGGTTTGACTATTTGGTTCACCAGCCGCATGGCATTATCTTAGTTACCGGACCTACCGGTAGTGGTAAATCGACAACGTTGTATACGGTACTGAGTGAGTTGAACGAGGGCAGTGTAAACATAGTTACGGTTGAGGATCCGGTTGAGGCAGATGTAGATGGAATCAATCAGGTTCAGGTTAACGAAAAGGCGGGACTTACATTTGCATCTGCGCTTCGTTCTATTCTTCGTCAGGATCCGGATATCATTATGATTGGTGAGATTCGAGATGAAGAGACGGCAAGTATTGCGGTAAAAGCCGCAATCACCGGACACTTGGTAGTAAGCACCCTGCATACAAATAGTGCAGCAAGTACCGTTACCCGTCTGGCGGATATGGGTGTGGAGCCATATCTGATTGCCGATTCTACGGTTGGTATTATTGCACAGCGGCTGGTGCGCCGTCTGTGTCCGAAGTGTAAGAGACAAAGGATGATAACCGATGAAGATAAAAGGAGACTTCGGATTCGCGGAGAAGGAACACAGCCGATTTACGAGCCGGGCGGACAGGGTTGTGCATTCTGTAATGGTACCGGTTACCGCGGACGAATTGGTGTATATGAGATTATGACGGTATCTCCGGAAGTAAGAAAAGTAATTGCTGCCGGCGGCGGTGCCGATGAAATTCAGAAAGTTGCCTTGAGTGAAGGAATGACAACGTTACGTATTGGTGCGGCAAAACTCGTTTTGCAGGGAGTTACCTCCATTGCAGAAGTGGAGCGCATCGCGACAGAATAATGGCAGGAATGGAAATGGGGAGGTCGTAATGACGATTGATGATTTGCTGATTCGAGCAAGAAAAATGGGCGCAAGTGATGTTCATGTAACGGTAGGTATCCCACCGAAATGCCGTGTAAACGGAGAACTTGTGACGTTGATGGAAGGACGGATTCTTCCGGCAGATTCTAAAGCATTAGTAGAACAGATGATACCGGGGCGTCTGGTAGAACGATTTAACCGCGAAGGAGAAGTCGATTTTTCCTATGCGATTAAAGGCGTGGGGCGCTTTCGTGTCAATATTTTCAAACAGCGTGGAACGATGTCGTTTGTTATCCGACTTGTGAATACCGAAATTCCAAGTCCGGAATCACTTGGTTTACCGCAGTCCGTTTTGGAACTGGTCAAGAAAAAGCGTGGTCTGATTTTAGTTACCGGACCGACAGGAAGCGGTAAATCGACGACGCTGGCATCTTTGATTCATATTATTAACCAGACACAGAACAAACATATTATTACACTGGAAGATCCGATTGAGTATTTACATAGTCATGAAAAATCAATTGTAAATCAGAGAGAGGTCGGAATTGATACTCAGTCTTATGCAGGGGCACTGCGCGCTGCTCTGCGAGAAGACCCGGATATCATTCTGGTTGGTGAGATGCGAGACTTAGATACGATTGCTACCGCGGTTACAGCGGCAGAGACCGGACACCTTGTACTATCGACTTTGCATACCATTGGAGCGGTTCCTACGATTGAGCGTATTATTGATGTATTTCCAATGAATCAGCAGGCGCAGATTCGTTTGCAGTTAGCGACTCTTTTGGAGGCGATTATTTCCCAGCAGTTACTGCCTACGGCTGACCGCAAAGGCCGCGTGGCAGCCTTTGAAATTATGTATGCCAACAGTGCGGTCCGCAATTTGATTCGAGAGGCGAAACCACATCAGATACCATCCATTATCCAGACCAATAAACAAAGCGGCATGATGATGATGGATGATGCGCTTTATGAGCTTTACCGCACACATCAGATTACGGCTGAGGATGCGATGACATTTGCACAGGACCCGTCGAATTTGGCAAGACGTATTCCGGCTGGGAAAATGCCAACACCGTTAGCTGAACCTTCGTGGCAGATGGATGACTGGGATGGTCCTACGTTTGGGAGCGGTGGTTTTTAAAACACGAGAAAGGGGAGAATGAATTGGCAAAGTATAAATACCTGATTACAGATAAATATGGCAAAGAGAAAAAGGGAACGATGGAAGCTGTCAGTGAAGAGGCAGCAATGCGCAAACTCAAGGGTGAAGGCAGCATCGTTTTGGAACTTAGTGAAGCATTTGATCTTGACAACGCCAGTTGGAATATTACGATTGGAAATCCGGTCAAAAAAAAGGATATCACCATTTTCTGTAAACAGTTTTATAGTATTTTGACAGCAGGTGTAACTGTGATTGACGGTCTGCGTATGGTTCAGGATCAGACAGAAAATAAATATCTTAGAGAAGCTCTTTACCGTGTCATGGTAAATGTGGAGAAGGGAGACAGTTTAGCAGATGCCATGGAAATGGAAAGTAAAATATTCCCGTCTCTTTTGATTCATATGGTCGCTGCGGGTGAGGCAACCGGTAATCTGGAAATTGCGTTTGACCGTATTTGTACGCAGTTTGACAAAGATATGAAATTAAATTCCATGATTAAATCTGCAATGATTTATCCAATTGTTGTTTTAGTAGTAGCAGTTGGTGTGATTATTGTTTTGATGACTACAGTAATTCCAAACTTCCAGCAGACTTTTGAAAGTATGGGCGAGGAACTGCCGATGCTGACCAAAATGGTAATTGGACTGAGTGATTTTATGACGAGTAATTTTATTGCGATAGCGATAGGACTTATTTTGCTGCTGACTTTTATTATCTGCGGTAAAAAGACAGAACCGGGCAAACAGTTTACCAGCCGGGTCGCTTTAAAAATACCGATGTTTCGCAATTTTTCCGTAAAAAATGCGGCGGCAAAGTTCTCGATGACAATGTCTACGCTTATTATGTCGGGTGTTCCTTTGGTGGAAGCCCTTGAAATTGTGGGAAATGTCATTGAAAACCGGGTGATTCGGAAAGCAGTAAAAGATTGTCGTGAAGAGGTTATGCAGGGAATTCCGATGTCAGAACCATTAGAGGCTTCTGGAGTATTTCCGCCGATGGTAACACACATGCTTAAAATTGGTGAAGAAACCGGTACGACAGAGCAGATGCTTGATAAGGTTGCGGAATACTACGAAGGAGAAGTAGAGACGGCAACGAAGAACCTTACGTCAGCAATGGAGCCGTTGATTATTGTTGTGCTTGCTGTTATTGTAGGAGGCGTAATTGGAGCGGTTATGATGCCAATGCTTAAGATTTATCAGGATGCAGGAAAAGCATAGGAAATTATGATGGGAGGAATTTAAAATGAAAAATATATTGTTTCATATGGGTGTGATTTTTTTGTTGTTTGTTATGGTTGTTATGAATACAGGAGAAACTGCCTCTGCAAGAAGTGTGTATAAACACAAGATTTTTTCTAAAAGTGTTGTTTCAAAGCGCATTGATACAATCAAGCAGTTTTATTACAAGAAATCAAAACAATTAAAAACAAAAAATCAAACGGTTACTTTGAACTTTGAAAAGGGGAAAATGACTTATTATTTTCATGGAAATGACCTAATGTTTTCCTATGGTAAAATTAAAGGAAAAGAGTATAGGGCGTACTACTTGAAAAAACAGCTGATTCAACTCCTTGTAGACAAATCAGAAAAAAGAAAGACATATATTCAGTATTATAAAAAATCTGCAAATAAAATGATGGAAGAATATAATACAGCATCACTATATTTTACAGTTGAAAACTATGCCAGAAAAATGTTGGAAAGTATACAGCCGTCAACAACAAAGAAATCATTTGATGACTATGCCATTGTTACAAAAATAAAAGGAAATACGGTTTGGTATCACAAGGTGGATAATTGGGGCAGTGATGGATCTATTTATAGTATTGAGCCAAAGACTTTTAAAGCAGTGTTACAAGACAAATGCACGATAAAGGATGCTTCAGAAAGTCCTGAGAAGGCATATAAGAGAAGCAAGAAATGGATGAAGAAAAGGGTAGACAAATCTATTGTAGGGCAGTTTGCTGATTTAACAGTAAATAAGGGGAAGATTAAGGAAATAATGATTCCGTATATGCCTTGAATTGTTACAAGGGAGAGAAAAATATGTAAATGTTCAACGGTGAGAATGACAACAACGTCAAAGTATCACTTGAAACCCTAAAGAAATTCATGTATAATGACGATATAAGACTTATAAAGTCACCCGTACGGCTAAGCCTATACTGGTCGTGGGAAAATTAAAAAAAGGAGAGTGTAACTATGAGAAGAAAAATTCAGAAGTATTTAAGTGGTGAGAGAGAGGGTTTCTCTCTGATTGAGTTAATCATCGTTATTGCTATTATGGCAATCTTGATTGGTGTTGTAGCTTTGGTAGTACTTCCTTACCTGGAAAGTTCCAGAGAATCTACAGACCGTGCTGCATTGAACGAGGTAGCAACGGCGTTTAAGTCGGCTGCATCCGGAAATGAAAAATTTGCAAAAGAGGCAGCAAATCTGAACTCTTCAGGAAAACTGATTACTGGTTTGTCAGATGGTCTGCAGAAGAAAATCAATGGTTATCTTGAAAGGACTGTACAGAATACAGAAAGCGCATTTTCTTCAGAAGCTTGTAAGGATGCAAAGTTCTATTTTGCAAAGGATGCTAGCAAGGGATTCTTTGTATACATCAGTAAAGATGGAAGTAAGCCAGTTGAAGATTCTGATGGTACGGCATATAGTAGTGTAAAATAATCAATAATTATTTGATTTAATCTAAAAATTTACAAGGGAGAGCCCGCTATGGCATTGGAACACTTTATCCTCTACATAATTGTATTCTTGTATGGCATCATAATAGGAAGTTTTCTTAATGTATGTATATACCGGATGCCAAAGGGGGAAAGTGTTGTCACGGTGGGCTCCCATTGTATGAGTTGTAAGCGCCCTTTGAAGTGGTATGATTTGTTTCCCGTGTTCAGTTATTTGGTGCTTCGTGGCAAATGCCGGTACTGCGGGGCAAAGATTTCGATTCAGTATCCGCTTGTCGAACTGGCAAACGGGATTTTATACGTTTTAGTGGTTGCTATCTGCGGATTGAATCCGGACAGTATCCTTTGGTGTGTCCTTACTTCTATCATGATAGTCATTGCGGTGACGGATTTAAAGACGATGAAGTTTCCGGCTGTTTGTGAGATTTTGATGATTGTCGTTGGGGGAGTTCATTTATTCTTTCATGCGTCACAGTGGCTGTATTACATCGCAGGCGCTTTGTTTATGGGAGTATTTTTACTTGTGTGCGCACTTCTGTTTAAAAAGGTTACGGGAAAAGCAGGACTTGGTCTGGGCGACATTGAATTCATGGCATGTGTTGGCTTGTGTATCGGATTTGGACATTCTTTACTGGCACTGATTGCCGGTTGTCTGCTTGGTGCAGTGATTCAGGGGGGGATTCAGTTATACCGTAAAAAATCGGGAAGATTTCCAACAACTCCTTATTTGGCGATGGGAGTTTATCTTGTTTTGTTATGGGGCGATACCGTGTTAAATTGGTACGTCCGTACTTTTGTATATTAACATTTGCCATTTTTAGAGGGCTTTTTTATAAAGCATTGTAAAAATGGCGAAAGGGATTATAGGAGGATGAATGAATGGCGAAAAAAGTAATTGTTGTACGAATTGGTACAAATGAAGTTCAGATTGTGCATATGGAACATACGGCAAATTATCCGACCGTATATGGCTGTGTACGTTTTCCTACGCCGGAAAATGCAGTAAAAGACGGTATGATTATAGAGGTTGCTGAACTGGCAACCTGCATCCGGAAAGCATGTGCAGATAAAGGGATTCGCACGAAGGATGTTATTTTTACCGTAGCGAGCGGAAAGATTGCAAGCCGTGAAACCAGTGTTCCAATTGCTAAAAAGAAAATGAAAATCCAGCCGTTAGTTATGGCAAAAGTGTCGGATTTGTTCCCGATTGACGTGGAAAAATATATTTTTTCTTATGTGGAACAGGGGGAACCGAAGAAAACAGAAGAGGGCGGACTTATTCAGGATGTCATGGTGTTTGCAGCACCGTCTGATTTGATTGATTCCTATTACACACTTGCTAATGCGGCAGGACTTCATATTGAATCAATTGATGCTGATGGAAACGCTGTTTTCCAGGTGATGCGCCGTCAGGTTAAAAGCAAAGAGGGCGTTACAATGTCGATTCAGATTAACCAGTCGGCAACGCTTGTTAATATTATCAGTGATAATAAACTTTTGCTACAGCGAGTAGTTCCGTATGGAATTAACGTATTTACAGAGGTTCTCTTGCAAGAACCGGTATTTCAGGTGCAGACGGAAGAAGAAGCCTATACACTTCTGAAACGGAATCGTGTGATTTTACACAACTTAAATTCAGAAAATTCGGAGAATAATCCGTCATTGGATAAAAGAATTGAAGTGACAGATAATGCGTCTTATCTGATTGGCAATATTGGACGAGTGATTGAATATTATAATTCCAAATACAAAGACCGGCCGATACAGGAAATTATTTGCATGGGAAAAGGCTGTGCAGTAGCAGGAATTCATGAACTGTTGTCAAATGAACTGGGAATCCAGACACATACGCCGGAAGAACTTGCAGGCGTTCGCTTTAACCGTAAAGTAAATATTAACGCTTACATTTTGCAGTATATTAACTGTTTTGGAGCTGTTTTTGATTCGGTTCATTTTGTATCCAACGCCGTGCGTCAAAAAGAAGAAAAGAAAGGTTCCATGACAGGCGCAGTTCTGATTTTTGCAGGCTGCCTTTTGATTAGTATTTTAGTGGGTGGCTTTTCTGTGATGCGATTGTTGCAGGAAAAAGAAACCAACCGTATGTGGACGAACCGCGTACAGGCGATGGAACCGGTAGAGTCTGAATTCGCTGCCTTGCTGGAAGAGGTAGTGAATCGGAAAATGCTCGATGTGTTTGATTTATATTGTGATAATAAAAACAATCATTTTCATGCCTTGTTAAAGAGTATGGAAGCACAGTGCCCGAAATCCTTTAAGATTCAGAGCATTACCAGTGATGAAGAAAAAGTTACGATTAATGCAATCAGTACCGATAAACTTTTATCGCTGTCTGCCCTGCAGATTCAGCTTGAAAAAATTGATGGAATTTCCAGTGTGAAAATTGACTCGATTACCGAGACCAACGAAGCACTGACAAAGAAGAAACAATATTCATATACGATAACATTTGCCTACAATAAAGTGGTGGATGCGAATAAAAAAGCATCTGAGATAGAGGGCAGTCAGACAGAGTAAAAAGAGAGCGGGGATGAAATGATGAAGAATGGATTGACAACCGTACAAAAACGATTGATATTGATTCTTGGCGGATTATTGATTCTGCTTGGAACCGTGATATTTGTATTTCAAAGAAATATGAAGCAGGCAAATCGTTTGAAAACGGATTCCGGTCAGAAAATGAATGAAGTGAATTATTTAAGTGATTTGCAGATTCGCGTAAATGAGATGAATGTTTCTCAGGCAAAGACGCAGAAGGAAATTCAGAAAAAATCGCAGACGTATCCGTGCAAGATGACACAGCAGAAAGCGATTAGTAATATTTACAAAATGTCAGTGGCAAGTGGTGTTCGTCTGCGTGCAATACGTCCACAGGCAGATAAGACTTTTTTTAAGGATGGGAAGTTTATTGTGACAACAGGAACCGGTGATGATGCGGAGCAGTCCACAGAATCCGAAGAAACGACGTTGAGTGATGTGGAAAAGAATCCGGAGAAAAAAGTTTCTGTTATGAAGATGGTTGGAAAGGCTTCTCCTTATGAAATTGAGTTGACCGGTACGAAAAAACAGATTTTAAAGGCAATTGACTGGGTGGCAAAAAATGAAGAACCAATGTCGGTTGTATCGATTAACCTTACATTTGATAACAGTACCGGAAAATTAAGTGGAACGATTTTAGTTCACTTTTTCAGCTTGAATGGAAACGGAAAGGCATATGTTGAGCCGGATATTTCAGGCATCATTCTTGGAAATGAAGATGTTTTTGGTACGTTTAAGAAATAAGGTATATATATAAGTTGTATGTGAGTGAAGGGAAGTGAGAGAATGAAAAGACAGGTACAGGGGTTTTCGCTGATTGAAGTATTGATTGCGATTGCCATTTTGGGTGTCGCTTCATTGGCTCTACTTTCCTTTTTTTCGAGTGCAAATTTTTATTCATCAACCGGTAAGAGCACGCAGGAAGCAGATCTTGTGGCACAATCGGTATTAGAAGAGGTAGACTCCTGCAAGACACTTACGGATATTGACAGTCAGTTGATGGCGGCGACAGGCAGTGCGTGGACGCTTGTGAAAAAAAAGAACAAGCAGATGACATTGTCTAAAAAAGTCACATTAAATGGCTCTGATTATCAGGCACGCGTGTTATTTGATTATGATTATGACACAACGGATTCTGAGGGAAACCAGGTGGAATCCAAATACAATAATTATGAGCAGCCAAAGCTGCAGGAAATTTATTCAGCAAACAATGCCGTTATTGTTGAATCTGACCAGATGCAGGCGGCGGTAAGTCATTTTTACTACAAAAATCCGAGTGTCAGCAAAAGCACAATTGAAAATGGACTTTCAAGAGATATTGTGATTGATATTCAGAATGATACGGAACAGGAAGGCATTTACCGGATTGATGTTTCCTACCGTTATTCATATAATGGGTCTGAGTTTAGCGCGGTAGTGAAAAACCAGAAAGCGGAAAAAGAGACATTAGAAAATATATACATTTTATATAATCTTCTTCATGACAATGCATTGACGGATTCGGTTGAAGTGAATCTGGGAGATTTATCAATTGACGAAGCAAAACAGTTGAAGTTTTATTTCATATGCCAGAAAGGAGATGCAGCACCGGCGGCCGGCTATAAAATTATGCTTAGTGGCTCCGGAAATTTCTTACAGCCTGTTTATTATACAAACGGGGCGTCTCTTTCTGCCGGAAGTTTTCAGACAGATTTTGTTACCCATGAAAAGCAGGAGAGAATCGCCGGTGTTACGGTAGATGTTTATGAAGCGTCAGAAACGAATTATTCAGAGGATAATCGAATTGTCCGTCTGCAATCATCGAAGGGGGCGTGAAAAGGATGCGAAATACGATAAAAAATATTTGGCATAGAGAAAGAGAGGGTTCCTCATTGGTTACCGTAATCATTGGGATTCTTTTTATTGCTGCCATTGGAACGATTCTTTTGACGATTGCAAGCCGTTATTTGATTTCAGTAAATGTTGACCACAACGCATCGGATAATTTTTACCAGACCGAAGGAATTCTTGAGGAAGTAAAGACCGGACTTTTGGAGTATGCCGGGGATGCAGGAGAAGAAGCTTATAAAGATGTGGTGGAGCATTACACAAAGACAAAAGACAGTATGCATAAAACTTTTTCCGAAAAGTATATCAGTTTGCTGGCATCAAAACTGATGGGATATTCGTATGCATGGGATGAAAGCAAAGTGGGAACGGAGCAGAACTGTGACCTTTCCATTTTGAAGAAATTGTCGAAAGTTCCGGATGCCGTTACGACGCAGAAGGGAACGAACTTAGCATTTGTGATTGATGTGGATTCGGATAACCAGTATTCGCTGACCATTAAAAATATGATGATTGACTATACGGACGCTGCGGATTACCGCTCGACGATTCGCACCGATATTTGTATGAAGGTGCCGGATTACAAATTTGAGGGGGATTCTACGTTAGAGGAGATTAAGGATTACATTGTAATTTCGGATTCTTCTTTGGCGGTTGCGAATAATGATAATAACAAAGGTGTCACTTTCCGGGGAAATATTTATACCGGGGATAAAGATGCCGGTATAAAAGTAGAGAGCCAGAATGCAGCCTATTTTTACAGCCCGACCATTATCAGCAGAGGAAGTCTTGATTTGCTTGGCGGTGCGACGGTTTCTTTACAGGGTGAAAAAGCAGCGGGAAATCTGTGGGTACAGAACATCCGCCTGAAATCACAGGGGATGGATTCGGAGTCAACGCTGCAGACAAAATTGGATTTGAATGAAAATGCTTATGTGGCAAATGATTTGGATATTGAGGCAAACAATTCGATTGTTACCCTTTCCGGAAAGTATTATGGCTACAGTTATAATGAGCAGAATACAAAGACAACATCGACGGCGCGCTCTGATTACAGCAGTGCGATTTTGGTGAATGGATTAAATACAACGTTGAAAGCAAAAAATCTGGATAAGCTGATTCTTGCCGGAAGAACTTTTGTTTCGAGAAACGATGAGAGCGGAAATGCTAGGGTTTCCGATATTATGATGGGTGAGTCCATCGCAGTAAAGAGTAATCAGATTGCCTATCTTTTGCCGGATGAGTATATTATTCCGGAAGATGGAAGAGATGCACAGGATACACACAATCCGGTGATTCGAGGAGAAAAAGTTTCAATTGACAAAACGGCACTTTTAAATTCGAATATTGGAAAATACTTAGACTCTGCTGAGCCGTATACGGCGAACTATAGCAACTCCGGCGGTTATGTATTTTATTATTTGAAATTTAAAGATGAGAAGAATGCAAACGAATATTTTAGAAATTACTATCAAGGTTCAAAAGAGGAAGATGGAGAAACCGTATCCAATAAGGACCAGCTCGATGAGCGGGCAAAACCGTATGTATCTACGGTGGATGATACGAATATGAAATTTTCTTCAGAACTATTTTTGGTTGCCGGTAATGTGATTCAGAATTATTATGCGGCGGGTGGAAGCAGTATGCAGTCCGATAATTATTTTAATAATGCCGGAAATCCAAATGAAGAATTGTTAGCAGATGGCAGAAAGCAGGGTCAGGATTACGTGGGGTATCAGTTATCCCTTCTTGCCTCCGGGGCAACGGGAGGTATGCGTTTGCCGGAAAATGCGAATGCACTGGTAGCAGACCGTCTGATTGATTTTTCTAAATTGACGACGGTTATGACAAAGAACGATGAAAAAAATTCCGGTACAATTTATGCGACACCGGGAGATTATGTTGTAGATGGTTCGATGAAAAAGGGAATTATTATTGCCGGTGGCGATGTCGAAGTACAGAGTGATTTCGAGGGACTTATTTTAGCTAAAGGAAAAGTGACATCGACAAGAAGTAATTTGAACTTAAAATCCAATATGGTTTTGGTTGGAAAACTTTTGGAAACGGCAAAAAGTGACGATAAATTGAAAGAACTGTTTTATGGATATACCGGACGTGGTGTACAGAATGCAACGGATTTTTCATCCTGTATTTCGTATGAAAACTGGGAGAAAAACTCTTATTAAGCGGAAAATACATTGGAAAGGAGGCAGCGGACATGGAAAAAGTAAAAGAAAGAGATGGATTTTCCTTAATGGAAATGATAATTGTTATTGCTATTTTGGGAATGATTACCGGTGGTATTGCGGTTACTTATAATATGGTCCGTTCTGCCGATGTAAAGGGGATGGCTTATGATATTGATTCGAGCCTGACGAACTTGAAATCCAAAAACATGGGAAGCAATAAGCAGTTATTTATGCATTTGTATAAACAGTCAGGAAATTATTTTATTGATTATACCGAAGAGGAAAGTTACACCCCGTCAGGGGAAGGAGAGTCGGTTGGCGAATCCGGCATTTCCCTCAAATATGATGGAAAAGAATTGACGGACGGAGAGGTCATCACGATAGGAATTCAGAAAAAAGACGGTGCATTTTCCGTTGGTCCTGAAGAAATTGAAGTTTATGACAATAATGTAAATGATTACATGGTATATCTGGTGAAGGATACCGGTAAACACTATGTGGAAGAATTACAGTAAAGAGTTGATTGTGGAAGGTGATTGTATGAAAGGAAAAGTACGAGCGGGATATTCGCTGATTGAATTAATGATAGCCATGGCGATTTCAGCTATTGTTCTTACGGCAATCATTGGTCTGATTGGTTTTGCTACGAGAAACATGAGAATTACACAGACCTCGGTGGATTTGCAGAATCAGGCAAAAGAGACATTAAACCACATGACGACTTATGTGATGGAAGGAAGCCGTGTCGAATGGGATGACAATAAAAAACGACTTACAATAACAAAGGATAAAATCGGTGCAGATCATAAGCCGGAGAGTTCGCTTGCAAGTTATTACTGGCAGGATGGCGATGCCGTTTATTTTGCAAAGGACACCGAGACGAAGAAGGCGGTTTTGACCTCGGATAAAAAACATCTTTTATTAGATCATGTAAAAGATTTTACATGTGAGAAAAAAGAAGATAAAGAGAAAAAGCAAAAGGATATTCTCCATATTTCACTGCAGTTGAAAAATGAAGATATGGCAGAGTTTACCTGTGATAAAGAAGTTATGATGAGAAATCAGTAAAGGAGGCGGTTTTTTTGAGAACAAGAAAAAAAATATGGTTTTTATATAGTTTGATTCCAATTGTAATCGCCATTGTTGTAGGTATCGGCATTTATACAAGAGCATTTGGTATGTTTAGTCCGAAAGAACCGTATGTGAAAGGGGAACCGGACTCAATTGCTTTGGATTCCGTGACGGATGAAGGAAAGAACTGGATTGGCGAAATGGGTACCGGAGCGAAACCGGCAACCTCGGATGTGCCGACCTGCGAAGGGAAAAAAGGAACAAAAGATAATCCGTTTGTGATTTTGGAAATTGTTGCAGACAAGGCGCAGCAGCAGATGGGGTATCTTGCGATGGATGAAAATGAGACGAAACCGCTGGATATTTTGCAGTACGGCATTGATACTGCCGCAGAGCAAAAACGTTCTTATGTTCCGGGCAGTTCTTCTATTATGGGACAGGATAATTTGAAAGAAATCGGACAGTGGTTCTGCAACTGGAAATATTCGGTTTATAAAATTGGGAAAAAGGCAGAAAAAGAATCCATTCCTTATACAGAGATTGCCAAGTTATATAATGTTGAGATTACATCAAACGATTTAGAAAAGGCGGGTGTGTCAACAGAGGCATTTGACGAGCAGTTACAGAAAGGAAAAACACAGAAATTCAGCAGAGAAGTTTATGATGTTCCGGCATTAATCAAAAAATATCCGGACTTCTTTGAGAAAGACAGCGATAAAAATACCATCCGTAAACCGGCAAAAGAGGATATTAATAACTGGTCGGTGAAAAAGAAAACGGAAGTTGTGAAGGAAGCAGAAGAAGAGATTTATAAGAAAACCGGATATCTTGTGGCAGTAGAGCCGGGTAAAGGTGAGTTTGGTTTTGCCAGCGAGAGTGATGCTTCAAATTTCATTTTCACAAAAATGGGAACGGATGCAGACCGCTGGATTTATGTCGAGAAGGAAGAGGATTTACCGGAAGGGGTGCTGGAGAGGTACACAAACCGGACGGCACAAATTGGGCAGTATGGATTTTGGAATAACGAAACGAATATTGGTTGGACGGATTCAACATCTGAGTTATATAACTATGATAATAATCAAAATGGAAAAGAGGCTTCGGCGTTGACTGGAATGATGCTGAAATTATCCGATAACAGCAATTTGACCAGCAAATATGTGAAGTCCCCACAGGAGACAAAGGATATTTATACCTTTTCTTATTATGGATTGAAAAATAATAACGTGTTAAAACGTCAGTTGTTCCATTTTACAACGCAGGAAGCATACGATAATTTCCACATGCAGGTTATTTGCATGACACCTTCGGAACTTAATGCCATTGGGAAAAAGGATACCAAAGAAAAGGTGGATATGATAGAGCGCGCGGATATGTTCTATCTGGGCAGTTACGATTCAGAAACAAATAATATTGCGAATGTGTATAAGTTATATTATAAATACGTGGAAAATCAGAAGGATTATCAGTACGATTCGTCCAAAGTAGCAGAATTTATGGACGAAGATTTGGATTGGAATTTGTGCTTTAAATTGATATATCGTTTGTGTAATAACAAAAATCTGCCATTAGTCATGACAAACCGTCTTGGCAATCTGGAAAAATATGGAACGGCAGATGTTAAGATGTATCAATCGAAAAAGACGCCGAATGTGACGAGAAAAGCGACGCTGAATAATTTGGCAAAACTTTATATCATCGCGTCACAGTTTGATTTGACGGCGAAAAAAGAAGAGGATGAATCGTATATCCGAACTTTTTATGATGACATTTTGACGACGGGAAAATTAGAGCAGATAGTTTTAAATGATACGGCGAAAACAGATGCAAAAACGCCGGCAGATAACACCGGTTATTATGTCAGACCTAAGACAATTGAAACCGATGATTTGACCGAAAAGCAAAAGTGTTATTATCTGTGGAATCCGCTTACTTTCTATCCGGAAGCGGATGAGATGGATGCGCTCTGGAGTACAGACAGCCAATGTAATATTAACGTAGATAAATTTGTTTCCTATGGCTATAATCGTTCTTATTTTGATGTGAATGATGCGAGTAATATTTTTACATCATCAAAGATGGGAATGAAAGCTAAGGGCAGTGACGGTGAACATGGTAATGTGGCAATTCCGCAAAATGCAAACAATGAAAATTATTCGACATTACTTGGTAATACGGAAAATGCAGATGTTTTAAATGTTGCGATGGATACGGCATTTCAGATTATGAATAATCGTCCGGAAACCGTAAATAATTTGGTTGTAAAGGCATTAAAACAGGCAAAGAAATATGTGAAATTAGCCGATGATTCGGTTTTGATTGATTATTCGTCCGACCGTTCGTATACCAGCGAAACCTCATATCTGAAAGTTCAGATTCACGATAATAACAATACTGAAGATGGTTTGGTGACAAAGATATCGCTAAAGAACGAGAGCGGTGAAACGGCACCCGGCTCAAATCTTATTCTGTATACGACAAAGGATATGACGACAGCTTGCGAGAAAACTACCTATAGTGGTAAGACCGGTTATCAGGTAAAAACATCGGCGCCTTTGATTGCGTATATCCCATATTCCATAAAGGATTGGGCAAAGGGATATAACATCATCGAATTTGAAACCGTAGGAAGAACGTACAGCGAGCGCAAGAAAAAGACGATTATGGGCAGCCCTGTGACCTCTCAGATTACGATTGGTGAGCGGACGCTGTTTAGTCTGGAATAAGAAACGGAAGTGGAATTATGCAGAGTATTAAAGATATAAAACAATTGTTTGAACAGGCGGAAAAAGAGCAGTGGAATGCTCTTTTTTCGCAGTATAAAACGGATGAACGCGCAGGTGTGCAAAAACTTATCACACAGTATGAGAACAAACTCGTAAAATATAGAAAAGAGCAGGAAAGACTGTATCGAATGCTAGAGTTTGAGCGCAAATATGGGGATGAATTTTCCTGTATCTGCGGTATTGATGAGGCGGGGCGCGGACCGTTTGCGGGACCTGTTGTTGCAGGGGCAGTCATCCTGCCAAAAGGACTTACGATTGAAGGGTTAAACGATTCAAAACAGGTGAGTGCAAAAAAGCGTGAGGAATTGTATGATGAAATTAAGGAAAAGGCTGTGAGTGTCGGCATTGGCATGAGTTCACCGGCAAGAATTGATGAAATCAATATTTTACAGGCGACTTATGAAGCTATGCAGCATGCGGTCGAGGATTTGGATGTTGTTCCGGATTTGTTATTAAACGATGCAGTTACGATTCCTTTGATTCCGATTCGTCAGGTCGGTATTGTAAAAGGAGATGCAAGAAGTTTATCCATAGCGGCTGCCAGCATTATGGCAAAGGTTACGAGGGACCGCATGATGGTCGAATACGCAGAACTTTATCCGGAATATGGCTTTGAAAAAAATAAAGGATATGGTTCGGCAGAGCACCGTGAGGCACTGAAAAAATACGGACCGTGTCCGATTCACAGGAGCACATTTATTCATAACTGGATTTCCTAAGGAGGGAATAAGTATGGCATATGAAAAGGAAAAAAAGACGGCGGTTGCGCTTGAATATACGCCGGGTGAGCAGGCGCCAAAGGTCATTGCCAGTGGACGCGGTTATCTGGCGGATAAAATCATAGATGTGGCAAAAGAGGAAAATGTGCCGATTCATAAAGACGAAAAACTTGCCCGCTCGCTGTCGGTTCTTGATATTGGAGAATATATTCCGCAGGAGTTGTACTCAATTGTGGCAGAGGTGTTAGTTTTTGTGGATGATATGGACAAAATTCAAAGTAAGGTGAAGAAAAAATAATGAATCAACGAGAAGTGGGAGCAAAAAAAGAAGAGCAGGCGGGAGAATATTTGAAATCCTGCGGCTATGAACTGGAAGCAAAAAATTATTATTGCCGGTTTGGCGAGATTGACATTATTGCCAGAGAAGGAAAGTATCTTTGCTTTGTCGAGGTTAAATATCGGAAAAATGAAAAATACGGTGCGCCGGAAGGTGCTATTTCGCCCACGAAAATAAAACGGATTTGCAAAACGAGTCAGTTTTATTTATGGGAGCATAAATTGCCGGAGGATACACCGGTGCGGTATGATGTCGTGTTTATAATCGGGGATGAATGTCGTCTTGTGAGGGATGCTTTTTCATTTTTCGGATGAAAGAAAGTAGAACGTTTACTTGCTTTTTGTTCCTAAAAGCAATATAATAGGATAGATTGGCAGAAATGGAGGATGAGCATGGGAAAAGCAATATTGGCTATTGTTGGACGGCCGAATGTTGGAAAGTCAACATTATTTAATACATTAGCCGGGGAAAAGATTTCGATTGTAGAAGACCATCCCGGCGTTACAAGAGACCGTATTTATGCAGATGTTACATGGCTGAATCATTCCTTTTCAATGATTGATACCGGCGGTATTGAGATGGATTCAAAGGATAAGATGTTAAAGCACATGAGAGAACAGGCGGACATTGCGATTGACACAGCGGATGTGATTTTGTTCCTCGTGGATGTGAGACAGGGACTTGTAGATGCGGATTTTAAAGTGGCAGATATGCTGAGAAAATCCGGGAAACCGGTGATTTTAGTTGTAAATAAAGTCGACAATTTTGAAAAATATATGCCGGATGTGTATGAATTTTACAATTTGGGTATTGGAGACCCGCATCCGATTTCTGCAGCATCTAAGCTTGGTATTGGTGATATGTTGGATGCCGTTATGGAATTGTTTGATTTGGAAAAAATTGAAGAGGAAGAGGATGACAGACCTAAGATTGCCATTGTCGGTAAGCCAAATGCCGGAAAGTCTTCTTTAATTAATAATCTGTTAGGTGAAAATCGTGTTATTGTTTCGGATGTTGCCGGAACAACAAGAGATGCGATTGACACAGAAATTGTTTACAATGGCACGGAATATGTGTTTATTGATACTGCCGGACTCAGACGGAAGAGTAAAATTAAGGAAAATATTGAACGCTACAGTATTATTCGCACAGTTGCAGCAATTGAGCGCTCGGATGTGGTCATTCTGATGATTGATGCCACGGAAGGCGTGTCTGAGCAGGATGCGAAAATTGCGGGAATTGCCCACGACAGAGGCCGTGGATTGATTATTGCGGTCAACAAATGGGATGCAATCGAAAAAGACAATCATACGGTGAAAGAATATACGAAAAAAGTACGGGACATTTTGTCCTTTGTTCCGTATGCGGAAATTATTTTTATTTCTGCCCTGACCGGACAGCGTACAAAGAAAATTTTTGATTTACTTGAAACGGTTATTGAGAATCACGCAATGCGCATCCAGACCGGTGTGCTAAATGAGATTTTGATGGAGGCAGTCGCATTACAGCAGCCACCTTCTGACAAAGGAAAGCGGTTGAAACTGTTTTATATGACGCAGGTGAGTACAAAGCCACCGACGTTTGTTTTGTTTGTCAATAAAAAAGAACTGATGCATTTTTCGTATCAGCGGTATATCGAAAACCGGATTCGTGATACATTTGGTTTTATGGGTACACCGATTCGTATTTTTATCAGGGAACGTAAAGAAAAGGAGTAATTTATCATGGAACTTGTTTATTCAATAATCTTTTTAATCATTGGTTATGGCTTTGGAAGCTTTTCAACCGGATATGTGGTTGGAAGGATGAGTGGACATAATATCCAGTCGGAGGGAAGTGGAAACATTGGCACGACCAATGCTCTTCGTACTATGGGAGCAAAAGGCGGTGCGCTTACCTTTGCCGGAGATTTATTAAAGGCATTTATTCCGACACTTTTGGTGCGCTTTGTTTTCTGTCCGAACATGGGGTATTCACCGGAACTGACCTATCTTATGACTTTGGTGATTGGTCTTGGTGTTGTAATTGGACATAATTTCCCTTTTTACCTTCATTTTAAAGGCGGCAAGGGAATTGCGGTATCGGCGGCAGTTATTGTTGCTTCTTCATCCAATACAAGCCTTGGCTGGATTATGATTGGTATCTTTTTGGCATTGTTTATTATTGTAGTTGGAATTACCAGATATGTGTCTCTTGGCTCATTGATTGTTGTGTGGTATTTTCCGCTTTATGTAATTTTAGAGTACCATGGGATTGAAACGTCTTTGTTTGTCATTATGCTTGTCATTGCGCTCATTTTTACAGCACTTGCCTACTTTAAGCATGCGGGAAATATAAGACGGTTAATGAATCATACAGAACGTAAATTGGGAGAAAAAAAGGAAAAGGAGAACGAATAGATGAAACATGTTAGTTTTTTAGGAGCAGGAAGCTGGGGAACCGCACTTGCTATTTTGTGTGCCAATAATGGACATCAGGTTACGATTTGGTCAAAGGTAAAAGCAGAGACTGATATGCTCAAAGAGCATAGAGAACATCTGGAACGTCTGCCGGGGGTAAAACTTCCGGATAGTATTGTGATTGAAGAAGATTTGGAAAAGGCATGTACCAATCAGGATATTATTGTATGGTCAGTCGCTTCTCCGTTTGTCCGTTCGACGGCACAGGAAGCAAAGCCTTTTATCAAAGATAATCAGATTATTGTAAATGTCGGCAAGGGAATCGAGGAAAATACATTGATGACATTATGCGAAATCCTTGAGGATGAGCTGCCGATGGCCGATGTCTGTGTGCTTTCCGGACCAAGTCATGCGGAAGAAGTTTCCCATGGAGTACCAACAACGGTTGTTGTCGGAGCAAAGACGGAAAAGACGGCAATGTTTGTACAGGATGTGTTTATGAGTGACCGCTTCCGTGTATATACAAGTCCGGATATGATTGGAATTGAACTTGGCGGTGCATTGAAAAATGTGATTGCTCTGGCTGCCGGTATTCTGGATGGCATGGGACTTGGCGATAATACAAAAGCTGCTTTGATGACACGTGGAATTGCTGAGATTTCCAGACTTGGTGTGGAACTTGGCGGAAAAATGGAAACATTCTGCGGTTTATCAGGTATTGGTGATTTGATTGTAACCTGTATCAGCACCCACAGCCGGAATCATAACTGCGGTTATATGTTAGGGCAGGGCAAGACGTTAGAGGAAGCAAAGAAAGAAATCAAGCAGGTTATCGAGGGCGTAAACTGTGCAAAAGCTGCGATGGCACTTGCCAATAAAAACCACGTAACAATGCCAATTGTGGAACAGATTAACGCAATTTTGTTCTCCGATAAAACGGCAGAGCAGGCAGTGGCAGACTTGCTGATGCGCGATAAAGTCAGTGAGTACAAGAGTTTGACGTGGTAGGGAATGCCTAAACGTAAGCAGAAAGTCTAAAATACAAATATTTGCCAGCGGATTTTTGCACTTGTAGTGAGTTAAAAATCCGCTGGCTTTTCAATACGGATATTTTTTTGTGCCGGCAGCCATTAAGGCAACTCTGTTTCGTAGATTTTAGCGAAAGAGTTGTTTTTGCTTGGAAAAATTTAACAAGTTATGCAACGCTTTTCTGATTTTATGAAATTAGCGTTGTTTTAGTGCTGTTTTTAACTTATTTTAGTCATTAAAACAGGAAAAAATGCAACGTTTTATGTTTTTTTTTGCAATTAAAGTTGTTTTGGTATCTTCATGATAAATTGGTGTTGACACGTAAATGTGTGTGTGATAGTATATGTATAACAGTTAGGGTGCTTTGTGATCCTGACGTTATCTATCAGTACGGGCTTGTACTGGTTTCGACAGGCCAGCTGAAGACGGTGAAGCTATCCGTGGACTGTGACCACGTTAAAACGCAGACTTAAATTTAAACGCTGATAATAATAAATTAGCTTACGCTGCCTAATTATGGCGGCTGTTGTGCTTAGGCGTCCTACAACCTAGGTTACAGCATCATTCCTTTGTAGGGAACCTTGCCGGTAAAGCTTTGAATCGGTAAGAGAAACATGAAGCTACTGATATTTAGTGGGTGTTAGTTCCCGCTATTTGGAGGGAATGGTTTTCGCAAGAAAACAAAAGAACTGACTATGATAGTAGAAGAACGTGGGATTCTGGTTTGGACGCGGGTTCGACTCCCGCCAGGTCCATTAATTTTATAAGAAGGAACCCACTGAAGGTGGGAAGAATCCTTATGAAGCACACAGACGCCTGCGAACGGAGTTCGCCTTTGAATGCGTTTGCTTTGCTAAAGTTAAACAAGTCGAATTCTGTATATGATATTATCATATACGGAAATATATGTTATTTAGTATATCGATGGAAGTAAAAATAACGGCATTGTATATTGCGAAAGTGGTATACAGTGTCGTTATTTTTATGGTATAATTCGGATATGAATTTGACAAAACGAAATTTGCAGGAGAGTCACCACTATGGTTAGAAAATTACGAAATGCTGATGTAAATAAAGTTGCAGATATATGGTTGGATACCAATATGAAGGCACATTATTTTATACCTACTCAATATTGGAAAAGTAATTTTGAATTAGTAAAAGAACTGCTATTACAGGCAACGGTCTATATCTATGAGGATAATCAAGAAATACAAGGGTTTATAGGGCTGAACGATGAATATATTGAGGGCATTTTTGTTTCTGATGAAATGCAATCGCAGGGTATAGGTAAAATCCTTTTAAATTATGCAAAGGATAAAAGAAACAAATTGCTTTTGAATGTATATCAAAAAAACACGCAGGCAATCTCTTTTTATAAAAGAGAAGGATTTGAGATTCAGTATAGTGGCCTGGATGAATCTACTGGGGAAAAAGATTATGTAATGGTATGGCAACAGAAAACGTGATATTTGAAACGAAAGATAATGAATTAATTAGACAAAGAAATGTGCAAAAAATGCACATTCCAAATTCTCAACAAGATTGAGTATCTTATGGAAAGGAAATCGCAATGCAGACAACAGACTCGGTCCGCAGCGTCAAAGGTGTTGGCGAAAAAGCGGAACAAAATCTTCACAAATTAAAAATTGAAACGGTTGGAGAACTGCTAGAGCACTACCCAAGAAACTACGATGAAATCAAGCCGGTTTATCCGATTGAAGCATTGGAAGAAGGAGATATAGCGGCTGTAGAAGGCGTGCTTATGGCGCGGCCGCAGATTATGAAACGTGGCTCAAAAAGTATTTTAACGATAACGCTGCGGGATACGACCGGCAGTTTGCTAATTACGTGGTTTAATATGCCTTTTCTGAGAAATCAGTTAAAAATGGGGACAAGATATTTGTTCCGTGGAAAGGTTGAAAAGCGAAACGGGCGGTTGCAGATGGTGCAGCCAAAGCGTTACACAAGGCAGGAATTTTACAAAATTGTAGGAAAAATGCAGCCGATTTATCCGCTTACGGCGGGGATTACCAATCATGCTATGGCAAAATTAATGCAGGAGGCAATCACGGAGGTAGAGGATTTCAAAGAATTTTTACCGGCGGATTTGCGCAAACGCCAGCAGCTGATTGAATATAAAAAAGCGATGCGTCAGATTCATTTTCCGGCTAATTATAAGGAATTGAAAGAGGCGAGGAAAAGACTTGCCTTTGATGAGTTATTTTTATATACAATGGCACTTAATTATATCCGTGAAAATGGAAAAGAAATCAGCACACACCGAATCCAAAAGACAAAAGAGGCTTCTGAGTTTTTGGAAAATCTGCCATTTTCATTGACTGGCGCACAGAAAAAAGTGTATGAAGAAATTTGTGCGGATATGGAAGGCGGCTTTGTGATGAATCGTCTGGTACAGGGAGATGTTGGTTCCGGAAAAACGATTGTTGCCGTGTTAGCCCTTTTGGAAGTTGTTAAAAACGGATATCAGGGAGCGTTCATGGTACCGACGGAAGTATTAGCGGCACAACACTATCAAAATCTGACGAAGTTACTGGCAGATTACGGCGTGACGGTTGGACTATTGTCCGGTTCTCTTACCGCAAAAGAAAAGAGACAGGCAAAAGAAAAAATTGCTTCCGGGGAATGGGATATTGTGATTGGAACGCATGCGCTCATTCAGGATGGTGTTGCATTTGCCGATTTGGGACTTGTGATTACCGATGAACAGCATCGTTTTGGTGTAAAGCAGCGAGAGAAACTTTATCAAAAAGGAAAAGAACCACATGTTCTTGCGATGAGTGCGACGCCGATTCCAAGGACGCTTGCGTTGATTTTGTACGGCGATATGGATTTGTCTGTGATTGATGAAAGACCGGCTAATCGTCTGCCGATAAAGAACTGTGCAGTCAACACGGATTACCGACCAAACGCCTATCGTTTTATGTTAAAACAGATTGAAGAAGGGCGGCAGGTATATATTATTTGCCCGATGGTGGAACAGGACGACGAATCCGAACTGGAAAGTGTAATGCTTTACACCGAAGAACTCAAAAGCCAGTTTCCACCTTCGGTAACGATTGAATATCTTCACGGGAAAATGAAACCGGCGCAGAAAGAAGATATTATGGCGCGGTATGCAGAAGGTGAAATTGATATTTTGGTTTCGACAACGGTAATTGAAGTTGGAATTGATGTGCCAAATGCCAGTGTGATTATGATAGAAAATGCAGAGCGTTTTGGACTGGCGCAGTTACATCAGCTTCGAGGACGAGTCGGACGCGGTGAGTGGCAGTCCTATTGCATTTTGATGTCGACAAAAGAAACCAAAGAGAGCAGAGAGCGGCTACAGGTTTTAGTCAATTCCAACGATGGATTTTATATTGCAAAAGAAGATTTGGTGCTCCGCGGACAGGGGGATTTATTTGGCATCCGCCAGAGCGGAGAGCAGGTGTTTTTAATTGCCGATATTTTTGAAGACGCGAAGTTATTGCAGCAGGCGTCCAAAGAGGCAAAAGAGATGTCTGCGGATGAAAAAGCACTTCTATATAAGAAAAATGAGCGTTTGAGAAACCGTTTGAACCGGTATTTGGGGCAGGTTACGCTGTAAGGTGAATGTTTTCCTTGAAAAAAAGGCGTAAATCATATACAATAAAAACGATAAGCATTGGGAAGGAAGAATTGGATATGAGAGTGATTGCAGGAAAGGCAAGGCGGCTTCCTCTAGTCTCTCCGGAGGGCAGGGGGACAAGACCTACGACTGACCGGATTAAGGAAACGCTTTTTAATATTTTACAGGATGACATTCCAGGCTGCCGTTTTTTGGATTTATTTAGTGGAAGCGGAGCGATTGGAATTGAGGCAATCAGCAGAGGTGCCAAAGAAGCAGTCTTTGTTGAATTTGGCAAAGAAGCACTTTCCTGTATTCGGGCGAATTTGAAAAAAACAAAGTTAGAAAGTCAGGCAGTTGTATTTCCGGTGGAAGTCAGTTATGCGATTTCCAAACTGGCAAGACAGCAGGAAACGTTTGATATTATTTATGCCGACCCTCCCTATGAGAGAGGGTTTGAGCCAAAGATTTTAGAGTGGCTTGGTGATGCTAAAATCATGAATCCGGATACGATTCTGATTTTAGAAACTTCGTTAGACACACCGGTCGATTATGTCGACACCGAGCAGTTTGAAATTGTGAGAATCAAAGAATATAAAAACAATCAGCATGTGTTCCTTCGTGCCAAATAAGGGAGCCGGAAGAACGAGAAAAGGAGAAGAATATGAATCCATCCAGAATTGAGCAGGCAATTGACGAGATTTACAATTATGTAGAAGAGTGTAAACCATCAAAACTTTATCCAAGTAAAGTTGTCGTAGACCGCGAGCAGCTTTATGATTTATTAGACGAACTTCGTCTGTGTGCACCGGAAGAAATCAAACGCTATCAGAAAATCATTACAAACCGCGATGGCATTTTAAATGAGGCGCAGCAGCGTGCGGAGGACATGCTTTCTCAGGCACAGCAGCAGACCGCACAGATTCTTGACCAGAACGAGATTGTTCAAACCGCATATCAGCGTGCCGAGGACGTTATGCGTCAGGCAACGGAAGAGGCAGAGCGTCTGGTGAATGCCGCACAGGACGAAAGCGATCAGATGAGAAAAGCGGCACTTTTGTATACAAATGATTTACTGAGCGAGGCACAGGGACATGTGGAAGAATCATTAAAAGAAATTGATAATAAATCCCGCATGCTTACCAGCGCACTTAAAAACAGTATTCAGTTGATGAGAAGCAATAAGGAAGAACTTATGATGCAGCTTGAGCCGACTAAAGCAGCCGCAGCCAGTGAGCCGCAGATGCCGGAAGAGCCGGAACAGCTTGAGCCACAGCCACAAGGACAGGAAACCTTTGAAGTTCCGGAAGATGCTTTCTTAAAAAATGCACAAGAATAAATAAACCAGACCGCCGGCAATTACGGCATTTACCAGTTTGGTAATAAGATATGGGAAAATGGGAAGTTCTGACTGCGATAGAACACTGCTCGTTTGTGCGGCTGCACACAGACCGCCAAAGGCAAGAATCGAAGCACTTAGAACTTCTTTTGTTTGCAGAGAAAGTGGTGCAGTCTCAACATAGGACATTCCGGTTGTGATTTCCATAGAACCAAGACAGGCAATGCCGAATAAACTGGAGGTAGGCAAAAGCATTTTCAAGAAACAGGCAAAAATCGAAAACAAAATCACATAACCGCCGATTTTTGTAATTAGGATAAAACTATCCAAAATAATTTTATCCATTAGTTTGGAAAAAGGAAGCTTTTGCGGGGAACATTCGTTATGCGGACTGCTGCCATGGAAAGTGTTTTTATTTCTACCGATTATTTTCAGAATGGAAGAGACAAAAAAACTTCCTAAAAAAGCGGACAGAATCAGTGTGAGAAAAAAAAGAATCGCTTTTGGTGTCGAAACATTTAAGATAGTGCTGCAGCTGTAACCCATGATAAACATGGGACTGGGATTATTGACAAATCCAAGATAAAAATAGGCTTTGTCCTTTGTCAGCAGATGTTTTTCGTATTGTTTACTCACCAAATCCGCACCGGCGGGATAACCGCACAGCAGACCAAGAAGGAGAAATGCCGGATGTTCGGATGCTTTTTTTAATTGCAGCCGGAAGAAATTTAAGGCAATAAAAAATGGAAGAAGTGTCGGGATTAGTTCGAAAATCCACAGAGAACAGCCATATTTACTGCCGGAAATCGCTGCTTCCGGGCAAAATAAAAGGAAGCCGATAAAAAGAAGTGAGCCGACAATCATAACAATACCTCACGGTTTTTACTCTATCTTATGCGGTAGAGATGGACAAATAGAAGTGTTTTGTGTTACGATAATCAGAAAGGATGGAAAAAGAATGGAGGGGCAGACTTTGAGCGAAAAATCAGAGAAAATGATAGAAGCCATATTAGAAAGTTACAAAGAGTATCCGGTTACAGTTCGGATGGATACGGAGAATATTGTAAATAAAAATGTATTGATTCAGGTATTGGAAGAACTTCGCCGAATTTTGTTTCCGGGATTTTTTGATACCAACCGCGTGAGAAGTGAATATATCAAATATTTAGTGGGCGACCGCATGGAATTTGTCCAGTACCATCTCCGCAAGCAGATTGCACGCGTATTAGGAAATGATGAGACATGTGACCAGTGTCCAAAATCGGATTTATCAAATAAAGCAGAAAAAATTGTTGAAGAATTTTTCTCAAAAATTCCGATGATACGAGAGTATTTATACACCGATGTTCAGGCAGCATATGATGGTGACCCGGCAGCATACAGTACCGATGAAGTTATTTTTTCTTATCCCGGTATTTTTGCCATTACGGTTTACCGCATTGCCCATGAACTGGTGCTTCTTGGTGTGCCGTTGATTCCACGTATTATGACAGAGTATGCACACAGCCTGACAGGAATTGATATCAATCCGGGTGCTGCCATCGGCAAGTATTTTTGCATTGACCATGGAACCGGCATTGTAATTGGTGAGACAACAACAATTGGGGACCATGTAAAAATTTATCAGGGAGTTACGCTTGGAGCGTTATCCACTAAACGCGGTCAGCTTCTTAAGGGCGAAAAGAGACACCCAACAATCGGAAACAATGTAACGATTTACTCCGGAACTTCGGTACTTGGCGGCGATACCGTCATTGGCGACGGTGTTACAATTGGCGGTAATGCATTTATTGTTAAATCGGTTTCCGCCGGCATGAAAGTAAATGTGAAAAATCCGGAATTGCAGTATAGCAGAGATTCGAGAAGTGAGTTAGAGCAGGATGGATTCTGGGATTGGGTGATTTAGAATTATCCATTGCACAAATTTATAAATGTACGCTTGTTTTTTTGAAAATTCAGGCGTATAATAATACGGTATGAATAACAGACATAGTATTTAGCTACGCTCTGAAATGGAGGTTATGATGAAAGTATTAGTTATTAACTGCGGAAGTTCTTCACTGAAATATCAGTTGATTGACTCCGAAACAGAGGTTGCATTGGCAGTTGGTCTTTGCGAAAGAATTGGAATTGACGGACGTTTGAACCACACACCAAATGGTGGAGAAAAAGTAGTAATTGAGCAGGCTATGCCAGACCATGAAGTAGCAATCCGTATGGTATTGGATGCTTTGACGAATGAAAATTATGGTGTCATCAAAAACTTAGATGAAATTGACGCCATTGGTCATCGTCTGGTACATGGTGGTGAGAAATTTACAAAATCCGTTATTATAGATGACGAAGTAATTGCCGGTGTTGAAGAATGCAGTCCTTTGGCACCATTACATAATCCGGCAAACTTAATCGGTGTCCGCGCTTGTCAGGCAATTATGCCGGGCGTGCCAAACATCGGTGTATTTGATACCGCCTTTCATCAGACTATGGAACCGGTTGCTTATATGTACGGTCTTCCATATGAGTATTATGAAAAATATAAAGTACGTCGTTACGGCTTCCACGGAACAAGCCACAGCTTTGTTTCCAAGCGTGCGATTCAGATGTTGAACTTGGACCCGGATAATTCTAAAATTATTGTCTGCCACCTTGGCAACGGCTCCAGTATTTCCGCTGTAAAGAACGGAAAAGTTGTAGATACCAGCATGGGTATGACACCAATGGAAGGTCTTGTTATGGGAACCCGCTGCGGTGATATGGACCCGACTATCGTTGAGTATCTTGCACACAGCCTGAATAAATCCTTAGAGGAAGTTATGGTTATCTTAAATAAAAAATCCGGTGTGCTCGGTATTTCCGGCGTATCCAGTGATTTCCGTGATTTGGACAAGGCTTCTAACGAAGGAAATGAAAGAGCAAAACTTGCCGTTGAGGTATTCAGCTACCGCACAGCAAAATATATTGGTTCTTATATCGCAGCCATGAATGGTGTAGATGCTATCGTATTTACCGCAGGTCTTGGCGAGAACAACATCGTTGTACGTGAACAGATTCTTGATCATTTTGGTTATATGGGAATCACATTGGATAAAGAAGCAAACCAGATTCGCGGTGAGGAGAAGATTATTTCCACACCGGATTCTAAGGTTACCGTTGCTGTCATTCCGACAAATGAGGAATTGGCAATTGCTCATGAAACGGTTGCTCTTTTGAAATAAGTTTTTTGTAAAATATAATTGGAAAATTCGACTATTTTTTCTAAAAAACTGTTGACAAGACTAAGTCAAGCAAGTATAATAGAAAAAGTGTTTGAGTAATTCAGAGGAGGTGTAATCGACATGAGTATCTGTCCTAAGAATAAATCTTCGAAAGCGAGAAGAGATAAGCGTAGAGCAAACTGGAAGATGACTGCTCCAACTTTGGTAAAATGCAGTAAATGTGGCGCTTTGATGGTACCACACCGTGTTTGCAAAAATTGCGGAAGCTACAATAAAAAAGAGATTATCTCTACTACAGCAGAATAATTGTGACGGCTTGGCCGTGTACAGATAAAATAAAGACGAGAGGAGAAACCGATTGGTTTCTTATCTCGTCTTTATTTTTGTGCTTGGATAGGGGTTCTTTTCATTTGTAAGACCAAGCAGATAATCTGTTGAGAGTCGATAGTATTCTGCAAGTCTTATTAGATGTCGGATTGGTAATTCATTTGCACCACGCTCATAGCGTGCGTACATTGTTTGGGATGTTCCTAATATTTCTGCAATTTGTTGTTGTGTTAAATCATTGTCTTCCCTAATATCGCGAATTCGTCGAGTATAATATGAATAATCAGCCAACGAATCATCATCCCTTTCTTTAATTATTAGATACTGATAATAGCATAGAGAGAAGATTAACTATTGATTTTAGTAAATATATTTACTATAATATTAAGTAAATATATTTATTAAATGGCTTTTTGGACGAGGAGAGTATGATGAAGATAAGAATTGTTTTAGCAGATACCGATGAAAAATACATAAATCATTTTATTCGTGCCTTTAAAATTTATTATTTTAATGAGGTTGATATCGTCACATTTTCGGATTTGACAGCATTAAAAAAATATATTTCAAGCCGAGCGTATGATATTTTGCTTTCCGTTGCTTCTTTGCTTCCCAAAGAAGCTGAGGGAAAGGGTATGATATTGACCTCAGAAATGGGAATTAAAGAAATAAATGGAAGACCGGCTATTTGCAAATATCAAAAAATAGAAAATCTATATAAAGGAATTTTGGATGCGATAGCAGAGCAAAAAAGCGGAATTACTTATTCATATGAAACGTCAAAAGAATCACCGGTGATTGCTTTTACTTCAGCGGCAGGAGGGGTAGGAAAAACTACGGCAGCCTTAGTCTACACCAGGCAACTTGTCAAAAAAGGATTTCAGGTGATGTATTTGTCACTTGAGAGTTTTTCGAATATAGATTATTTTCTAAACGCAGAAGGAAGTTCAAATTTTTCGAATGTTTTATTTGCTGTGAAATGTGGAAAAGGAAATCTGCAAATGAAAATAGAAAGTTCGTTAAAGCAAACTTATGGCGGCGTTTATTTCTTTTCTAAACCGATGAATCCAAATGAAATTGATGAGCTGGATCAAAGTGAATGGAAGGAATTTTTGGATGCTGTGCGGGCAATGGGTAAGTTTCATTGTATTGTTATTGACTTACCGTGTGCGAATGAAGATACAGCAAAAAAAATTATGCCGCTGTCTGACCGTGTTTTATTTATTACGGATGGAAGTGATACAACGACGGAAAAAACACAGACACTTATGACTTGTATAAGCAAATACGATGAAGTGAATGGGGCTGATTTATCCACAAAAGTAAGTGTGATACAAAATAAATGTGAAGGACCAAGGCGGGAAATTGGCTTGCCTATTTTAGCTGAGCTTCCATATATAAAGGAAACCAGAATGGAAAAATTAATTATGGACACCCTTGTAAATGCTGAAAATGCCAGCCTATTATCGATATACCAGCCGGGAGGACAGGAGTATGTATAAAAATATTAGTTTTCAGGAAGCTGAATTTGGAGAAAAGAAATTTTTGATGTATCGTGTCGATGATGCAGCACAAATGGATCATGTTGAAGTGGAGATGTTGAAGAATAATGATATTAAAGGACTTCTTCCTTTTTCTTCTGCACAAAATAATGATGAAATTAAGTTTATGTATGAAACGACAAATAAGATGAAACTATCCCAGTTTTTAGGCGGACTTGTTCGCTGGGAGGAGTTATATCCGGCGGTACAGGGAATTGTTGCGGCAATAATGGATTGCGAGCAGTATATGCTTAATGAGGGACATTTTGTGCTGGAGACGGAGAACATATTTATTGATTTGTCGAGCCGAAAGATTGAATTGATGTTTCTTCCTGTTGAAAATGAATTGCTGGCACGGATAACATGGAAAGATTTTCTGATTACACTGTTACATAATTTAAATTATGATATGAAAGATGATATTGGCAAATTAGAAACTTTGCAAGGTTATTTGACAGATGAAAAAATAACGATAAAGGAATATGCAGAAAAAATTGAAAAGATAGAAACACTTGGTTTAGCAAGAAACAAAGACGTTAAAAAGGAAAATAGACAAAGTGAAAGACCGGTAAGAGAAGTAAAAAGAGAAGAAAAACCAAATGTGATATACAATGTGCCGGACCCCAATAGTGAGATATCCTCTGATGTTATGAAAACAGAAAAAGAAGAAAAAAAGGAAGGCATTATTGGCTTGTTTTCAAAGAAAAAGAAAAAAGAGAAGAAACAGGGAAAAAAACAGGCGGATTCATTTGCCTTTGAAATTCCGGGACAGAAAAAATCAGTGGATGTTTCAAAGAAAAAGGAAAAAGAGGCGGTGCAGGAAATCGGCGAAACTTTATTGGCTGATGATAGTGAAGCATCATTATTTATGCCATATTTGATAGATAAAAAAACAAACGGTCAAATTCCAATTAATAAAAAAGACTTTAAGATTGGGCGTGAAGAAAAGTATGTAGATTATGTAACCTCTGAACCGACAGTTGGAAGGCTGCATGCCAGCATCGTGTTGGATGAGCAGGGGAAAATTGTTTTTGTTCGTGATGCCAATTCGAAAAATGGAACTTTTGTCAATGGGGAGAAAATACAAAGCAATATTAATGTTCAAATCAAGGATGGCGATGTCATTCGTTTTGGAAGAGATGAATATATACTGCAACTGCGTTAGGAGAAAAAATATGGAGTTTCAATGTGGTGTAGTATCCGATGTGGGTACAACGAGAAAAGTGAATCAGGATTCGGCGTGTATCCATATTCAGGATTCAATTGTTGGAAATGTTGGGCTTGCTGTGGTTTGTGACGGCATGGGGGGATTATCCCATGGAGAGTTCGCAAGTCAGTCCATGATAGAGAAAATCGAAAAATGGTATGACAGTGAATTCAAGGAACTATTAGTACAGGGAGTGGAAGTAAATCAATTAAGAGAGCAGCTTGACGAACTTTTGGTAGAACACAATAAATATCTCATAGAGTACGGCAATGATATGGGGGCTTCAATGGGAACGACCGTGTCACTTTTGCTGATGTTGCCGGGACGCTATTTTGGAATACATGTTGGGGATTCCAGAATTTATAAAATCGGTAAAAGAACGATGGAGCAGATTACAAACGACCATAGCAGGGTGATGCAGGAAGTCCGGATGGGGATTATTACACCGACTGAAGCGGAGAGAGATACAAGAAAGAATCAATTACTGCAGTGCATTGGGGCAAGGGGCAATATTCAGACAGAATTCTTTTCCGGAAATATCGATTTGGCGGAGACTTTTTTGCTCTGCTCGGATGGATTTGTCCATAAATTACAAGAAAAAGAAATGTGGAGAAAACTTCGACCGAATAAAGCAAAGAAAGATGAAATAATACAAAAAAATCTGTTGGAGTTAGTGGAAGAAAATAAAAAAAGAGAGGAAACCGATAACATAACAGCAATTGCTATACGGGTAGAACCGTAGTGGAGGAAAACATGGAAAAGAAAGAAACACAGATGGATGTCATGATCCAGGAAACCAGACAGTATATCATGGATAACCTAACAATAACATCTATGAGTAATGAAGAGCTGGAAGATAAAATCGAAGAACTAATTTTTGAAAAAACAAAGGATGGATTCTTTTCAATTGAGGAAAAGGTTCAAATGGTTCAGGAAATTTACGGTTCCATTCGTGGTTTTGGTATTTTGGATTCCATTTTATCGGATGATAATGTGACCGAAGTAATGATTAATGGACCGGACAATATTTTTATTGAGAAGAATGGAACGTTAATAAAATTAAATCGCAAGTTTGAGAGTCAGCGTAGATTGGAGGATATTATCCAACGTATTGTCGGTCTGGCAGGCCGTGAAGTTAATCAGGCAAATCCAATTGTAGATACCAGACTTCCAGATGGTTCGCGTGTTAATGTTGTTTTACCGCCGATTGCGCTGTGTGGCCCAACGGTAACGATTCGTAAGTTTTCCAAGGAGCCGATGACAATCGATAAACTGATTTCCTATGGTTCTCTGACACAGGAGATTGCGGATAAATTAGAGTGCCTGGTAAAAGCGAAATACAATATTTTTATCAGTGGCGGAACCGGTTCGGGAAAGACAACCTTTTTGAATGCACTTTCCAATTATATTCCAAAGACGGAACGTGTTATTACGATTGAGGATTCGGCGGAGTTACAGATTACCGGAATTGAGAATCTGGTAAGTATGGAGACTAGAAATGCAAATGCAGCAGGAGCAGGTGCAATTACGATACGTGATTTGATTAAATCTTCTCTTCGAATGAGACCAGAGAGAATTGTAGTCGGTGAGGTTCGAGGCGGTGAAGCGCTTGATATGCTTCAGGCGATGAATACCGGACATGATGGTTCATTGTCGACCGGACATGCCAATTCGACTCATGATATGCTGAGCCGATTAGAAACAATGGTGCTGCAGGGAGCAGATGGTTTGCCACTAGAAGCAATTCGACAGCAGATTGCATCCGCGGTAGACATCATTGTTCATTTGTCAAGACTGCGTGACCACTCACGTAAGACAATGGAGATTACAGAAGTTTTAGGTTACCGGGACGGTGAGATTCAGTTAAATCCGCTCTATGTATTTGAAGAGGATGAAAATAGTACACTTGAAAAGGTTAGCGGAAGTCTTGTAAGAACAAAAAATCCGTTAGTAAATGATTATAAACTGAAACTTGCCGGGGTAAAGGAAGTTATCTGAGAAAGGGGATTGTAATGAAAAAGAAGAAAGAGAGAGAGCCACAGTGGTATATGTCATCAACAAATATACCTGTGTTAAACTACAACGAGTATTATATGAAAAAAATTGAGTGGCTTATGTATACAATTGCTTTTGCTGCAATTGGTGCAGTTATTGGTTACATTTTTTATGGTGGAATCGGACTTGATATACATGGAGAACCTACGCGTATTACTTATATAATTAATTTAAGTGTGATGAGTGTATTTGGAATAATTTCATTTAAGATACTTATGCCAATGAGAAAAAATCAATTAAAAACAAATCGTAAAAAGAAGATTCGTAAACAATTTGTCGATATGCTGGAATCATTGTCGGTTTCAATTGCAGCAGGACAAAATGTTCCAAGTGCTATGCAAACAGTAAAAGATGATTTGTTGATTCAGTATACAGAAAAAGATTATATTGTACAAGAAATTTCTGTTTTTTTACGAGAAATGGAAAATGGAATTCCAATCGAAGATTTGTTTTCTGATTTTGGAAAGCGGACAGGAATTGAGGATATATCTAATTTTGGAAAGGTATTTGAAGTTGCATACAGACGTGGTGGTAATTTAAAAGAGATTGTAAAAAGCTGTTACGATATATTGAGTGAAAAAATAGAAATAGAAATGGAAATTCAAACTAAAGTTGCTAGTAGTGCAAATCAAATGAATATTATGATTCTTATGCCTATTTTTTTGATTGCTATGTTGAAATCATCAGGAGAGGGATTTGCAGAAAACTTTACTTCTGCTTCAGGAATCATTTCAACAACAGTATCAATATTTGTGTTTATTATTGCTTATTTTGTTGGAAGGAAAATATTGGATATTAAAGCATAGGAGGAAGTTTTATGATAATAAATATTTTAATTGGCGTAGTGACAACAATTTGTATTTGGCTGACGGTAATTTTTTTGATGTCATCTAAATATCAGAGTGTTATAGAACCGTTAAATGATGATGAATTCGTATTAAAGGAATGTTATGGGGTAGGTTTTCATTTGATGAAATTATTTCGAGTAAATATGAAGGGAACAATTGCATCAAAGATGAGGAAAGATGCGGTTGTAATATATGGGGAAAAGTATGCAGAATACTATGTGAGCGTATATTATGCCCAGCGATTAACATTTTCGTTATTTTTAGTGGACTTATTTATGTTTACGTTGTGCATCTGTTCTCCGGAAGATCGGTTAATGTTGATAGTGTTAATGATTGTTGTGCTTGCTGTAGTAAATTATTATTTTATTATTCTCTTGTCTGAGAAAATAAAGAAGAATAGTGATAATTATTTGCTACAGTTTCCAAATGTTGCATCTACTATGGCATTACTTATTAATGCAGGAATGATTGTGACCGAAGCTTGGGAAATTATAGCCTATGAGGATGATGATGAACTACATAAACAAATGCAGATAACAATGGAAGAAATTGAAAATGGTGTGTCATTAAAGACCGCTTTAAATCGTTTTGCCAACCGTTGTGCAACTCCGGAATTAAGAAAATTTACTTCTTCTATTATTCAGGGATTGGAAAAAGGAAATAAGGAGTTAGCAAATTCATTAACCGATATGTCAAAGGAACTTTGGCATGAAAAAAAGCAAAAAGTTTTGCAACTTGCTGAGATGGCTGGAAATAAGGTGTTAATTCCAATTATGATGATGTTTGTAGGAATTTTAATTATGGTAATGGCACCTATTGTAACTAATATGTTTTAACGTTGCTAACTCCCTTTTATAGAGGGATTTAGAAAATAAAAATAAATGAAGGAGGTGAAAAATATGTATTATGCAGCTTTACATGAACTAAATCTAATGAGAATAAGGGCAGTAAATTGGTTTAAAGAACAAAATGGTGGTGTTACTGTTATTGAAATTATTATTATTTTAGCAATCGTAATTGCGCTTGGAATATTTTTCAAAGACCAAATTATTGATCTTGCAAATTCGATTTGGAACAGCATTAGTGGCAATGAATCAAATGTTACAGACTTTAGTAAGTTAAATCCGGGAGAGTCAGGTGGCAGCACAGGCGGTGGTCACTAAAATATAGTGCTGACTTAGGTTGGATATGTGTATGTTATGGGAGGATAATTTTTCCTCCCATATAAAAAATCTTTAAGGAGATAAAATGAGATATTTGATAATTACAATAATTGCATTGTGTTCACACTTTTTGTGTTACATAAGTTTAAGAGGATTTAATATTATAAATAACAATGGAGTTGAAAACAAAACAAAATACGAAAATAAAAATGTACTCATAGGATTAGGGTGCTCATGTATTGTCTGCATTTTTATGCAGAGCAGACTTTTTGCAAATATAGATTCGAAACTTAACTTAATAAAATTGATTATATTCTATGTACTACTGTTGATATGTGCATGGATTGATTATAAAACGAGAGTTATACCAAATAAGATACTGTTTACGGGATTATGCGTACGACTAGTGCTGTATTTATGTGAGTACATAGATTTAGGAGCTGAATTGCGATTTGAATTGTACTCGGAAGGAATTGCATTACTTTTAGTAGTGGTGCTTTTGCTTTTCTCAGCTTTAACGCACAAAGGAATTGGTATGGGGGATATAAAGTTATTTGGATTGATGGCATTATACACAGGAGCATTTTTTGTGTATTCGGTTTTATTCGTTTCTGTATTGTTAGGAGCCTTAATTGGAGTTCTAATGCTGTTATGTTTTCATAAGGGGAAGAAAACAACAATTCCATTTGCACCATTAATATTGATTGGATATATTGTTACATCAATTGCAGGCAGTTATTAAGGAGGAAAAAATGAATTCAAAATCAAGAAAAAGATTAATAATTGTAGTATTAATTCTTTTTAATGTGTTGGCTATTGTGAAAATAGCAGGTAATACAGAGGCGCAAGTGGCAGAAGATAATGAATTAAAAAATGCCCTTGAAACAGCAAGAAATTATAAAGAAAAAAATTTAAATGTGGCGGCATTGGAGTTTTATCAAAAAGCTTTGGAAAAAACAGATACCGTAGAAGTTAGAAAAGAAATGATTCAAGCGTATAAAGGTGCACTGAAAAATGGTGAAATAAGTGAGCAGGCAATAATTGATGATTTTGTCCTTGCATCAGTAGATCAATTATGGAAACAAGAAGGGATTTATGAAATTGCATTGGATTATTTTGATAAGGCTAATGAAGCAGAGAAGATGGTAGAAGTAATTCAAAGAGCGATGACCAATAATATTTCAAGCAATAAAATTAAAAAATCCTATGAAAAATTATCGCATGCGTATACAAAACTTGACGTTTTTTTTCAAGATGTTAAATATTCAAACGGAGAACAATATTGTGTTTCAGATGGAAATCAATATGGATATGTTGATGCATTTGGCAATATTGTAAGAGGTTATATGTATGATTTTGCATCGCCTTATTATGATGGATATGCGGTAGTAAAAAGTGGAGAGTTCGTGTATTTAACTGATGAAAATGGAACTCGATGGAAATATTTAGACAAAGATACGCAATCATCATGCGGAATCGGAGATGGTGTGGTTGTTATATGTAAGGGAGAAAAATCGAGCTGGATAAAGTTGGATGGAACATATACCTCGAAACAATTCGATTATGTAGGAAAATTTAGTCAGAATATGTCGGCAATAAATGAAGGAGGAGACTGGTATATTGTTAATAGTGATGGAGAAAAGATATCTTCAAAATACTGTGATGTAAAGATGAATAATCTTCAGGAGTGTGTTACAAATGGTGTTATTTTTGCCAAAGAAAGTAGCTGGCACATGTTTAATACGAAAATGGAGAAAATGTCGTCTTTTGATTTTGACGATGTAGACGTGTGTTATGGAGGAGAATATTTTGCATTTAAGAAAAATGGAAAATGGGGATTTGCTGATTATAAGGGAAATATATTAATACAGCCACAATATCAGGAAGCAAAAGCATTTTGCAATGGGTATGCTGGAGTAAAAAAAGATGGGAAATGGGGTTTTATAAATACTCAAAATCAATTTCAAATGTCGGGCGATTACCAAGACGTTTTGTATTTTACGAAGGATAAGACTTGCTTTGTTAAAGAAAATGATTTATGGACAATAATTAAGAAACTCATATAAAGAAAGGAGCTGCAGAATGAAGGACGAAAACGGAGAAATGATAATAGAAGCAAGTATTGTATTTCCATTGGTGCTTGTTATTTATGGAATACTTATGTTTCTTGTGCTGCTTATGTATCAAAGGATCACCTTAACGACAGTTGCGAATAATACAGCGAGTTGTGTTTCTGCGAATTACGGATTTTCTGATAAAGACCCTTTTATGAGTTTTATCAATAAAGACCAATTAAATAATCGAAAAATGTTGTACAGGGAAATTTTTGGCTCAAGAAACAAACTGGACTTGCCAATTGAACGACAAGCAGAATGGTTTGGTTATTATTTACTTGGTAAAAATCGATTATTAAAGGAAAATAAAGTCGATGTAAAAGCAAAAATTGATACAAAGCAGGGGAAAGTAATGCAGAAAGACTTGATTGTTACGATAACAGAATCATATCATATTCCGCTTGTTTCCATGTTTGGATTTGCTGATAAGGTAGAGTTTCGAGTAGCCGCTTGTGCAGAGTGCATTGATCCTATTTCATATATTAATGCAACTGATTTTTTATGGGAGCAGGTTGATAAAATCACAGAAACACCTGAAATAAAGTTGGTAAATCAAATGATAGATTGTATAAAAAAATAGAGGAGGATTGCATATAAATGTTGAAATTTTTTATACGTAAAAAAAATCAAGGCATTGTTTCAATATTCCTATTAATTGTTCTTCTTCCAACCATGATATTTAGTACCATGTTGATGGAAATAGGACGTTATAAGAGTGCAAAAAATTTATTGGAAGAATCAGCACAAAACGCTGCAACATCTATTCTTGCTGATTACAATAAAGTTTTGTATGACAAGTTTGGATTATTTGCATTTGATGACCAAGATGAAGAAAAACTAAAAGATAATTTTGTGAATTATTTAAAAGCAAATTGTCAGACTGTTCCAACAGAGAACGAGTACGCTGTGGCAGCGTCAAAATTGATGAAACTGACAAAAAATGTTAATATAGACACTTTTTACAGTTTAAGAACAAATAATGTTTTGCTTAGACAGATACAAGAATATTCAAAATATCGGGCACCGGCAGATTTATGCGAGTATGCAATAAATTTTGAGAAAATCAAAAAAGATATTTTGAAAGAATTAGGAAAGAAAATCTTTGGCACTCAAATGTATAATACTGTTCAAACATCTATAAAACAGTTGAGTGCATGTATAGATTTTATTTCGAAAACAAAAGATTTTATGTATACTATTATGGACTTGGAGGGAAGTATTGAAGGATACAATATTTTTGAAAATGCGGCAGATAAATGGAGAGATATAAAAAAGTTCTTTGAAAAAGAAGAAATTCCAGCTAAAGGAACTTCGTATAAAAAAGCACAAAAGGACCTAATTGATGCAATAAGAAAGCGGGATGAAATAGTTAACAAACTGAAATCCAAGGAACAGCAAATTGCAGCTATTATTCAAGTAGCAAAAAATATTAAGGAATATTTGGAGACAAATACACAGACAGAGATAGCAGGAATAACCAATTTGAATGATATCATAGCTGGATATACAGGAATTGATTGTCTAAATCTGCAAGAAAATGCAACAATTGAAGATTGGTTCAATCTTGTAAAAGACAGTAAGTATGAGTTTAAAAATATTGGTGAGTCATTTACTGTTGATGAAATTGAAAATATCATAAGTAATGAAAAGAGTTTGTTAGGAAAGAAGAATACAAAAGAATTGGATAAGGCAACAAATAAATTGATGGATTGCCATCAGGAATATATAAAGTCAATTGACAATGTGAAGGATAAAATGGTTGCCTATCAAACACAAGTGAAAGAACTCGGAGATACTGTTTCAAAACTAGCAGGTGATTTGGGAAGTGAACAGGGAGATATTTGCCAAGCAATATTAGAGGCAATAAATGAAGCTTTCCAAGGAGGCTTTCAAAAATATATTAACAAAGTTGATGGTGGTTTAAAATTATGTGAGAGTAAATCAAAGGAAATACAAGAAAAAACAGTTGATAATATTTTAGAAAGTGATGTGACAATACCGACTGTCAATGAATTAAAAGGATATCATATGAGCTATACTGATGCAGGAACATTGGCGGTGGCTATTAATGGACTAAAATTAGGAAAAATGTTAGCCGATACAAGCCCGATTGTCAAAGTAATTAAAGGGTTAAAAAAGATTAGAAATACACTGACTCCAGTTCCTTATAGTAGTGTACCGGGAAAAAAAGTAATATTGTCCCAACAGACACTTCAAAGAAATAATTCAAGGAATGTAGATGATAATGAAAAACGCCTAAAAGATATGAACAATAAAACAAAATTGCTAGAAGATGCAAAAAAATATGTTCCATCAGAATATTTAGCGGATATTGACCGATTATCAGAAGAAGATAGTCTGAATGATGATGCGTTGTATGAGCAAATTATGCAGAAAATGGATAATTTGTATGAGGGGGTCTATGATTTGATTTCCAGAAATAGTAATCATGATCCGATTATGATATTAATGCCGGGAACTAACGTTAATGTTGTAAAGGTTTTGCTGAATCTAAAACCAATAATTAATGATGTGAAAAACATTTATGATAGTGTTGTGTGGCTTGCTAAACTTGTGATAAATGGTCAGGGTAAGGTTGTATTAGAAGCTTTAGGAGATGGGATTGGAGATAAGTTGTTGACCAGTTATTATATTAGAGATAAAGCAACGACACGGTTGGATGATGTGAGAAACGATAATTATACGGATGCACAGATATTTAATTCGTGTAATTTAGAATATGTTTTATATGGAAATCCGAGTGAAACAGTAAATCAAGAGAAAGTATTTGGCAGAATTCTTGTTTTAAGAATGCTTTCTAATATGATTACAATGTTAATGGATGAAAATTGTATGAAAATTATAAGCAGTTGCTCGATATTTGCTCCACTTGTTTTTTTGGCATGGAATTATTACGAAGCAAATGTAGACATGAATCTTCTTGTTCGTGTAGAAACAGAAGTTCCTTTGATAAAAAAACATTTGGTATTATCCATAGAAACATTAGAGGACCCTGAAGGTACACTATTAGCATATATACAGAATATATGTGATGATGCAATGGGAAATGAAAAAAAGAAAGAAAATAAAAAAAAGACAGAAAACTTTCTGCAAGATTCAAAAGGAACACCTTTTTGGGATTGGTCTTATAAAGATTATCTGCTTTTGTTTTTAATTCTTTTACCTCAGGGCCGCTCGTTACAGAGAATGGGGGATGTAATACAAATGGAAGTACGTTATGAAGAAAGAAAGAAGAAAGGAAAGGCGACATTTGAACTTAGCAAAGCTAACACATATTTAAGAAGTGATGTAACTGCTGATTTAAATCCACTATTACCAGTAAAATCAATGTCAGGAGGTAATTTTTCGATTGATTTATTTAAGATGAATGAGGTGACTTATAATGGATATTAAACGTTCGGAAGGAATCATGACAATAGAAGCGTCAATTTCATTTACTATTTTTCTTCTATTGATTGTATTTATATTGGGGTTTGGAAAGCTTTATATTGCGCAAAATATGGTAAACCATGCTGTACTTCAGACCGCAAGAAATTTATCTGTTCAAACGGTTTACGACGAAACAGTGCCTGATTCAAACACGCAGATTGTTGTAGATGGTTTGACACAGTTTTATGAATATATGAAATTGTTTTTTGGACAAGGCAAGTTACCATCTAGAGAGCAGGCAAATGAAATAACACATAAGGGAGATTTGGAGGACATTAAACAAGAGTTCAAATATGTTTTAACATCTAATAACACAATGGATGGAGAAACTTATATAAAATGGGCTGGTATTGAGCACGGAGTAAGTGATATAGACTTTAATGGTTCCAAAATTGATAATGATGTTGTTGTGAAAGCTAGTTACAAGGTGCGTTTTAATTTTCCTTTTATTGGAAAACAGTATTTATATATGCACCAAGAGGCTAAAGTAAAGTGTTTTAAGTAAAAGATGAGGAGTGAATTTATGCTTACATACGCTGTGTTTAGTGATAAGGGTGATCGACCATATAATGAGGACAGTATGTGTGTTGCTGCCACCGATAAGAAAGGCTGTTTTGTACTTGCAGATGGTTTAGGTGGACAAGGGAAAGGCGATGTGGCGTCTAAGTTTGTGGTGGATAAGATCCAGAAATCATATAAAAAAAAGAAAAATCACTGTCATGAGAAATTCATTACAGAAATGGTAAGTGAGTGCCAAAGAGACATCATGAAGATAAAAGAAAACGAAGACGTTACAGAAGACATGATGACAACCTTGGTGTTGTTACTTATTGAGAATGAAAAAATCAGTTGGGGACATGTTGGAGATTCCCGGTTATACCATTTTGTGGATGGAAAAATAGAGGAACGGACAACAGACCACAGTGTATGTCAGGTTCTTGCAAATACTGGAGAAATTGACGAATCCGAGATTCGTCATCATCCGGATAGAAACCGCCTGCTAAGGGCAATTGGAATGCATGACCAGACAGAAACATTAAATTCACTAAAAATAATTGAAAAAAAAGGAAAAAATCATGTGTTTTTGCTCTGCTCAGATGGATTCTGGGAATACATTGATGAAAAGCATATGGAAAAAACTCTGAAACGAGCGAAAACACCGGAAATGTGGCTTGCTAAAATGCAAAAGATAGTACAAAAAAACGGCAAAAACAATAACATGGATAATTATACGGCAATTGCCGTTTTCCTAGATTAACAGGAGGCAGAAAAATGAGTGAGATGGAAAAGAAAATATGTCTGGGCTGTATGCAGGAAATTAACGCAGATGATGTAATGTGTCCTCATTGTGGATTTGACCCGAATAATTACCGGGTGAATCCGAGATGTCTGCGTCTTGGAACAAAGCTTGCAGGGAAATATATTATTGGAAAAGTAATTGGTGAAGGTGGGTTTGGTATCACATATATTGGATGGGATGAAAAACTGGAATTGCCAATTGCAATTAAAGAATTTTTTCCACCGAAAATAGCAAGCCGAGATACAACCACGGGAAATAATACAATTTATGTATTTGATGGAGCTGAGGAAAAAAGTTTTGAAGACGGCATGAGTCGTAGTGTTAAAGAGGCAAGAAGTATGTCTAAACTCGAAGCTTACGAAGGCATTGTTTCGATACGTGATTTTTTTAATGAGAATAAGACGGCATATATCATTATGGAATATGTAGATGGTGACACGCTAAAAAAATACTTGGAACAAAATGGAAAGATGTCACCGGAAGATGTATTAAAAGTGATGAAACCAATTATGAAGGCATTGGAGCAGATGCACCGGACCGGATTAATTCATCGCGATGTCAGTCCGGATAACATTATGATTCGTCGGGATGGACAGGTTAAATTAATTGATTTTGGTTCTGCGCGTGTGGCCCAGGAAGATGACGAGAAGAGTCTTACGATTATGTTGAAACGTGGTTTTTCTCCTGAAGAACAATATCGTTCAAAAGGTCATCAGGGGGCATGGACAGATATTTACGCCTTGTGTGCTACTATGTATTATATGCTGACAGGAAAGATTCCACCGGAGGCAATGGAGCGTCTTGCGAACGATGAATATAAATCGTTAAAAACATATGATGATGTTAAACTTGATAAGAAAATTGCATCTGCAATTGATAAGGGACTATGTGTTTTTGCGAAAGACCGTTATCAATCGATGAGCGATTTGATTTATGATATTTATGGAGAAGAAGAAAAACGTGTCATTCCTAAAAAAGATAGGGTGTCTACAGGAGATGTAAGTTCTGTAGGTGAAACAGTTTTAGATGAAAACAGTACAGTATTAATGGAAGATAACAATAAAACTGTTTTAATGGATGATGCGGAGAAAATGGGGAAAGTAATCGGGGGGAGAAATACAACATTAAAGTTTAATAGTAAGAAAAAGGTAATGGCAGTGATTGCAGTTATTTGCGTTTTTGTTCTGGGGGGTATTGGAGTTTTTGCGGCGCTACGATCCGGTAACAGAGCAGAGAAATCAACAGATGTTGTCTCACAAGAGAAAGCAATTAAGACACCGACAGCTTCTCCTTCTCCAACGGCTGAGATTACGGCAACACCGGAAATTAAAAAAATGCCTCTGCCAAATTGTGTGAATCAAAAAGTGGATACTGCAACACAGCAAGTATGGAATTTGTCGAAGAATGTAAATATCAAAACATCAGAAGTTTATAGTGATAGTGTTCCGGCTGGAGTTATTGTCAGCCAAGCACCAGAAGCGGGAAGTATGGTAAACACAGATGAATTTATAGAAGTAACATTTGTCGTTAGCAAAGGTCAGCAGTTAATGACTATACCAAATGTGAAAGGAAAAAGTTTACCTGCGGCGAAAGAAAAATTGAAAAAAAGTGGGTTAAAGTATAAGACAAAAACAAAATACAGCAGTTCCTACTCAAGTGGAAAAGTAATTTCGCAGAGTAAAAAGGCAGGAACAAAAGTCAAGAAAAAAACAACCGTTCATCTTGTTGTAAGCCGAGGACCGAAACCGACGCCGAAACCTCAGGCAACACCTCGTCCGACGGTACGATCACAGCGACATACAACAAGTTCGAGCAGCTCTTCTAAAAAGAGTAAGAAATCAAAAAAGAAAAGTGATTTTCAGGTGATCGGAAGCGATGACTATGTAGTATTAGATTAGACAAATTTAGTATTGCCCTAAAGGAGTGAGTGTTATGAAGAAAATATGTGCAAAAATATTGATAATGGCACTGGTGTTACAAAGTGTTTATTTGACAATAAATGTTACAAATGAATCTGCAAAGGCAGCAACTTTAAATTTACATAATCCAACGATGGTAAATGGTGTTTCGACTTGGGATTGCGTATACTTTGGAACTTATTGGCAAAGTGACACGAATGGGGATGGAGTAGCAAACAAAAAAGATGCAAAGGAGCCAATTAAGTGGCGTGTGCTGCAGGTTGATGGGGATGATGTGTTCCTTATGTCAGATAAAAATTTGGATTGTCAAAAATACAATAATAATGAAGTTGATGTTACATGGGAAACTTGTAGTTTGCGAACATGGTTATACAGTGATTTTTACCGAAAGGCATTTTCAACAGCAGAGCAAAATGCGATAAAAGTTACGACTGTAGAAAATGACAAGAATGAGGTGTATGGAACATCAGGCGGAAAGGCAACAGAAGACAAGGTTTATATTCCATCAATAAAAGAGGTAACTAATACAAATTATGGATTTGTGGATTATAATTCGAGGAGTGTTACCAGAAAGGCAAAAAACACAGCATATACAATGAACTGTTTTATAAACCAATCCAATGTGTCCCAATATGGAGTATGGTGGATTCGCACGCCAGGAGCAAATCACCAACAAGCTGCAATTGTTGATGGCCCCGGATATGTATGTGGCGACAGATATTATAGTGGCTTAAGTGTTGCAAACGAAGATGTTGGTGTTCGTCCGGTTATGCACATATCATTATCTGCACTTGATAAATTAGAGTTTGCAGGAACAGTATCGTCAGATGGAGAAGAAATTGTTCCTACGCCAACACCAACTGTAACACCAGCAGCTGAAACATCAAGTACACCAACGGTAACACCGAATCCAACTGTAAAAGCAACTAAAAACCCACAGAAAGAAACGATTGCATCAGCACTTCCGAATAAAACCGCTAATAATACATTGGCAAGGTCAACGGTTAAAATCGGAAAGATAATTAACGATAAGGGGATCAACTATAAAATCACAAAGTTGACGGACAAGAATGGCAAGCTGACTTTGATAAGTGTAAAAAACAAAAAGACCAAAAAGATAACGATACCGAAAGAGGTTAAAAAATATGGTTACAAATTTACGATAACGCAGATTGGCAAAAATGTATTTACAAGATGCAAGAAATTAAAGCAGTTAACGATTAAAAGCCGAACAATTACAAAAATAGGAAAGAACAAATTTCCTAAGAAATGTAAGATTGTTGTGCCACAAGCAATGAAAAAGAAGTATACGAGATTATTGAAAAAGAAGTAGGAGATGATTTTATGAAAAAGTGGATAGCCCTAGTATTAGTTTTAGTTATTGAATGTATGAATTTATCAGAAATAAAAATGGAATATATAAGTAAATCAAAAGCAGCAGAGAAAAATTACGACTTAAGCAATCCTCGTTTGGTTGGTAATTCACCAACTTGGGATTGTGTTTACTTTGGAAATTACTGGCAGGAGGATACTAATGGTGATGGGGGTGCAGATGAGAAAGATGATAAACAACCTATTCGGTGGAGAGTGTTAAGTGTAGATGGTGATGATGCATTTTTGATTTCAGATAAAATATTGTTGCGTTCTTCTCCAACAGATTTACACGGAGGGGAATTAGTGACTTGGGAAAATAGTAATATCAGAAAATTATTAAATAGCACTTTCCTTTCACAAGCTTTTTCAGTGGAAGAAAGAGATGCAATATATAGTACCATTGTTGAAAACAATGTACATCCATATTTCAAAACTACATGTGGGAAAAACACGATAGATAAGGTGTATTGTCTTTCTTATGAGGAGGCGGTAGACGCTAAATATGGACTGTATGGATTTAATAGCAACGACACAAGAAGTTTAAGTAGAAGTGCAGATGCAACGGCATATGCGTATGGAGAAAAGGAGGAGTTGCTGTATTATTGGTTGCGAACAACAGGAAGGGATAATTATACAAGGCGTTGGATTGGAATTAAACCTGATTCAGGAAGATTGCATGGTGTTGTTCAAACAAATATATGGGCAGGAGTTCGACCAGTGTTGCATTTGAATTTAGCAAAAAATAATCTTTGGAAAAAGGCAGGGGCAGTTAGCGCGGGGAGACTACAGCAAAATAATATTAGTGAAATTGAGCCCCCCATAGTTGTAAATGATATTCCAATTTGGCATTGTATTTATTTTGGTTCATACTGGCAAACAGATACAAATAATGATGGAAGCGCAGATACAAAAGATGAAAAGGAACCAATAAAATGGAGAATTTTATCAAAAGAAGACAACGTTGTGTATTTGATATCTGATAAGGCATTGGATTATAGACAATTAGAAGGAAAATATAGTGGTTGGAGTACGAGTGAAATAAGAAATTGGCTGAATCAGGAATTTTGTTCAGCAGCCTTTTCAAATCAGCAGTTAAAGAGTATTAAAGAAACGGCAACAGAGCAAAACACAAAAGATAATATTAGCATGCTGCAATGCGATGATGACACCTTTTTGGCAAGTGGATTTAATGGAATTAAAGATGGCCTGGTTGGTAAGAATTTAGAAGGTATTGAGAATATTGCATATAATACTGATTTTGCAAGGCAAAAGTCAAATGGCGAAAAAGCTAATTGGCTGGTGGGGAAAGGAGCAGAGACCTTTTGCGATAGCAATGGTTATTATACCCAACTTGCCCAAAGTGATGGGACACGGGGGGCATATAGTATACGTCCGACACTAACACTAGATTTAACAGATAAAGAGAATTGGAGTTATGCTGGAACTGTCGATGGGGCAGGAAATGTAAAAGAAAACGAAATTATAAAAACTCCAGTACCGACCAGTACACCAAACATAGCACCAGATTCAATACAGACAGAAAACCCTAAAAATACAAGTACACCACGTCCTAATGGTTTAAAACAAGGGATGGAAATAAAGCTGCCTAATTCAAAAAAGAATGTTACCACTTTTATGAAAGGCAATATAAAATATAAGAAAATTGGGAAATCGAAAAAAGTTAAAGTAGAAGGAGTTAAAAGTAAAAAACTTGTATCAGTTGTGATTCCAAATAAGGTGTCATTTCAAGGGAAAACATATATTGTTTCTGCGGTCGGTAATGGAGCGTTTAAAAATTGTAAGAAGTTATTAAGTATTCAATTTAAGTCAAAATCTTTGAAAAGTATTGGAAAATATGCTTTTCAAAATTGCAAAAAGCTGAATATTATTTGGCTTAAAAATAGCAAAAAGATAAAATCGGTTGGAAAGAAATGCCTTAAAGGAATTCCTAAAGGGCAGTGCACGATAAAAGTGCCAAAAGCAAAATTAAAGATATATGGTAAATTGTTTAAAAATAAAGGATAGTGCTATTTTAAGAAAAAGACGTATAGTTGATACATATATTAAGGAGACGATTGTATGCGTATTAAGAACATTGTTATTGTATTTGCACTATTTGTGATAGGAATACTGGCTGTTGATAAAAAATGTTTAGCTTATACTTTATCATGCAGTACTTCATATCATTCGATTAATACGAATAATGTGGATTCCGTTTCTAATACTGCCTATTTTAGAGTAGGAGATACAGTATATTCTAATGCGGCAATTGATACACAAAGCGACATAATGAAATATTATTATGCAAGAATTGAGAAAAATGGGGCTGTGATATATTCTTCCTCCGAAAATTATACATATGGTATAAGATGGTTTTCTTGGGGACATGTTTTTAATAGTCCGGGAGAATATGTTTTCAAATTTGAAGAAAGAGATCAAAATGGTACTTCGCTTGGTGTACAATCAACATTTTATGTGCGTGACAGTATACCTAAGATTCAATCAAGTCCTAGTTCGAGGACAGTTAAGGCTGGAAATGCTACGGTTTTTTCAGTATCCGCAACTGGAACCAATTTGAAATATCAATGGGGATATAATTATACAGGAGATACAAATAGATGGTATGAGATTAGTGGGGCAACTAGTAGCAGTTACACAATTTTAGCAAATGCAATGACGGGAAGTTGTGATGGAAGATATTATTTTTGCAGGGTTTCAAATTATGGAAATGATAGTGTGTTTTCCATACCTGCTAAATTGAATATTAAATATGATGTTATTTATGATGCCAATGGAGGAAGTGGAGCACCATCAAGTCAGACAAAATATTATGATAAGTCGCTCTCCTTAAGTAGTCTAAAGCCTATAAGAACAGGTTATATATTTAAAGGCTGGTCGACAAGTAGTACGGCAACAAAAGCGTCCTATCAGCCGGGAGACAATTATACATCAAATAGCAATGCAACATTGTATGCGGTATGGGAGAAAATACAATATAACATATCCTATGATGCAAACGGAGGAAGTGGAGCACCATCTGACCAGTCGAAATATTATGATTCGACAATTACATTAAGAAGCGGCAAACCGACAAGAAAAGGCTATCTATTTAAAGGATGGTCAACAAGAAGTACGGCATTAAGTGCAGATTATCAGCCGGGAGACAGATATTCGTCAAACAGTAATTTAACGTTATATGCGGTATGGGAACAAATCAAATATTATGTATATTACAATGCCAATGGGGGAAGTGGAGCACCATTTGAACAGTGGAAATATTATGATTCAACACTTGTGTTAAGAAGTGGCACACCAATAAGGGCGGGATATACATTTAAAGGGTGGTCAACTAGCAGCACTGCAACAAGTGTGTCCTACATGCCCGGCGGTACTTATACTGCAAATAGAGACATGACATTGTATGCCGTATGGAAGGCAATGCCGACAGTGACGCCGACGCCGCGACCGGGTTCTTCAATAAATCAAGGCACGCAGATTACGTCGCAACCTTCGAGCCTGTATTCAAGTACAGGGTTATATACACCTGCAAGTGCCGGTAATAACAAAAAGAAGGCAGCTAAATTAAAGATAGGTAGTATTGTTGTTAAAAATTCATTAGTATGTAAGGTTACATCGTTGACCGGAAAGAAGGGAAAATTAAAGGTTATACGTTTGAGTTCCAATAAATTAAAAAAGGTAATAATTCCGCAGAAAATCAAAATGAATGGAGTTAATTTTGCCGTGACTGTAATTGGAAAAAATGTATTTAATAAGAAATGTAAAAGACTTAAGGTGATTTTTATTAAAAGTACAAAGCTTACCAAATTTGAGAAAAATAAGATAAATAAAAAGTGCAAAATAATTGTTCCGAAGTCAAAGGTAAAAAAATATACAAAACTGATAAAAAAGCTATAGAAAGAGTGATAGTATGAAGAGGTTTATAGGTATTATAATATTTGTTTTTTGTGGGTTAATGTTTAATACGCCCATTATTAGTTATGCGGAAGATGTGTATAGTGATTGGACAGACAAAAAGCCGGAAGGTGTAACGGACGTTCAAACGAAGACACAATTTCGATATCGAGAAAAAGAATTTACGAAACAAGTAAGCACAAAAGAGAAGGAAGATGTGGAAAATTGGTTATGTTATAAATCAGAAAAACAAATAGGTGAATATGGTGCATGGAGTGCATGGAGTACAAATTATGTTGGTGCATCAGAGGCGGTTGCAGTAGAACAGAGAAATGTTACGGATGTTCCGGGATTTTATTGGAATGTATATCATTATTATCATTGGAGAAACTCAAGCGGACATCATTATAGTGCCAATTATGTTTCTGGTTCTACATATTATACATTTGCACAGAAATCAACCGATTCACCGCAGATGTATTATGATGGCAGCTATGGAGGATACCGATTAAACAATAATAATGGAGGATATGGATGTAATTTTGATTCAGAGGTATGGTTTCTGGATAGTTCAACATGGAATCAACCGGTAACACATAATGAATATAGATACAGGGAACGTCCAATTACCTATTTGAATTATTATTACCGTTGGGCGGAGTGGTCTTCGTGGATTGACAATCAGGTTCCGTCATTTGGAGAGGATAGGGAAAATGAATTTAGAGTTATGTATCGATATCGGATTACAAAGTCCAATAATAGTAATAGTGAGAGTAAGCCGAATCAGACAACAACACAACCTACAAAAACTTCGTCAACTGCTTCGAGCCAAACTAAGAGCAATGCAACGAGTAAAAATAGTAACAAAAAGAAAATTACTAAAGCTAAAATTAAAGTTGGAGGTTATATTCTAAAAGAGCCATTAGCGTATAAAGTTGTGTCAGTGTCTGGGAAGAAAGGGAAATTAGAACTTATTGGTGTATTTTCATCTAAATACAGTAAATTAAAAAAAATGAGAAGGATTGTAATTCCGAAGAAAATTAAATACAACGGTATTAATTTTGTTGTATCAATAATTGGGAAAAACATAATTCCCGGCGCAGCAAAGAAAATTAAAATAATACAGATTGACAGTACAACTATTAAAAAAGTTAAAAGGAATAACTTTGCTAAGAAAAAGGTTACGATAGTAGTTCCAAGAGCAATGAAAAAGAGGTATACAAAATTGTTAAAAAAATGGAGGAGATAACATTTTATGAAGATAAAGGGATATTTATTTTTAACAGTTGCATTGTTTATGATGACAATACTGTTTTTGGAGAGTGAATCAAAAGCTGCGATGACATCGTGGAGTGCAGAACAGCCACCAGAAGGTGCAAAAGAAGTGGAAAAAAGGACAGAATATCGGTTTCGTGATAAATCCACAAAAACATCTTACAGTACATCATTAGGTGGATGGACACAGGCGGGAGGCAGTTGGGTTGCTTCAGGAAGTGGACAAGTCGACTATGTAAGTTCTTTTCCGAGTGGTTTTGAGGCAAGGAGCGGCATTTATCAATATTACAATCGTGCACCGGTAGCCCCTTCGGAAACAGCCACAAACAAAACAACAGTAAGTACCAGCCACATTGGTTATATTTATTATCACTGGTGCAGAAATGGAACCTATTATGGAAATCAGAAGAATCGGACAGTGAACGGAGTATATACGGATAAGTTTTGGAATTTCCATGCCTTTTTTACTTCTTCACCGTTAGGATGGGATTCCAAAGGTGCATTTTATGGTGATTTACCACAACATTGTAATGATACCTATTGGTGGATTGGATATGGAGAAGGAGTTGCGGCTAATATTCCGGTGTATCGCTGTTCCTATCAACAGTACAAAAAGCTTTTTAAATACTATAAATGGTCAAAATATTCGGATTGGTCAGCTTCTGCACCGGTGCCTGGAAGCAATCGTGAAATTCAGAAAAGAATAGCATATCGATATGAAGAAGATAGCATTAAAAGTATTGCGCCATCAATTGTAACGACTTATACGGTAAAAACAAGTACCGGGAAGTCTGGTAAAAACGCTGCCAAAAAGAAAGTAAAAATTCGTTTGAAAATGATGATTATAAGAGGCTTTAAAGGTTATCAGATTCAATATGCGACGAATAAAAAGATGAAAAAAAGCAAAAGTATCTGGGGGAAAAAGAAGAGTGTGGCAATTTCTGTAAAGAGAAAAAAGATATATTACATTCGAGTGAGATATTATAAAAATAAATCCCATTCAAAGAAAAAGGTTTTTAGTAAGTGGAGCAAAATTAAAAGACTTAGTGTAAAAAAATAATTTTGCAACACTTGTATAGGACATCGTTATCTTGTCAACCCTAACTCAAAAAGCAAAGGAGACGATTTTTTGAGTTACCAGATTTTAATGGACAGCTGCGGCGATTTATCGGAAGGAATGAGAAATAATGAGCATCTGCGGATGATTCCTCTGCAAATCCGAGTGGGGCAGAAAGAGTGGCCGGACGATGGACATATCAATAAACAGGAGTTGTTTGATGAAATTTTAGAGACGGATGTGCTGCCAAAATCGGCGTGTCCGGCACCGGATGCTTATTTGCAGAGGTTCGATAAAAATGCAGACCGTATTTATGTGATAACGGTTTCTTCAGCTCTTTCCGGTTCTTATAACAGCGCGAGCCTGGCGAGAAAACTTTGGCAGGAGGAGAACAAAGGAAAAAAAGGGCAGAAAATTTATATTATTGACAGCAAAAGTGCATCCGCGGGGCAGACATTACTGGCAGGAGCATTGATGCGTTGGGAAAATAAAGGGTATTCCGAAGATGAAATTCGTAAGCGGATCAAGAAACTTCGCAGGGATATGATGACGAAATTTGTGCTAAATGATTTGACGATGTTAGAGCGAAGCGGAAGATTAAATGGTCTTCAGGCAAAACTTGCGGACGCTTTTCATATCTGTCCGATTTTGGCATCGACCGATGAAGGAACCATTTGCCAGACTGGTCAGGCGAGAGGTATGAAACGTGCGTTGTCTGCGATGGTGCGTGCAATTGGAAATGAAAATAAAGAAAAAAAGATTTCTCATATTGTAATTTCACACTGCGGGCAGGAGGCAGGAGCATATGAAGTAAAGAAAAAATTAAATAAGATACTCCCGGATTGTCAGATTCACATTGTTGAGACGGGAGGGATTGCAAGTGTTTATGCAGGAATTGGCGGTATTATTCTGGCATATGCATAAATCCATTAATGAGGTGGCAGACGGAATCAGTTGCTAGTTCCGTATTTTCTTCCCATGGTATAAAAACTTTCTTGTCTTTTCGGGTGAGCGAAAAAACAGGAGAATCCCAGTCGGTGCCAGCCGGCAGCGGAAGAAATCTGCCGTCTTTTTTGATGTAGCAGTTAGCGGCAGTTGCTTTTTGACGGTAGGCAGGTTCGACAAAACAGCCAACGCTTTTATGTACCGCCATATCTTCCTTTGGCAGATAATAATAATTTTTATAGTCGGCAAAAAAGTGGTACAGCGTACCTTCCCAAAGCGGTACCTCGATAGAAAGGGATTTCCCTTCAAAAGAAAAGGAGATATCACCTTTTTGAAAGGAAAGATTTGCCGGCACTTTTTTCTCTAAGGTGTCGGTAAATAGAACGCTGTGTTCCGTTGTCTGTACACTCGGGCATATCGGTTTATACGTTGTGTAGGCAAGGAGAAGTGCACATACAATGGTACCAATCAAATCATCTTCATTATGAAAGAGCAGTCTGTTCTTTTTTTCTAAGGATTCCGGATTATGAAAAAATTTCTCATGCATAAATTCCGTGTAAAGTGTGATACATTCTTTTCCGCTTAAAAATTCATGTCTGGTAAAACCGGCAAGACGCTCCATTGTAATCAATTTTTGATTGGGAACCGGGAAATATTTTTTGATGTGTTTGACTGCCCGGTAAAGGTCAAGTGTCTGCTTCCCGGCAAACGGGGACGGCATATGATTTGTGCGGTATTTCTTTTCCAGATAAGGGATGTCAAAGGTCGCACCATTATAATGCGCAATCCATTCGTACTTTTCTGAAAACTCAGAAAATGCCTGCAAAAGACGTACTTCACTCACATAATCATCGGCAAACCACTGGTTTAGAACCCACTCATTATTTTCAAAGGTAATTGTGCCAATCAGATAAAGAGACGAAACAGCAGCAGAAAGCCCGGTAGTTTCAATATCAAAAAAGCAGATGTTTTCTGCCGGAGCCGGTAAGATAGACGCTGCATTGTTTAGTTGTTCTTCATAGGAAGTAAGTACCTTTGCTGTGTGTTCCATGGTTAATCCCTTCTCGTTTTTTTGCTGTAGTTCGTAAAAATCTGAACTTATCATAGCAAGAAATGAAAGGATTTGCAATGTTTGTAAAGCTGATTGATAAATATTAGCGGATGAAAAGAGGCGGCTATAGTATGACTTAGCCCAATTACCAAGTTTTATACAATTAGTTTATGCCATATGTTTGCTATCAATTTCTTTGGATTCCAGTAATTTCGTAGAAAAACTTTGTGACTCGTGGGTACAAACACGTGGGTATGAGGCTTGCGTATTTTGCATGCCCATACCCTTACGCGTTTGTTAAACGGGAGTGCCCACGAGACGCAAAGCTTTTCTACGGAATTACGGAAAACCAAAAAGTGATACAAACATCCTGCAATGTTTGCGAATTACCACCGTATGTGGTATACTATATTTATTTGAAATTTGAGGGAAAAGGATGGAGAATGATATGGAGGCACAGAGAGAAAAACGTCCATTAAAACATCTTCAGGGATTAAAAGGACGAGTTCAAAACAGTTTGAGCGGCTTTTTGAGAGCTTGCATTGTTGCGGCTTTGGTTATGCTTCAGTTTGCAATTCTGATTGTACTGCCGTTTTTACTGCGCCAGTATGCTTCATTATTTTATTTGGTAATGGAGTTGTTTGGTGTGTTCACCATTCTGGCACTTACGAATGACAGCCGCAGCATGTCCTATAAATATGGATGGTTGTGCATTACAATTTTACTTCCGGTATCCGGAAATATTATGTTTGCTCTTTGGGGAAAAGTAGGCAAAAAAAACAAATTAAACCGTCGGATAAAATCGACGATTCAAAGTGTAGACAGACACTTAGAATGGTATCCCGAAGTGTCCGATGAATTTCGGAAAAAACATCCGGTTTCATCCCGTATGTCGCGTTATATGGAAGCTAATGGTGCACCGATTTCAAAAAATAATGAGGCAAGATACTATGATATGGGAGAAAATGCGTTTGAAGATTTGTTTGCTGATTTGGAGCGGGCAAAAAAATATGTTTTCATTGAATTTTTTATTGTGGCTGAAGGCGCAATTTGGGATAAGATGCATGATATTTTAAAGCGTAAAATTGAAGAAGGAGTTGAAGTTAAATTCCTGTATGACGATTTTGGAGCGCTGCTTCGTACCAGCACGGATTTTGCACAGAAACTGCGGGCAGAAGGTTTTGAAGTAGAAGTGTTTAATCCGATTCATAAATATACCAGTAAGTTATTTATGAACTTTCGTGACCACCAGAAAATTCTTGTCATTGATGGTGAGGTGGCATATACGGGCGGTTTTAATATTGCGGATGAATATGCCAATTTAGTAGAGCGTTTTGGTATATGGAAAGATGAAGGAGTACGGTTAAAAGGTGATGTTGTCTGGAGTATGGTAGTTACTTTCCTCGAACTGTGGGCAGTCTGCTCTAAAAATGAGGAGATTGATTATGAGCGGTACCGGGCAGAAAAAACATCGATTCAGTCGGATATGTACTGCCATGTACTGCGTGACGGTCCGGCGTTAGATACCCGCTCTTTTGTCGGCAGTATGTATAAACAGATGATACATTATGCCGGTGAAAAAATGTATGTAATGACACCGTATCTGATTTTAGAAGAAGCGATGATTGAGACGCTTTTGGAAGCCGTGCGCCGTGGTGTGGATGTGCGGATTATCACGCCTCATATTCCGGATAAAAAACATATTAAATACATGACAGAATATAACTACGGGATCCTTTTGAAAAATGGAATTCGTATTTACGAATATGAGCCGGGATTCATTCATTCCAAAGTAGTTATGAATGAGCATTGTGCGATTGTCGGAACCATCAATATGGATTACCGGAGCTTTTACTTACATTATGAGAATGGTGTCTGGATTTATGATGAAGAATTCAGGCAGGCGGTGGAAGCCGATTTTATAAATACATTTGCGCAAAGTATTGAGATTACCTATGAGGACTGGAAAAACAGACCGTTAAAGATGAAAATTATTCAGCCGATTTTACATGTGTTTGACGCACTTGTGTAATGCATCCGGCATAAGGGAGGAACTATGATAGCATTTGTGAAAGGGATTTTAGACTCCGTGAGTGAGGACAAAATTATTGTGGAAAATCAGAATATCGGATTTGAAATTTTAGTGCCGGGTTCGGTTGTTTCTGAATTGCCGCAGGTAGGAAATACAGTTAAGATTTATACCTATACATATGTGCGCGAAGATGCGTTGCAGCTCTATGGTTTTTTGACGAAAGACAGTATGGACATGTTTAAACTGCTGATTACGGTAAATGGCATTGGCCCGAAGGCGGCACTTGGTATTTTAACTGCCATGGACACCGATGCGCTCCGTCTTGCGATTCTTTCGGATGATGCAAAAACGATTGCGAAAGCACCGGGAATCGGACCAAAAACTGCGAGCAAACTGATTCTTGAGTTAAAAGATAAATGTCATTTGGAAGATGTCTTTGGCGGCGTGGAAGAATCTTTTGCTACAGAAAATGTATCGGCCGGAGCAGATGCGAAGAAAGATGCGATTGAGGCGCTGGTTGCCCTTGGTTATTCCGCATCAGAGGCTGCCGGTGCGGTACGCAAACTTCAAGTTACGGAAGAAATGTCTGTGGAAGATATTTTGAAATTGAGCTTAAAAAATCTGTAAAGGAATGAGAGTAAGCAATGGAAAAGCGAGTGATTTCTACTGACCTGATGGAAGAAGATTATAAAATTGAAAATAGTCTTCGTCCAAAGTTTTTGAAAGACTATATTGGTCAGAGTAAAGCAAAAGAAAATTTAAAGATTTATATTGAGGCGGCGAAGCAGAGAAACGAATCGCTTGATCATGTACTGTTATATGGGCCGCCGGGATTAGGGAAAACCACATTGGCAGGAATTATTGCGAATGAGATGGATGTAAATTTAAAGATTACATCGGGACCTGCAATTGAAAAACCGGGTGAAATGGCATCCATTTTAAATAATCTCTCGGATGGTGATTTACTGTTTGTGGATGAGATTCACAGACTTAACAGACAGGTGGAGGAAGTGCTCTATCCGGCGATGGAAGATTATGTCATTGATATTGTGATTGGAAAGGGAGCCTCGGCGAGAAGTATCCGTCTGGATTTGCCGAAGTTTACACTTGTGGGTGCAACAACGCGCGCCGGTATGCTGACGGCACCGCTTCGTGACCGTTTTGGAGTAGTCCATCGTTTGGAGTTTTATACGGTAGATGAATTAACCGAAATCGTTCTTCGTTCAGCGCAGGTTTTCCATGTGGCGATTGATAGGGAGGGAGCCAGAGAAATTGCAAGACGTTCACGCGGAACGCCACGTTTAGCTAACCGCCTGTTAAAGAGGGTGCGCGATTTTGCCGAAGTAAAATACGACGGAAACATTACACTTTCGGTCGCAAATTTTGCATTGGATTTGCTGGAAGTAGATAAATATGGACTGGATAACACCGATCGGAGCCTTTTGCTGGCGATGATTGAGACATTTCAGGGAGGACCGGTTGGACTGGATACGTTAGCCGCATGCATTGGTGAGGACAGTGGGACGATTGAAGATGTTTATGAACCGTTTTTGATTCAGAATGGGTTTTTAGCAAGGACGCCCAGAGGACGTATTGTGACAGAAAAAACATATCATCATTTGGGGTTGTCATTTGACGAATAATGTTTTTTTATGTATAATTATTAGGAAATTGAGCAGGTGAGGTGCATAGATGAAAAAGAAAAATGATGTAGAAGTTTTAATTGATGGCAGAAAATATACACTTTGTGGATTTGAAAGCCCGGAATACATTCAGAAAATTGCCTCTTACATTAATCGTAAACTGGCAGAATTTCATAAACAGGAGGGATATGCAAGACTGGATTTGGATTTGCGTAATACCCTGCTTGCGATTAATATTGCCGACGATTATTACAAAGAGAAGAAAAAGGCAAGCGAATACCGCACCGAGACTCAGTTAAAAGACAAAATGGTGTTAGACATGAAGCACGAGATTATTGAGTTACAGGATACCATTAAGAAACTTGAAAAAGAACGCAATGAGTTTCATGATTCAGTTGAAAAATTAGAGAAAAAACAGGTTGAATTAGAAACCAGACTGAAACAAAAAAGATAGAAAAAGGACTGCTGAAAATGCAGTCCTTCTTTACAAGATAGAGGGAGAAAGGAATCGAATGAGTAATGTAGAAATTCTTGCACCGGCAGGCTCACTGGATGGCTTATATGCTTCGTTTCAAATGGGGGCGGATGCGGTTTATGTAGGAACCAGCCGATTTGGTGCCCGTGCTTTTGCTAAAAATCCGAGTGTCGATGAACTGAAAGAGGCACTTGTGTATGCGCATATGCACGATAAAAAAATATATCTGACGGTCAACACGCTGCTCTCGGACAGGGAGCTGGAAAATGATTTGTTTCCATTGATTGCTCCGTTGTATGAGGCGGGACTTGATGCCTGTATCGTACAGGATTTAGGCGTGTTGTCTTTTTTACATGAAAATTTTCCACAGATGGATTTGCACGCCAGCACGCAGATGACGATTTTATCCGGAGATGAGGCAGAGTTATACAAAAACTATGGTGTTACAAGATTTGTTCCTGCCAGAGAATGTACCATTGAGGAAATTCGTGCGATGAGAGCACAGACCGATTTGGAAATAGAAGTGTTTGTGCATGGTGCGCTCTGCTATTGTTATTCCGGGCAGTGCTTGATGAGTGAGGAAATTGGAGACCGCAGCGGAAACCGGGGAATGTGTGCGCAGCCGTGCAGACTTCCATTTACGAGTGCATATGGAAACGGACATTTATTCAGCACAAAAGATATGTGTACGCTTATGCATATTCCCGAACTTGTGGATGCCGGAATCGATTCTTTCAAAATTGAAGGGCGCATGAAAAAGAAGGAGTACAGCGCGTATTTGTCCTCGTTATACCGCCATTATGTCGATGTTTATGAGAGTGAGGGGAAGGAAACTTTTCAGGCATTGGATCAGAATAAAGAAAGCAGGCTGTGGAAAGATATCAGGCGGAGTAAAGACATTTATAACCGCGGCGGATTTTGTGCCGGATACCTTTTTGAGACAGATAAGAAAAATATTATGTATCCGAAAAAAAACGGGCATTTTGGTACGTGTGTTGGTACTGTTTTGAAAGCGTCCAAAGGACAGGCGGTATTCCGTGTAAAAGAAGCTCTGCATTATCAGGATATTTTAGAATTTCGTTTGGAAGATGATACAAAAGCATATGAGTATACGGTAAAAAATGAAGCAGCACCCGGTGATATTGTGACGTGCAATGTAAAAAGGGGCAGTACGATATTTAAGGGACAGAAAGTTTACCGTACAAAAAATGCGGCACTGTTGTCATGGATTGATGAAAAAATCGAAAGTGTTGATGATAAAATTTCTTTGAAAGGGGAAATGACCGCGAAAATCGGCAAACCGATTGCTCTGAAACTGCAGGGACTTTCGCATGAAGTTACGGTGTTTGGTGAACCATTACAAAGAGCTGTGAATCGTCCTGTGACAAAAGACGAAATTGAAAAGCGTCTTCGGAAAATGGGAAATACGAATTATAAACTCACGGATTTTTCCATTATTTTAGATGACGATTCGTTTGTTCCAATGGGAGAAATCGCCAAACTAAAACGAGAAGCATTAGCAGCTTTTGAGAGAGAGGCAGTGTCTGGACGGAGTGTGGAAGAGCAAAAACCGCATAAAAAGAAAGAACTTCCTGTCTGGCAAAATGCCTCCATTCTAAAAGTTTCTACGATGGAGCAGTTAAGAACAGCAGTGAGGACGGATGAAAACGATGTATGGATTGAACTTCCGGTAGCTTTATTTGCAAAGGAAGAGGATGAGGTAATCAAACTTCTTCAAAACCGTCCGGTGCTTCTTTCATTCCCACGGATTATGAAAGCGGGAGCGGAAGAAAAGTGGAGGTCATTGGTAAATAGGCTGTTTGTCGGTGCAGTAGTCATTAACAGCCACCGTGCGCTGCTTGTGGCAAAAAAGAGATTTAAAGATTGCCCATGGATTGCTGCCGAAACATTTTACCATGAAAATGAGCGCGCAAAAGAAGTGCTTGCAGAATTTGGTATCTGCCAGGCAATTAAGCGTGGCTATGGGCGCAAAGAAGTAATGGTGACGAAGGGATGCTTAAAGCGGACGCTTGACAGGTGCGATGGAAAAAAAGAGAGAATTTTAGTATCCGGTGGCAAAGGGGACAAATTCTATGTGGTAAATAATTGTGATTTTTGCTACAATACGATATATACAAAAAACGGCGAGAAAAAGCCGGAATTTGATAAGCCGGCATGGCACCATTTTACATGGGAGACAGCCGATGAAATGAGAAAGGTTTTGAAAACATGGAACTTATTATAGCAGAACTTTCACGATATATAATCGTTATTTTATTTGCTCTGTATACCTTCTACAGTTACCGCGCGTTTATCGGACGGGCGGCAGGAAATAATGAGGGAGTATTCCGGGCACAGCGTGTGCTTATCGTGATGCTTCATTTGGTTTGCAGTGCAGTTATTTTAGTGGAAGAAAAAGAAATTAAATATGTGGTTTTGTGGGCACTTGAGTTATTCTTTTTTCTGTTTTTTACGAAAATCTATCAGGTGTTTTACAAGGGAATGTCAAAACTAATCTGGAATAACATGATGATTTGCATGATGATTGGATTTATTATGCTTGGCAGACTTTCCTATGATTATGCAATCAGACAGCTTGTGATGGCATCGCTTGCTTTAGGTGTGTGTCTTTTAGTGCCGTTGTTTATTGAGCGTTTTACGATTTGGGAAAAAATCGGCTGGCAGTATGCGCTTGCCGGTGTCCTGTTGTTACTTTTGGTGTTTGTAATCGGTGTGGAAAAATACGGCGCAAGAAACTGGATTTCGATTGGCGGATTTGAGTTGCAGCCGTCTGAATTTGTAAAAATTATTTATGTGTTTTTCATCGCATCCCTATTGGCAAAGCGGACAGATTTTAAGAGTGTTGCCGTGATCAGTATTGCGGCGGCAGTACATGTGGGAATCCTTGTGTTAGAGAAGGATTTGGGTGCAGCACTGATTTATTTTGTAACATATCTTATGATGCTGTATGTGGCAACGATGAAATTGCGCTATCTGGCGGCAGGAGCTTTTGCAGGGACGGCGGCATCTGTTGTGGCGTATCAGTTATTTGCACATGTGCGTGTGCGCGTGGCGGCGTGGCAGGACCCTTGGTCGAACATGAATCAGGGCGGCTATCAGATTTGCCAGAGTTTGTTTGCAATCGGAACCGGAGGATTGTTTGGCATGGGACTTGGACAGGGTATGCCAAAGAGTGTGCCGGTTGTGGAAAGTGATTTTATTTTTTCTGCGATTGCAGAGGAAATGGGGGTCATTTTCTGTATCTTTTTGATTTTGATTTACATTAGTTCCTTTATTATGTTTGTCAATATCGCTTTAAAAATGAAAAAGAATTTTTATAAATTGTGTGCATTCGGATTGAGTGTGGTTTTGATTTTTCAGGTGTTTTTGAGTATCGGTGGAGTAACCAAATTTATTCCGTCAACCGGTGTGACGCTGCCGTTAATCAGTTACGGCGGCAGTTCCATTATAACGACGATTGTGATTTTTAGTATTATTCAGGGAATGTATGTGAGAAACCGAAGAGAGGAGGTCACGACAAATGAAGAACAAGCAGCAATTAATCGAAAATCCGGAAAAAGGCAGTAAACGCCAGAACCTGGAAATGGCGGTTGTGACCTATCTTGTGATGGCAATCTTTTTTATTCTTGCTGGATATATGGTTTATTTTATCATTCACGATTCGGATCAGGTGTTAAACAATTCGGCAAATAAACGTCAGGAACTTTTAGCCAAGCGTGTGACGAAAGGTAAAATTTTATCGGACAAAGGAAACGTGCTGGCAAAGACAGTTACGGATTCTTCAGGAAACGAAACGAGAAAGTATCCGTATGGCAGTTTGTTTGCGCATGTTGTCGGATGTTCTTCGCACGGGAAAACCGGGTTGGAGGCATCAGAAAGTTATACGATGCTGACCTCCGGACTGAATCCTTTTCTTAGTACGATTAATGAATTAAAGGGTAAAAAAAATCCGGGAAACAATGTAGTTACCACATTGAATGTCGGGCTTTCCAAAGCGGCGAGTAATGCACTTGGTTCAAAGCGTGGAGCGGTTGTTGTGATGGACCCGGAAACCGGGAAAGTGCTGGCGATGGTGAGCAAACCATCATACGACCCCAATCAATTGACGGATGCCAGATGGAACAAACTGACATCGGATTCCGGGGAGCAGTCGGCGCTTTATAACCGGGCAACACAAGGGTTGTACCCGCCAGGGTCAACTTTTAAATTGTATACAGCGTTTGAATTTATGAGAGAACAGGATAATTATTCAAAATTTCACTATACTTGTACCGGAAAAATTGGAACAGGAAGCGAACAGATTAAGTGCTATGGCGGCGAAGTGCACGGAAAAGTGGATTTGGAAAAGGCATTTGCCGAGTCTTGTAATGCAGCATTTTGCTCCATCGGAGATGGTTTGAACCGGAATTCGTGGCGCAAGTTATGCGAATCCTTTTATTACAACAAAAGCATTCCGCTTGAAAAAATGGAGCAGAAATCGTCCCGTTTTACGATTGATAACAAGACGGCGCAGGGCGATGTAAGACAGGCGTCAATCGGACAGGGACAGACACTGGTTACGCCGCTGCAAAATATTTTACTTGTCTGTGCATCAGTCAATGGCGGTGAATTGATGCAGCCATATGTGGTTGACCGGATTGAGGATGCAAACGGAAATACGGTTTCTGAAAATACACCGAAATCACTCGGAAAGAAAATGTCAGAAAAAGAGGCAAAACAAGTAAAGAAATTAATGAGGGGAACCGTAAAAGGTGGAACGGCGACGTCTTTATACTATGGAACGCCATATAAGGCAGGTGGAAAGACGGGTTCTGCGGAGTTCCAAAACGGTTCGACGGATTCTCATGCGTGGTTTGTCGGCTACGCGGAAAAAAATGGTAAAAAGCTTTGCGTCAGCGTAGTTGTAGAGGCTGCGGGAACCGGAAGTGCCTATGCTGTTCCGATTGCTAAAAAGGTGTTTGACGCTTATTGGTAGAATGGGGTATACTAAGAAAAAAAACACGTGTACAGAGGAACGTGATTTCCACGCAGGAGGGATTGCAATGATAGAAGCAACAAGCTGTGGCGGAGTAGTAATTTTCCGGGGTAAGATATTATTGTTGTATAAAAATGTGAAACACAAATATGAAGGCTGGGTTCTTCCGAAAGGAACAGTTGAGCAGGGAGAAAGTTTTCCGGAGACGGCATTACGTGAAGTAAAGGAGGAGGCAAGTGCACTGTGCCGGATTGTTGATTATGTTGACCGAAGCCACTACACATTTGAAGTGCCGGAGGGGACGGTATCCAAAGATGTTCATTGGTTTTTAATGCAGTCGGATAGTTTCTATTCAAAACCACAAAGGGAGGAATATTTTCAGGATTCGGGGTATTATAAATACCATGAGGCATATCATCTGCTGAAGTTTGCCAATGAACGCAAAATTTTGGAACATGCGTATGCTAAGTACCAATTACTCCGTAAAAATCAGATGTGGGGCAGACCAAGAAGATTGTGAAAAGGGGTGTTACTTATGCTTGATAAGGTAATGATGGAGCGAAAAGAAGTTCGCAAAGACTATGATGAGAGACTGGCACATTTAGAAATTCGTATGGGAGAACTGCAGCGGCAGTGCCGGAGTATGGGGATTCCGATTGTTATTGTGTTTGAGGGGTTTTCTGCGTCCGGAAAAGGAACAATGATTGGACGGATGATTCGTCCTCTTGACCCAAGAGGTTTTCAGGTTTTTACGATGGAAAAGGAAACGAAAGAGGATAAAAGACATCCATATTTATGGCGTTATGCGACGAAAATGCCGGCAAAAGGAAGAATTCATATTTTTGATCACAGCTGGTATCAGGGGTTCCCGGATATTTTACAGGCGGACGAAATCTGTCGGTACGAAAAGCAGTTTACCGACGATGGAGTTGTTTTGATTAAGTTTTTTCTTGCTATTACAAAAAAGGAGCAGAAAAAACGGTTAAACCATTTGGCAGGCAGTGAGGACACGAGCTGGCGTGTCAAAGAAAAAGACTGGAAAAATAATGAGAATTATGACAAATATTTCTCACAATTTGATACTATGCTGGTACAGACCGATACGGCAAATGCGCCGTGGACAATTGTCGAGGCAATGGACAAAAAATTTGCAGTAGATAAAATTTTAACGACAATTGTAAACCGGCTGGAGCAGGCGGTCGAGAAGAATCAGAAAAAAGGAAATCCGGAAACGGATTCTAAAAGTGAGGATACAGATGCATACCTGCAAAACAGTGTGTTAAAAGGTGTGGATTTGACGCTCTCTTTGACGCCTGAGGAATATAAGAAAAAGAAAAAAGATTTGCAAAAGCGGATGGAAAAACTTCACAATCAGATGTATTTGCAGCGTGTGCCTGTGGTGCTAGCATTCGAAGGCTGGGATGCCGGTGGAAAAGGCGGTGCCATTAAGCGCATTACCCAGTGTATGGATGCGCGTGGTTATGAAGTGGTGCCAATTGCTTCGCCAAATGATATTGAAAAAGCACATCATTATTTGTGGCGGTTCTGGAATCATTTTCCAAAGGACGGACACATGGCAATTTTTGACCGCACCTGGTATGGGAGAGTGTTAGTTGAGCGTGTGGAAGGTTTTGCCACGGAGGAAGAATGGAAACGTGCTTATCAGGAAATTAATGATATGGAAGCCCATTTGGTAAAATCCGGTACAATTGTTTTGAAATTCTGGATGCACATCGACAAAGATGAGCAGGAAAAACGCTTTAAGCAGCGAATGGAAACGCCGGAAAAACAGTGGAAAATTACAGATGAAGACTGGCGCAACCGTGACAAATGGGATGACTACGAAAAAGCAGTCGATGAGATGATGTTACGCACATCGACGACAGAAGCCCCATGGCATATTATTGAGGCAAATTCCAAGTTATATGCAAGGATTAAAGTCCTTGAAATTGTTGTGGAGGCATTGGAAAAGAGGTTAGAATGAATACAAATCAGAAAATCCGAAGAATCGGAGGAATTGTTGTTTTATTAATTTTATGCGGTATGCTTTTGCCTGTATTTTGTAAAAACAGCAGGGCGGCAGAGGTGACGCATTATTATGTTTATCTGGATGACGCCCGCTATGAGGTGACAAAGGACGAGTATGCGAGAATTTACGGAAGCCAGTCAGATACCGATGTGCTGGTTTCGATTTTAAGAGAAATCTTAGGAGAGCGCATGCCGGCATCCTTTTCCGTTGTGTCTGGAGAGGTAACGACAGAAAACAGCGACAGTACCTACGACAATTCGGATTTTTTGATTGAAAATGGCAGATTGATTTCTTATCGGGGAAGCGATACGACCGTAACCGTACCAAATACGGTAACGGTGGTTTCTTCGCTTGCCTTTTATAACAATTCAAAGGTGAAGAAAATTATTCTTCCGTCAAGTGTAACGACAGTTGAAAAGTATGCTTTTGCCAAATGTTCATCGCTTCGTGTGATTTCTTTTCCAAAAGAAACTGTTACATTGATAGACAATATCCTTTATGACTGTGGAAAAATCTTAAATTTTGCAGCACCAAAATTAAGCAAGGCGTATTCGTATGCTGAGAAAAAAGGAATTGCCGTTACGACAACAAACAAAATTAAATTTGCATCTTCCCATATTTACCTTCTTGCGGGTGATACCGACACGATTCCTTTGCTCAACTGCATTAATACAGTAACGTATAAGAGTAAGAAGAAGAGTGTGGTATCCGTTACAAAAAGTGGTAAAATTCGCGCAAAAAAGAAAGGAACCACCATAATTCAGGCATCTGCCGGTGGTAAAAAATATCAGTACAAAGTAACGGTATACGGAAAAGCAGTTGGAAAACGGGTAAACCAGATTATCAAATCGGTTATTAAAAAAGATATGACGAATTATCAAAAAGTACAGGCAGTACATAATTGGATGATTCGAAATGTAAAATATGATTATTACAGTCTCAAACGCGGATATGTACCGAGTGTATCCCACACGGCAAAGGGAGCACTGCTGAAAAAAGTGGCAGTGTGTGATGGTTATTCGCATGCCTTTCAGATGGTGATGCGTAAACTTAAAATTCCGTGCCGCTTTGTAACCGGTTCAAGCGGTAGCGTCGGCCATGCATGGAATATGGTGAAACTTTCCGGTAAGTGGTATCACATTGATGTGACCTTTGACGACCCGATTATCAATGGCACAAACACCAACAAAAAACCGTATTATACATACTTTTTGAAATCGAGTTCGGTGATGAAAAAAACACATCATTTTACTGCATCGAAATACCCCAAATGTAACAGTAAAAAATATGATTGATTTTTTGGGCTCCGTAATTTAGAAAAAAGACTTTGCGACTCGTGGGCGCTCCCGCTCATTGAGTGCGTAGCGGTATGGGCACTGAAATTACCAGTGCCACATACCGACGTACTCAAACCCACGAGTCACAATGTCTTTTTTCTAAATTACTGGAATCCCAATAAATTGTCATTAAATATTTGCTACAAGCAAATTATTTTAGAATCTAATTCGTTAAATAAAAAAGCACTAGAAACAACGTTTTTCGTAGTTTTTAGTGCTTTTTAGTGAGTGCGGATGGCGGGACTTGAACCCGCACGATGTCACCACCGCAAGATTTTGAGTCTTGTGCGTCTGCCAATTCCGCCACATCCGCTCACAACGATATTTACTATACCATCCTTTTTTTAATGTGTCAACACTTTTTTAGAAAAAAAGTTAGTAAGTTTGATTATGTTTGTGAACTGGGGTAAAAGATTACCAGGGAGATTCTGGAAAAACTTTATAATAAAGAAAAACTCAGTTTGATTCATTAGTTTGTGACAATTGTTTGCTGCCGGTTCCTTTGGATTTCAGTAATTCCGTAGAAAAACTTTGCGACTCGTGGGTTTGAGTACGTCGGTATGTGGCACTGGTAGTTTCAGTGCCCATACCGCTACGCACTCAACGAGCGAGAGTGCCCACGAGACGCAAAGCTTTTCTACGGAATTACTGAAAACAAAAAAAGTGCCAACGAACACTTGACACAAACAACTTTTCTTTTTATATTGTGTTTCAACACATTTACGTGTAAAATATAATTTATCATGAATTAAGTTATATTAGAAGGGAGAACTTATGAGAAAACGTAAGTTAAAAAAAGGATTAGCATGGATTTTAGCATGTGCATTATTTATGGGGATGACCCCGGTGAATACGCAGGCGAAGGAACAAAAAAACAGTGAAATTGTATTATTTAATGCAAATGTGGCTTCAGGTGGAAGTGTGACCGGAGGGGCAGCTACGATAGAGCCTACGGCTGAACCAAAAGAAATTGTTACGGTAACACCATTTTCCGGCTTGTGGAAGTATTATGGACAGAAGCGTACCTTTATCAGAGATGTGCATTACGCAGTATCCGATGAAAAGGATTTGCCGGATGGAGTTACACTTACGATTTCATCGGAAACTGCCGGAAAACAGCAGTTTGTGTTAAAGGATGAAAGGAGCAGTGATGAGAAACAGAAAATTTCTTATCAGCTGGCAAAAAATGCTCCGGCTTATGAAATTCGTGCTTATCATACGAATGCGGTGGCAAAGACGGAAAAAGATACAATTAATATTGCAGACAGGACAGGATTGACAGACGATAAGGTTGAGATAGAAGCACCGGCAGGCTATCGAATCAGCAGTCAGGCTTCAGTGGATGCAAATTGGGCAGATACGATGTCTGTGACGTTGACAGAAGGAAAAAATGAGATTGCTTATTATTTAGCATCGAAACAGGCAGATGCGACAAAGAATGCGATTGATACGACAAACAAAACGATTACAATTGTAGCTGATTTTACAGCACCACAGATTACATCGGTTTCTTGTTTTGACAGTGATACCGATACGACTTCTTCCGGATTGATTACCGGAAATGAACCGGGTAAATTTTATTATGTGGTACTGCCAAAGGCGTTAGGCGAAGAGGCAGAGAAAGAAAGCGGTGGCATGACAACGAAATTTATATTGTCGCGTGTGACTTCTCATTATGGGATTGTTGGTTATGGAAGAGTAGATGGTGCAAAAGCTTCTAATTTTTCATTTAATGGACTTGCAGCGGAAACGGAATATGTAATTTATTCTTTTATGACAGATGATGCAGGAAATGAATCGGCAGTGGCAAAAAGTGCGGTCTTTACGACTGACAAAATGGCAATTGCCGGAAGTGTGGAAATAACTGGAACACCGGCAATTGATGAGACGCTTACCGCAAAACCATCACTGGATTCAGTGGATCCGGGTGAATTGTCTTATCAGTGGTATCGTGTAAAAAAAGCAGAGGATGCAGAGAGTTTTGAGTCCGTGTTAGATGAGACAGGCGGAGCCGAAGAAGACGATTTGGAAGCGGATGATGATGAGGATGATGACGAAGAAGATGACAGCGATGACGATGGCACATATGAGTTGGATGCCATCCACAAATTTGCGGCAAATGTAAAAGAAGAAGATGATGTCACGACCATTGACGGAGCGGCAGCAATTAAAGGAGCAACCGGGCTTACCTACAAAGTGACAAAAGAAGATATCGGATATCGTTTAATTTGCCAGGTGAAAGCAAAGAAATATTCCGGTTATCTGGCAGGACAGACAACGACCTATGTGCCAAAACTAATCCCGGAGATCCCGAAAGTGACACTTGGAAGTTTTGTATATTCAAACAAGAAAAAACTTTCTTCAATTCGTCTGCCGGAGAGATTTAGCTGGGTAGATAGTACGATTGTGCCGGTTTATGGAAATTCCGGTTATCGTGCGAAATATGTGCCGGAAAATGAAACAATGTACCGTACGGTGATTATCCGCGTGAAAGTTCCGGTTAAGAAAAAAGCTCTGACAAAGAAAATGATTCGTTTGAAAAAGAAATATGCTTATGAAGGTAAGGCAATCAAAGGAAACGAAACGGTTAAGGATGGAAGAGAGGTGCTTGATTCCGGAAAAGATTACAAGGCATCTTATCAGAATAATAAAAATTTAGGAAAAGCAACAATTACGATTAAGGGAATTGGTAATTACAAGGGGACGAAAAAAGTTTCTTATACCATTGTGAAACGTTCGGTCCGCTCGGTAACTTGCCATTATAAAAAGACAAGGAGTTATACCGGGAGATGGGTGAAACCAAATGTGACGTTGAAGGTGGGTAAAGTGAAATTAAAGAAAAATAGAGACTATACATTGGTGTACCGGAACAATCTTCAAATCGGAAAAGCCTCAGTTGTTATCCGAGGAATGGGCAATTTTACCGGAAAGAAAACCATTACCTTTAAAATTGTGCCACAGACACCGAAAATTCAGAAATTGAAGAAAAACAAGAAATCGTTTGTGATTACTTATTCGAGTGGCAAAATGGTACATGGGTACCGGATGGAAGTTTCGACGGCATCTTCCTTTGCTGCGAAAAAAACACAGAAATATATATTGAACGGAAACCGTTTTGAAGCGTGCGGTCTGAAAAAGGGAACGTATTATATCCGTGTGAAAGCCTACTACAGCAAAAAAGGAAAACGCTATGAGAGTGGTTACACAAGCAAACGGAAAATAAAAATCAAAAAATAAAGAGGTCAAAAAATTGGAAAACAAACTTGTACTGATTGATGGAAACAGCATATTGAACCGTGCGTTTTATGGTGTGCCGGATTTGACAAACCGCGAGGGCTTGCATACAAATGCGATTTACGGATTTTTAAATATTTTGTTTAAAATATTGGATGAAGAAGAGCCATCGCATTTGTTAGTAGCGTTTGATGAAAAAGCACCGACTTTCCGCCATAAAATGTACGAAGAATACAAAGGGAAAAGAAAACCGATGCCGGCAGAATTGAGTGAACAGGTGCCGGTAATTCGAAATCTCCTTCAAGTGATGAATATCCGTATTTATGCGGAAGAAGGCATTGAGGCGGATGACATTTTAGGAACGATGGCGAAAAAAGCGGAGCAGGAAGGATATCTTGTTTCGATTGTATCCGGTGACCGCGATTTGCTGCAGTTAGCGACGGATACTATTTTGGTCCGCATTCCGAAAACGAGTCGTGGCAAGACGGTTGTCGAAGACTATCATACACCGCAGGTAATTGAAAAATACAGTGTTACACCATCTCAGATTATTGATCTCAAAGGGCTGATGGGAGATGCTTCAGATAATATTCCGGGTGTTCCGGGAATTGGTGAGAAGACAGCAGTTAAAATTCTGACGATGTTTGGTACGGTTGAAAATGCGATTGAGCATGTAGATGAAGTAACACCAAATCGTGCGAAAGAGGCGTTGAAGAACCATGTGGACATGGCAAAAATGAGTAAAGATTTAGCGACCATAAGGACAAACTGCAAATTGGGAGTGGTGCTTTCAGAGTGTACGTTTGAGGATATGTTTAACGAAAAAGCATACCAGATGATTCAGTCTTTGGATTTGAAATCCATTTTAAAGCGATTTTCGGAGGATACCGGCAGAGATAAAAAACTGGAAAAATATTTTCAGGTAATTGAGACAAAAAAAGACTGGCTCTCTTTTGTGCAGACAATTGAAAAGAAAGAGCCGGTAGCGGTCAAGACCGTTTTTCGAAAGGATGCTGCAGTAACAACGAGTGCCAGCGGACAGATGACGTTATTTATGACGGAGGCAGATGGAAGACTTTTAGGTATGGCGGTTGCTTTTTCCAAAGAAAAGATTGCTTTTTGCAAAGTGGGCGATGATTTATCCGAATACGATATTACAAGTGAAATCAGTAATCTTTTGAAAACACATATATTGGTTGCCAATGATTTAAAGAGCCAGTTAGATTTCTTGCCGGATGCAAAACCGGAAAACTCTTATGATACGAATCTGGCTGCGTATCTGCTAAGCCCGGTTCAGAAAAAGTTTGGAGAAGAAGAGATTGCAGAAAACTATGCATCTGTTTTGATGCACCCATATGAACAGTTTTTTGGTAAACAGCCGGAAGAAACTGCCTTTTTAGAGAAAGAAGACGAGGCAGTACGTTACTTTAGCTACTGTGCACTGGTAAATGTGCTTGCATATCCGAATCTTTCCAAAGAATTAAAAAAACAAAAAATGCAGTCATTGTTTGAACAGATTGAAATGCCACTCTTATTTACCCTTTATGACATGGAAAAGGTGGGGATTTTAGTGGAAAAAGAGGCATTGCATGAATATGGTGCAAAACTTGGTGAGCGCATTTCTGAACTGGAAGCGGATATTTATGAGCGTGCCGGGGAATCATTTAACATCAATTCACCGAAACAGTTAGGTGTAATTTTGTTTGAAAAAATGCATATGCCTTATGGAAAGAAAACAAAAACAGGATATTCCACTTCAGCAGAAGTTCTTGAAAAACTCCGTTTTGAGGATCCGATTGTGGAGATGATTCTGGAGTACCGCCAGCTCACGAAGTTAAAATCTACCTATGCAGATGGACTGGAGAGCGATATCGATGAAAAGGATGGCAGAATCCACACAACATTTAATCAGAATGTGACGGCAACCGGACGTTTGAGCAGTACTGAGCCGAATTTGCAAAACATTCCGATTCGTATGGAACTTGGCAGACAAATCCGAAAAGTTTTTGTCCCACAGGACGGATACGTTTTCTTGGATGCCGATTACTCACAGATTGAATTAAGAGTGTTAGCACATATGTCAGAGGATGCAACTTTAATTGAAGCTTACCGGGAAAATGCTGATATTCATCGAACGACGGCAGCACTTGTCTTTCATACGCCTTATGAAGAGGTGACAGAACTGCAAAGGCGGAATGCAAAAGCAGTTAATTTTGGAATTGTATACGGAATCAGTGGATTTGGTTTGTCGCGCGATTTGAATATTTCAAAAAAACAGGCTGAAAAATATATTGAGGATTATTTTGAAACGTATCCGGATGTGAAACGGTTTATGGACGAACTGGTGGAGCAGGGCAAACAAAAAGGCTATGTGACATCTTTGTTTGGAAGAATCCGCCCAATTCCGGAATTTGCGTCGAAAAACTTTATGCAGCGCCAGTTTGGTGAACGCATTGCGATGAATTCTCCGATACAGGGAACGGCGGCGGATATTATTAAAATTGCGATGATACGTGTGCACAAGAAATTAAAAGAAGGCAATTACAAATCCCGTCTGATTTTGCAGATTCACGATGAACTTTTGATTGAGACACACAAGGATGAAATTGATGAAGTAAAACAGATTTTGGAAACAGAAATGGTTCATGCCTGCGATTTGGCAGTGCCTTTGATTGCAGAGGTGAAGCAGGGAATAAATTGGTATGAGGCAAAATAAAACCAAGGAGAAAGAAAATGGTAATTGGTATTACTGGCGGCGTAGGCTGTGGTAAATCAACGGTATTAAATCTACTGGAAGAAAAATATGGGGCAAAGATTATAGAGGCGGATGCCCTCGGTCATGAAGCAATGAAACCGGGGACGGAGCCTTATCAAAAGATTTGCGATACATTTGGTGTTGACATCACAGGAGAGGATGGACAGATTCTGCGTCCTTTGCTTGCGGATAAAATTTACCAGGATGACAACGGCAGAGAGCGGCTAAATGCCATTGTACATCCCTTTGTGAAAGAACAGATTTGTAAACAATTAAATGAATGGAAGGATGAGCCGGTTGTCTGCTTAGAAACGGCAATTTTATTTGAAACCGGATGTGACACGCTCTGCGATATAATCTGGGCGGTTGTGACAGACAAAGAACTAAGGATTCAGAGACTTATGGAATCGAGAGGATACTCCCGCGAAAAGACAGAATCCATTATGAGAGTGCAATTATCGGATAAAGAATGGGAAAAACGATGTGATGCACTGCTTGTGAATAATGGAAACCTGCAAAAGCTGCAAGAAAGAATAGAAGAATTACTAGTCAGAAAGACAAATTTGTGATAGAATAATGGATATGTAGAATCTTTGATGAGGGAACAAGGTGAAAATGATGAACGCAGAAGACAATAAGCTTGTATTTGGATTGGATATCGGAACGAGAAGCATTGTGGGAACGGTTGGCTACCGGATTGGTACAGACCGTTTTGTTGTGGTTGCTCAGGAATCCATTGAGCATACGACGCGTGCCGTGATTGATGGACAGATTCACGATATACCGACCGTAGCAGATACGATTTATAAAGTCAAAGAGCGTTTGGAAAAGCGTGTGAGAGAACCTTTATCGGACGTCAGCATTGCGGCTGCCGGAAGAGTGTTAAAGACAAAGCGCGTCAAAGCCCGCTATCAGTTTAATTCAGAGACAAAGGTGACGGAAGACCATATTCGTTCTTTGGATATGATGGGTGTGGAACAGGCTTATGATGAAATAAGAAAAGAGCAGACCGACAGTGGAAAGAAGTTTTTCTGTGTCGGCTATTCGATTGTAAAATATTATTTGAATGGCTACCCGATGGAAATGATTGAGATGCATATGGCAAATTACATCGAGGTAGAGTTGATTGCAACTTTTTTGCCGGAAGAGGTTGTGGATGGCTTGTATTCGGCTGTTGAGCTTGCAGGATTGCATGTGGCAAGTCTGACGCTTGAGCCAATTGCTGCGATTAACATGGCAATTCCGGAAAAATTCCGCCTTTTGAACATTGCGCTTGTGGATGTCGGAGCCGGAACAAGTGATATTTCGATTGTAAAAGATGGAAGTATTATTGCATTTGGCATGATTCCGCTTGCCGGCGATGAAGTGACGGAGGCGATTGCTAAGAAGTATTTGACAGACTTTGAGACTGCAGAGTACATAAAAAGAGCCTGTGAGCGTAAGAAGAGTGTTTCTTTTAAGGACATATTTGGAAGCAAAATTCAGGTAACAAAAGAGGATATTGCACAGATATCTGAAGACGCTGTGAAAAATATTACCAAAAACATTGCCGATCGTATTTTGGAATTGAATGGCGGTCAGTGTGTTAGTGCGGTATTTGTTGTCGGTGGAGGCGGTAAGCATGAGGGATTTACCGAGAGTCTCGCACATTATCTGGGATTGCCAAATGAGCGTGTGGCAATACGTGGTGCAGAGGTACTTTCACAGGTTCAGTTTGAGCAGGAGGGAATCCGCAAAGATTCCACATTAGTGACACCGCTTGGTATTTGCATGACTTATTATGAGCAGAAAAATAACTTTATCCATGTAATGGTAAATGAGCAGCGTGTGAAATTATATGATAATGGCAAGGTATCGGTGTTAGATGCCTGTGTCAGCTATGGTTTTTCCAAAGATAATTTGTTCCCGATTCGCGGAGACAGTATTCATTATACGGTAAATGGTGAAACCCGGGAAAAGAAGGGAAGAGTTGGCGAGGTGGCTGAGATCAAGAAAAATGGCACACTAGTCAGTTTGAATGATAAAGTAGAGGAAAATGATACGATACAGATTCGGCCTTCCACAAAGGGAAGTACTGGAAAATTGTTAATCAAAGAGATTCCGGAGTGCAATGCGGAAATTACCGTGACTTTATTTGGAAGAAAACTGTTATGTCCAAAGTTAGTTGAGGCAAATGGTGAGGTGGTATCCTCGTTTTACGAAGTCAAAAACGGAGACGAAATCTGTACCTATGATTATTATTCCGTTAAGAGATTGTTAGAGTTTGCCGGTATGGATGTTGAAACTTTGGTTCTTTTGAATGGAAGAGAGGCTGGCGCATCAGCAAAAATTGTTGACGGTGATGTAATTACAAAAAGACCGGTTATTAAGCCGGAAGAGCCGGAAAAAACAAGAGAAGAAACGATGCAGGAGCAGATGGATGATGATCCATTGTTGGCACCGTTAAAACCGATGCCGGATTGGATGAGCGATGTCCCGTTCGATACGGCAAAATTAGGAGCGGACGGAGAAGTGATTCCGGGTGCAAAGCAGTTACGGCAGGAGAAAACGATTTCTACACCGGTAGAAGAAGTGACGGGACCTGTATTTGTTACGATAAATGGTGATGTGGTCGAAATGCCACATAAGAAAAATCCGATTTTTGTCGATGTGTTTGATGTATATCCGTTTGATATGACAAAAGCGGGAGGAACGCGTTTAGTAACTCGAATTAATGGTGAAGACAAAGATTTCACAGAGCCTGTTCATGATGGTGATAGGATTGAATTGTTCTGGGAGTCTTAAGGGAGGCTTGGCATGGAAGAAAAAATTAAAGAATTCTGGAAACAAAAACAAGTTGCGTTTTATCACATTTTTTTGGATGTTATGCTTTTGATTTACTGTATTAGTTTTTATTTTGCAGGGAATCAGGTAGTAACTATCCGGTATGTGATTCTTTTTGTATACGCTTTGTTGTGTATTGTGACAGAATTAGTACATAATCGCCATATGCAGAAAAAATATGTTCATTCCAAGCGGATAATTCAGGTAGAAAAAGTGTATTGCTTTTTGCGGCCGGCACTTGGATTGGCGTATTATTATATGGCAGAGACAAAATTAGAGGGAATTATTTTCCTGATACTGTTCCTGATTTATTTCTTTGAGCTTTTTTACAGTGTTGCTCTTGGGAAAAAGGCTCATCGGGTTATTATTTACGTGACTTATATCTGTCTGTATGGTATGATATCCTTTGTTATGCTTGTTGTGTTAGCACAAGATAACTTAAGCCGTGTTACGGTTGGAATTGCTATCCGTGAACTTGTGACGGTATCGGTTGTGCTTGTTTTAATTGTGGTAGTCAGTGAAATGATGTCTCACATGTGGGATTTTTTTGAAAAAGATATTTTCCGCCAGAACCGTGCACTGGAAGATTTAAATAAAGTCAATGATAAGATGAAAGAACAGCAGGAAAAAATCAACCGGGTAAATGAAAAATTAGGAGTTCAAAAAATCGAATTACAGCTTGCAAATAAAAAGATTAACCGTTCGCATGATGAAATGTCGGTGCAGAATGAATTGTCATCCATTATTATATCATCAATCGAGATAAAGGATATGTTAGATAAAATTGTTGATATGATACAGGTTCGATTGGATTTGGATGTTGTTGTAATTGTTTTGGAACAGGATCATGAACTTTATGTTCCGGGAATGGAAGAAGAACAGCGGCGGGTGTATGCCATTTCCTGTGTGTTAGGAGACAAATTCCAAAAAAAGGTGATTGAATCCATTGAACATACGGATATGTCAGAGATTCTCCGCATGACTCAGACTTATATACAAAATAATGTTACGGATTCTGTGCAGTTATTTACTAAATTAGAGGGTGAACAGGAACTTCCATCGGTGGTATGCCTGCCAATCCGGAATCAGGAAGAAAGACTTGGCACACTGTTTGTTGGAAAAAACAAAGAAAATGCCTTTATGGACAGCCGTGCGTTCTATGAGAATATTGCCAGCCAGATTAGTATTGGTGTTGCCAATGCACATCTTTATGCGAAGATGAATGATATGGCAATCCGAGATGGTTTGACAAGAATTTATAACCGCAGACACTTGACGGAGCTATTAGGAAAGTATTTGTCGGAAGCTATGGCGAAAAAAGTGCCGGTTTCACTTGCACTTTTTGATATTGATAAATTTAAAATGGTGAATGACACCTATGGTCATCAGTGCGGTGACGAAGTGATTCGTTATGTGGCTTCGTTACTAAATCGTGGAGCACTCAAGCATGGAGGTATTGCCGGACGCTACGGCGGTGAGGAATTTGTTGTAGCATTCTTTGAAAAAGATTTGGATGAAACATATCATATCGTTGAGGACATTCATAATCAGATTCGGAGTGAGGAAGTTGTTTACGAAGGAAAACATATTTCAGTTCGTGCCAGCGTTGGTGTGGCAAGTTATCCGCAGACTTGCGCCAATCCGGGAGAACTTTTGACAAGAGCAGACTGGGCGATGTATCATTCCAAAAAGAATGGACGTGACCGGATTACAATTGACAGTGAGAAGATAAGTTCTCAGATGTAATATAAAATGAGACAAATTGAGGTGGAAACACATGCAGTTATATAGTATTGCCAGCGGAAGCAGTGGCAATTGTATTTATGTCGGTGGCGAAGAAGCCCGGATTTTAATTGATGCAGGGATTAGCATGAAACGGATTCGGGAGGGCTTAATGGAGGAAAATTTTCCGATAGAAAACCTTCATGCCATTTTTATTACACATGAGCATACCGATCATATTTGTGGTTTAGGACCGGTACTGCGCAAGTACCAGATTCCTGTTTATGCTACGAAGGAAACGATTGAGGCAATATGGGAAAAAGGTGATATGAAAGGTGTTTCCGAAGATTTGTTCCATGCGGTTGTGCCGGAAAAGGCGGTTTCGATTGAAGATATGGAGATTATGCCGGTTAGAATTTCCCACGATGCGGCAAATCCCGTTTGTTATACGGTGCAGTCAGAATCGAAAAAAATCGGAGTTGCAACCGATATGGGCTGCTTTTCCAATGAAATCGTAGACCATTTGAAAGACTGCGATTCCCTGCTTTTAGAGGCAAACCATGATATTAACCTGTTGCAGGTTGGCAGTTATCCGTACTCACTTAAAATGAGGATTCTCGGTGAAAAGGGGCATTTGAGCAACGATGCCTCGGCAAGACTGATTGAAAAAGTGCTGCATCCCGGTTTGCAGCATATTTTACTGGGTCATTTGAGCAAGGAAAATAATTTTCCGGAACTTGCCTATCAGACCGTAAGTTATGAATTGGAACAAAACCCAGTTTGGAAAAAGATGGATACAGAGTTGTTAGTGGCAGACCGTATGGCGCCGACAAAACTGTTGACGATACAATAATTATGAAATAGAAAACTATTTCAGAATGGAGGAAGAAATGAAAAAGACAATAATTACCGTAGTAGGAAAGGACAGCGTAGGCATTATTGCAAAAGTATGTACTTACTTAGCAGAAAACGACATCAATATTTTAGATATTTCTCAGACAATTGTAGATGGATATTTTAATATGATGATGATTGTTGACTTTGCAAAGCTTACAAAATCTTTCGTGGATGCTTCCGAAGAGTTGGAAAATTTGGGTGAAGAAATCGGCTGCGTAATCCGTGTACAGAGGGAAGAGATTTTTGACAAGATGCATCGCTTATAAGGATTAGATTACGGAGGCTTAACTATGATAAATATAAATGAAGTCATTGAAACAAATAAAATGATTGATAAAGAAAATCTGGATGTGCGTACGATTACTCTTGGTATCAGCCTTTTGGATTGTATTGATTCGGATTTAACAAAACTTTGTGACAACGTATATAAAAAGATTACGACGATGGCAAAAGATTTGGTTGCGACAGGAGAAGAAATTGGAAAAGAATTTGGAGTTCCGATTGTAAACAAACGAATTTCCGTTACACCAATTGCATTGATTGGTGGCTCTGCGTGCAAGACACCGGATGATTTTGTTAAGATTGCACAGACACTTGACCGTGCAGCAAAAACAGTAGGCGTAAACTTTATTGGCGGTTATACGGCACTGGTATCGAAAAAGATGACGCAGGCAGATAAAAACCTGATTTTATCGATTCCAAAAGCACTTGCAACAACAGAATATATCTGCAGCTCAGTAAATGTCGGTTCTACAAAGACAGGACTTGATATGGATGCGATTCTTTTGATGGGTAAAGTTGTGAAAGAGACAGCGGTACTCACAAAAGATAATGATTCCATCGGCTGTGCTAAGTTGGTAGTCTTTTGTAATGCGCCGGATGATAATCCGTTTATGGCGGGCGCATTCCATGGCGTAACAGAAGGGGATGCCGTAATTAATGTTGGTGTCAGCGGACCCGGTGTTGTAAAAACGGCGTTGGATAAAGTAAAAGGAAAAGATTTTAGTGCCGTTTGTGAGACAATTAAAAAGACAGCATTTAAGATTACCCGTGTTGGGCAGTTAGTAGCCCATGAAGCGTCCAAACGTCTGGGTGTTCCATTTGGTATTATTGATTTGTCGTTAGCACCGACACCGGCAGTTGGAGACAGTATTGCAGAGATTTTTGAATCCCTTGGATTAGAGCGTGCCGGAGCACCGGGTACAACAGCAGCGCTTGCAATGCTTAACGACCAGGTGAAAAAGGGCGGCGTTATGGCATCATCTTATGTCGGCGGTTTAAGTGGTGCTTTCATTCCGGTCAGCGAGGATCAGGGAATGATTGATGCTGTAACCGAGGGTGCATTGACACTTGAAAAACTCGAAGCAATGACGTGTGTCTGCTCCGTTGGTCTGGATATGATTGCAATTCCGGGAGATACGAAGGAAACAACGATTGCCGGTATCATTGCGGATGAGATGGCGATTGGTATGGTAAATCAGAAGACGACAGCTGTTCGTCTGATTCCGGTACAGGGTAAAGATGTTGGTGACCAGGCAGAATTTGGCGGACTTTTAGGATATGCACCGATTATGCCGGTAAATCCGTTTGGATGCGATGATTTTGTAACCAGAACCGGCCGAATTCCGGCACCAATTCATAGTTTTAAAAATTAAGGAATATTGGCAGGTGGTGAATCATAATGGAAAAGTTTCAAATTATGGGTAAAAAACTGGAACATCATGGACATATTCTAGATTTTTATACTTACGAACTCAAAGTGCCAAATGGCAATACAGCTTACTGGGATGTGTTGGAGCACAAAGGGGCTTCCGCCATTATTCCGGTAGATGAGGATGGAAAGATTATTTTAGTACGACAGTACCGCGGTGCAATTGACGATTTGCTGTTAGAAATCCCGGCAGGAGGAAGAGATTCTTTGGAGGAAGATTTTCTTGTCTGTGCAGCGAGAGAGTTAGAAGAGGAAATCGGGTATCGTTCGGATGAGATTCATCATTTGGTGGATTATCACTCAGCTGCTGCCTATACAAGTGAAAAAATTGCGATTTACTATACGGAAAAGTTAATTCCATCGAAGCAGCATTTGGATGAAAATGAATTTGTTCAGATTGAACGCTATTCGCTGGAAGAATTAAATGCGATGATTTTTGGTGGCCGGATTACAGATGGAAAAACCATTGCCGGTATTATGGCATATCAGATGTTAAAACATAAGAATCAGGAATAATACAGGCTTTGTCCACATACCTTGTAAAAGGCACTGCCTGAGAGGAGTGGACATATGTATAAACATCATCGAACAAATCACAGCCGATTGTTAAATAGAGAATTTCTGCAAAAGATAAGTCTCTGTTTTCTAATCGGCTTTTTGTGTGGGGCTGTTTTTTATTACTGTTTTCAAAATTCATTTCGTGAAATTTTACAGGCAACTTTAGAAAATAATACAAAGACATGGACAAAAGAAACTGCGCTTTTCACGGAATGGTTTCGTTCTTTGTGGAATCATGGAAAGTATTTTGCCTTAATATGGCTTTTAGCAATAAGTCCGGCAGGACCGGTGAGTCAGAAGATATTTGTCGTTTATACCGGGATAAGAAACGGCTTTTTATTTGTCTTTTTTTTATATGCCAAAAGTGCATTTGGCATCATTGTCTACTTTGCCAGTCTGATTCCACAAGTCTTTTTACTGGCGCCGTTATATCTTTTCTTGTTTTATGCGACAACAGAAAACAGGCAGCCAAAGCTAGGAAAAATCACAATTGTTCTTATGATTTTTACTTTTTTAACTGCCTGTCTGATTGAAGTTAAATGGAATTTGCCGCTGATGAAGAAAATCTTATAAGTGGCTTGCAATTTTATCAATTAAGCGCTCGGTTTCATCCCATCCAAGACAAGGGTCTGTGATGGATTTTCCGTATTCGTGCTCATTGACTTTCTGGCTGCCCGGAAGCAGATAACTTTCTACCATAACACCCTTAACTAATTCGGCGATAGCAGGATTTACCAAACGGCTGTGCAGCACTTCATCCACGATTCTAGGCTGCTCATAGTGTTTTTTGCCGGAATTGGAATGGTTGGCATCAACAATACATGCCGGGTTGTGCAGGTTGAGAAGTGAATATTTCTCATGCAGACGCTCCAAATCTTCATAGTGATAGTTTGGAATATTCTGTCCATGTTTGTTTACGGCACCGCGAAGAATAGTGTGTGCCAATGGATTTCCGTCTGTTGTTACCTCGTGTCCACGATACAGGAAAGTATGTGAGGACTGGGCAGCAATACAGGAATTTAACATAACGGAAAAATCACCACTGGTTGGATTTTTCATACCTGCCGGAACATCCATGCCGCTGACGGTCATACGGTGCTGCTGGTCTTCCACAGAGCGGGCACCAACGGCTACATAAGATAAAATATCGCTGATGTATGGCCAGTTTTCCGGATAGAGCATTTCATCCGCAGAGAAAAGGCCGGTTTCGGAAATCGCACGAAGGTGCATCTTTCTCATGGCAATCAAGCCCTCCATAAAGTCAGGTGCTTTTTCCGGGTCAGGCTGGTGAACGATTCCTTTGTAACCCTCGCCGGTAGTTCTTGGTTTGTTTGTATAAATTCGTGGAACAATCAGAATTTTTTCTTCTACTTTTTCCTGCATTTTTGCAAGGCGGGTAATATATTCACAGACAGAATCTTCATGGTCAGCAGAACATGGCCCGATAATCAACAAAAATTTGTCCGATTCACCTGTAATAATTGCGCGGATTTGTGCATCGCGAATTTCTTTTTGTGCTTTCTGCTCCGGTGTCAGGGAGTACAATTCCTGAAGCACTTCCGGAGAGATCACTTCTTTTCTATAATGGAAACTCATTTTCTCATTCTCCTTTGCATCTTTTCACTCTCGTGTATTCTACTCCTTTTTTATGGAAGTGTCAATTGTTCATAATTTCGTAACATTTACATTGTATAGTATGTGGGTATGGGTTTGATAAAGTGAGCCCTTATGGTGAATGAACATAAAGGAGGTTCAAACGTTGATTAAAGTAGAACATCTGGTAAAGCGTTATGGTAATCGAAATGTAGTGGATGACCTGACTTTTACCGTTGAAAAAGGACAGATTGTTGGCTTCTTAGGACCAAATGGTGCCGGAAAATCAACAACAATGAACATGATTACCGGTTACATCTCTGCGACAGAGGGCACGATTGAGATAGATGGTGTAGACATATTTGATGAGCCGGAGAAAGCGAAGAAAAAAATCGGATATCTTCCGGAGATGCCGCCGCTTTATCCGGATATGCTTGTTAGAGAGTACTTAAGTTTTGTCTGTGATATAAAGAAAGTAAAAAGAGATAAGAAGGATGCTATGATTTCTAAAGTCATGCGCCGTGCGAAAATTACGGATGTATCGGAGCGTCTGATTAAAAACTTATCCAAAGGTTACAAACAGCGTGTGGGAATTGCCGGCGCGATGGTTGGCGACCCGGAAATCCTTATTTTTGATGAACCGACGGTTGGACTTGACCCAAAACAGATTTTGGAAATCCGCGATTTGATTCGTGACTTGAGCGAGAAGCATACGATTTTGTTAAGTTCCCATATCATGCAGGAAGTCAGTGCGGTATGTAATGAAATTATCATTATCAATGAAGGTAAGATGATTGTCAAAGATAAACCGGAAAACATTTCCGCGCACATTGAGCAGACGCATGAACTGACGATGGAGATTAAGGGAAATAAAGAATTAGTCCGCAGCATTTTATCGGGCATTGAACATATTACAGAATATAAAGTGACCGATTCTGAAGACGACGAAATCTGTAAAGCCATAGTTATTTCCGAGGCGGATTCAGATATCCGTGAGACGGTCTTTTATGCGCTGGCTGAGAATAAATGTGCTATTTTAGAAATGCATACGAAGGAGCCTTCTCTTGAGGAAACCTTCATTCGCCTGACCGGAAATGGCAGCCGTCAGATGGCGGAGCGAAACAGCCGCAGAAGAAAAAAGGAGGGAAAATAAGATGAGAGCGATTTATAAAAAGGAATTAAAGTCCTATTTTACATCTGCCATTGCGTGGGTGTTTCTGGCGTTTTTCTTGGTGCTGACCGGATTGTTTTTCTTCCTGTATAATTTGTCCGGTGGTTCGCTGAACTTTTCTACCGTTTATGGAGCCATTGAGATTTTCTTTATTCTGCTCCTGATTCCGGTACTTACGATGAAAAGTATGGCGGACGAGAAACATCAGAAAACGGACCAGTTGTTATATACGTCACCAATTTCGATTAATAAAGTCGTACTTGGAAAATATTTAGCGTTAGTTACATTATTTGCAATTGGTCTTTTGATTGTGTCACTTTATCCGATTATTTTACAGAATTTAGTGCGCAGCGTAGCAGAAGAGGGAAGTACTTCTTACACGGTAAATTATGCGGTTGCTTATGGCAGCACGCTTGGCTTCTTTTTGATGGGATGTGCTTACATTGCCATTGGCGTGTTTGTTTCTTCTTTGACGGAGAGTCAGGTGATTGCAGCCGTTGCTATTGGTGTTATCAATATTTTCACGATGCTGATGACAAGTCTTGCAAATATGCTTCCATCCAGCAAAATTTTTATGGTATGTTTCTTCGCAGCCTTAATTGTTTTGCTGGCATTTGCCTTGAATTTTTGGATTCATAACAAATGGGTTTCGGCGCTTGTTGGACTTGTGGCTGAAATTGTCTTGTTTGTTTTGTATTTCTTTTTCTCATCCCATTTTGATGGTTTGCTGTACAACGTGTTAAGTGCGATTTCATTTACGGACCGGTACACAAACTTCACATATGGTATTTTGGATGTGAGCGCGATGTTATATTATGTGAGTGTTAGTTTTCTGTTTGTATTCTTTACGATTCAGAGAATTAAGAAACAACGCTATAATTAGGATGCGTGGAAAAGGAGGATATCATGAGCAGGAATAAAAATGAAAAGAAAAAATTTGCAAGCCGTAAATTTAAGATGGGAAGTTTTCAGACAATTACGATGGTAATTGTGCTTGCCGTAGTAGTGCTTGTTAATGTTGTAATTGCCAGAATGAACTGGTCAAAAGATATGAACTCGGATTATTTGTATTCCCTGTCATCCGATACGATTTCGTATGTCAAAGGATTAAAGGATGACATTACCATTTATTATTTGGTGGAAGATGGACATGAGGCACAGACGAGTTCTTATACAAAGACAATTAATGTCGAGAATATCATTAAACTTTACGATGGTTTGGGAACGGTGAAGGTTGAGAAGAAAAATCCGGTTCTTTATCCGAACTTTGCGAAAAAATACACAAGCGAGAGTGTGCAGGATAATGACATGATTGTGGTGAATAACAAAAACGGAAAATCACAGTATTTGTCATTTCAGAGTGATATGATTGAAATGACGTATGACACTTCTTCCGGTTCTATGGAGCAGGTTCCAAAATCCTTGAAGTTAGAGTCGGCAGTTACGTCGGCAATTCAGAAAGTAACATTAAAAAATACAAAGAAAGTTTACGTGGGCGGCGGTCACAGCATGCAGTCCTTAAATGATGACTTTACAGAACTTCTCTCGAAAAACGGATTGGAGAAGGAAGACTTTGATTTGACGAAAAATACAAAAGTGCCGGATGACTGCAGCTTGCTTATTTTGTACAGTCCTGCTGCCGATATTACAGAAAACGAGTATAAATATCTGAGTACTTACTTGAAAAATGGCGGAAAGGCAATCTTTTTGCTGAATTATACAGTGGATACACCGTACTACAATAAGCTGTTAAAAGATTACGGCATTAATGTCCAGTCCGGTTATGTACTTGATCCGGATAATTACTTTGCTTCTTATGGAAGCAGTGCCTATATGCTTTTGACACCGCAGGTAAGTAAAGACAGTGATTTGACATCGGATTTGAGCACAAAAGACGTTCTTTCCTGGTACAGTAAAGGAATGACGGCAGATAAGAAAGTGCGAAGCACATTGACTGTTCAATCGGTTTTGACGACATCGGATAAATCCTATGCACGCAAAATCAGTGATAAAGAAGATACACAGGATTTGGAGAAAAAAGACAGTGACCAGGCAGGACCTTTTAGTGTAGCGATGACCGCAGAAGATAAATATGCGGAAAATACAAAGGGTGAAGGCCATGCAACGAAGATTTTTGCGATTGGTTCCGTTGCCTTTATGGATGTGCCAAACAGCAGTTATGGCTCAACAACAAGTATTATCGGTACCCAGATGGCAGAGCAGTACAATAACCGTGCAATTTTAGTAAACGCCCTGAAGTGGCTTGTCGGTGATGGCGGAGATGAGATTAAAGTATTAAATATTCCGGATCGCTCCCTCTTAGAAGAGACAGTACAGTTAAACTCCGGTGATATTACCTTCTGGACAGCTTTGCTTGTTGTAGTTCTTCCACTTGCCCTGCTGCTTTGCGGATTCCTGATTTGGAACCGAAGGAGGAAAAAATAATGTCAAGTAAGAAAAAGAATGCCATTACGATGATTGCCCTTGTGGTGGTACTGATTATTTGTTTGGTCCTTTATTTTGTGATTCCACGCGGTAAATCATCAGACAAAGATGCAGACAGCAGTTCGACAAGTGAATCGAACTCAACGGATTCCGGTTCGGACAATGCAAAAATTACATTGGATACCATTACGTCTGATAACATTTCTTCGATTACCTTGACAAAGAAAGGTAAACAGGCGTGGAAACTTTCCCAGAAGAAAAAGGGGACATGGAAGATTGACGGAAAAGAAAGTGCTCCGGTATCGGATGATACGATATCTTCTATGGTAAAAAATGTTAATCCGGTGAAAGCAACACAGAAGTTTTCAGCTAAATCCGGAAATCTTTCCGACTACGGTTTGAAAACACCGGCATTTACAATTGCGATTGAGACAAAAGACGGCGCTTCCTATCAGTATCAGATTGGAAGTGAGGTGCCAAAATCAGATATGGGCTACTACGCAAAATGTTCAGGACATGATGAAATTTACTGCTTGAATACCGCAATGATTACGGCATTTAACGTAGATGAGATTAGTTTCATCAAGATGGATACACTACCTGAAATTGATGATGATTATTTGACTGCATTTTCTGTAAAGAATAAAAAAGGCAATGATTTTGCAGCGAAAAAGGTGACGGATGCAGAAAAAGTTGATTTTTACTCGAACTGGAATATTACGGCACCGTATGCGAAACCACTGGCAACCAGTCAGTCGGAGTGGAGTTCAGTGCTTGGTTACTTTACGGTTCTGAAATATGAGAAAATGGTGGAGTATGACTGCAAGAACCTTAAGAAATACGGACTGGATTCGCCAACTTCTGCGATTACGGTAGATTTCTACCAGCCAAAGGATGGTTATACACCGACAGCTACGGCAACACCAAATGCTATGGTGTCCGATTCGTCTTCGTCCTCATCTTCTTCGGATGCTTCCTATATCATTCCGGAGAACAAAAGAATGTATAAGTCGTTAAATCTTTTGATTGGGAAAAAGACAAAAGATTCGTATTACGTCTGTGAAAAAGGAAGCCGGAATGTGTATACGATGAGTTCGGACACGATTGAAAAGATTACAAAACTTGATGCCTATACCAATATGGACCACTGTGTGTATTCTGTACTTGCGACAAGCATAAAAGGATATGATGTCACATACGGCAATACAACACTTTCTGTAACACGTAAAACCGTGAAAAAGGATACTTCAAAGACAACTGCAACACCGACTGCTGCGGCAACCGAAAGCGGAACTGCAGTTAATAATGCAACGGATAGCAGTGTGAAGAATATCTGGACATTAAATGGCAAGAAGATTTCAGATGATGACGAGAGAGACTTCTTATCGCCGTATTCACTTGCTTATCTGCTTGAGTATTCCGGAAAAGCGGATAATAAAGTAAAACCAAAGAGCAGTAAGCCGGTCCTCACAATTGTGTACCACGAGAATAACCGTGATGTAACTGTTCGTTACCTGCCTTATGACGGAATTAACTTTTACCGGGTAGAGAAAAACGGCATGGATTATTTCCTTGTCGATAAATTGTCGGTAGACGATATCATTAAAAAGTTTAAAGGCATTGAAAAACTGGCAAAATGATAAGATTCATAAAAAGCACTTGAAAAATGTTCAGGTGCTTTTTATAATGGAAGAAAAGCAAAAAAGTTAGAAAGAGAGACAAAGAGCAATGATGGATATCAAAACGTATTTATATAATACTTTGACAAAGTCAGTGGATGAGTTTGTGCCAAACGAAGAAGGAAAAGTTGCGATGTATACCTGTGGACCGACGGTGTACCATTTTGCACACATTGGAAATCTTCGCAGTTACATTATGGAAGATGTACTTGAAAAATACCTGCGTTATGTTGGCTACGATGTAAAACGCGTCATGAATATTACGGATGTCGGACATTTGACAAGTGACGGTGATACCGGGGAAGACAAGATGCTAAAGGGAGCGAAAAGAGAGCATAAGACAGTTATGGATATCGCCCGCTTTTACACGGATGCATTCATGGCTGACTGCGAAAAGTTGAGCATCAAACGTCCGGATGTTGTAGAACCTGCGACAAACTGTATTCCGGAATTTATTCACATGATTGAGGTGCTCTTGGAAAAAGGATATGCTTATATTGCAGGAGAGAATGTGTACTTTGATACCTCAAAATTGGATAATTATTATGTTTTATCTTCTCAGAATGAAGAGGATTTGCAGGTTGGTGTCCGCGAGGATGTTGAAGAAGATACAAATAAGAGAAATAAGACAGACTTTGTTCTTTGGTTTACCAAATCGAAGTTTGATAATCAGGAATTGAAGTGGGACAGCCCTTGGGGCGTTGGTTATCCGGGATGGCATATTGAGTGCTCCTGCATTAGTATGAAACATTTGGGAGAATATATGGATATTCACTGTGGTGGTGTCGATAACATTTTTCCTCACCATACGAATGAGATTGCCCAGAGCGAGGCCTATATCGGTCATAAGTGGTGTAATTACTGGTTCCATGTCAATCATTTAAATACGAAGAATGGGAAAATGAGTAAGTCAAAGGGTGAATTTTTGACAGTTTCTCTTTTAGAGGAAAAAGGATATAATCCGATGGCATACCGTTTCTTCTGTTTACAGTCACATTATCGCAAGCCGCTTGAATTTTCGTGGGATGCACTGGATAATGTAGTAAGTGCGTATGATAAGTTAGTAAAGAGAATTGCCAATCTATCAACAGATGGAGAAGTGGATACGGCTGCGTGCGAAGAATGGAAGATGAAATTTGCAGAGGCACTTTCTCATGATATTAACACCAGTTCGGCAATTACTGTTTTATATGATATGTTAAAGGCAGAACTTTCGGATGCTTCGAAACGTGTGTTAGTGCAGAGCATGGATGAAGTACTTTCTTTGCAGCTAGAGAAAGCGTGGGAAGAAAAAGAGGCAGATGTGGACGATGAACTGGCTTCTTATGTTGAGAAAAAAATAGAAGAGAGAAAAGAAGCAAAAAAAGCAAAAGATTTCGCAAAAGCTGATGCAATCCGCGAGGAATTGCTAGCAAAAGGGATTGTGTTAAAAGATACCAGAGAAGGTACTTTCTGGGAAAAGCAGTGATAGGAAAGGATGGATGACATGAAAAGGAAATTAGTGAGTCTTTTCTTGAGTCTTTCACTTATGGTTGTAAGTGTGACGGGATGTCAGTCAGATTCTGTTACGGAGGAGACCAAAAAAGAAGTGCAGACAAAGAAAAGCCAGGTGTTATCGTTATACAAGGAAATTGAGACGATGATTCAGAAAAATCACATTGAGGCAGATGCTGATTTTGCAAAGATGAAAGATAAACTTACGTCGATGTCAAAAAAGGTAGATGAAAAGATTGAGGATACGACAGAAGAGGATGCAAAACAAGCCATCACGGAGTTAAAGCGATTAGAAACAAATTTGCAGCAAACAAAGAAAAATGTCGAGGCACACATAGCAAAATAAAAAATCAAAAAAAAGGGGCATATCAAAGGATATGCCTCTTTTTGAAATCGGAGATCAGTCTTTATCACCTAATTCTAAGTAAAAGTTAAGAAAGTCAGTGCGTTTTTCCTTTGTTGCCGCAATCGCAGAACGCGGGTGACGGTTCATCTGACCGGTCAAAAGATAGGGAATGTTATATCCCCAGACAACACCGGACTCTTTTAAGGGCACGATATGTTTTTCCAAAAACTTAAGAAGCGGAATAATATCATACTTAGGATTTTTCAAAAATCCTAACAACTGCTCGCTGGCACAGTTTCCGGCACCGCGGCCCATGCCGTTTACAGTGGCGTCTAAGTAGCTGACACCCCTGGTAAGAGCGGTGATTGTGTTGGCAAAGGCTAACTGCTGGTTGTTATGTGCATGTATACCGGTAAATTTACCAGTATTTTCAGCTGCCTCCAAATATTGGTCAGATAAGTCATCAATCTGCTCCATATAGAGAGAGCCGTAACTGTCTACTAAGTAAATACCATCGACTTCGCTTTCTCCAATCAGCTGCAGTGCTTCTGTGATTTCTGATTCCTTTGCGTTGGAAATCGCCATAATGTTAATCGTTGTTTCGTAGCCCATATTTTTGCAGTGTCTTATCATATCAAGAGCTGCCGGAATGGTATTGATGTATGTTGCAATACGAACCAGATCAATGACACTTTCCTCACGTGGGATAATGTCACGTTTGTAATTGCATCGGCCAACGTCTGCCATAACAGCAATTTTCATATCCGTATCGTTGTCACCAACGATGTTGCGAAGGTCAGCCTCTTCACAGAATTTCCATGGTCCGAAATCTTTCGGGTCAAAAATATCTTTGGATGCTTTATAGCCAAATTCCATATAATCTATGCCAGCTGCAACATTCGCAGCGTATAAATCACGTACAAAATCTTCTGTAAAACGGAAATCATTCACAAGTCCTCCATCCCGAAGAGTAGCATCTACCACTTTAATATCCGGGCGATAAGAAAGCAAAGAACCTCTTTTCTTTGACATTTTCGTGTACCTCCTTTGTAATTTTATCTTCCTTGCCTATTGTATCAGAAAATTCATAGAAAGAAAAGGATTTCTTATTGCTATTTTTTCAAATACAAGGTAAAATATATTGTTGTAACATCCAATAACAGATGTTGAGAAAGCATAGGAATATGGAGGATGATGAGATTGAAAAAATGGATTGCTTTATGGAGTGCACTATTGATGATGATAAGTATTCTGCCGGTGATGCCGGTTTCGGCAGAGGAAGTTTCGGCACTTGAGCAGGCAAAACTTTGTATTGATACTATATTGACTGCTGCACCTGCGCCGGAAGATTACACATTTTCGGAAGAACTGGCAGATGAAGTGGATAAATTAGGAAAATTACTTCAAACGGGGCTTAGTACATCTGAGATTGACACATTGGATGCGTATGTTGCCACAAAGACGACATCGGAGGTACCGGGAGAGGATGAGACAACAACAGAGACCGTTACCCGTTATCAGTCCGTGCAGAAATTCTATCAGGATTATGCCGATGCACAGAATGCGGCATTAGAGGAACTGGCAGCACCGATTCATACAGCAGTAGATGCCATGTTAGCAAGGCCTTTAACAAGAGAAAATTATAAGACGGCAAGTGAGAGTTATGCAAATGCTTCTGCTCACATAAAAGCGGCAGTGGATGCGGATGATGTGAATGCACTGAATCAGATTCGCGAACTTTTGGAACTGGTAGACAGTGCAGATCGCGCATTTTTACGAATTGAAATGCTAAAGGCAGATGCTTCTGCCGGTGATTATAACTTATTTTTAGAAGATGTTCAGTCCGCAAAAACAGCCTATGGATTGTATGAAAGTAAATTTGCGGAACTCCGCCGTTATACAAAATATGCAGACTGTTTAATCAAAGCAATGAAAAATTCCTTGTTTGAAAATTACGAGAAATATGAAAAAGCAAATATTATCGCAGACGTTGAGCAGGCGTATGATGATTTAGGTGTCTATGATGTTCTTGACAATACCGTAAAAGAAAAACTGGATGTATTGCAGGATGCAGTAGATGCCGGTGCGGCCAGCAATTTTTCACTTTCGGTTTACGACTATTACCGTGGAGAGGCAATTCAGTATGTGCTGACTCAGTACCGCAACATTGAGACCTTTGAGGAAATGATTGCATTGACCTCAGAAACGCCGAAGAATAAAACAGAACTTACCGCGGCACTTCGTGCTTACCGCTACTACAATCAGGAACTTACTGCGGATGAGCAGGATTTGGTGGCACCTGAACTTGTGAAAAAGATGAACAATGCCGTATTGTTAAATACAAACTGTGAGGAAGTAAAAAAACAGATTACAGATATTGGTACGGCAGCGTCGGATGATGAATTTGAAGATTTCACCAAACGTTATGAGCAGGCATACAAATCCTATCGTTTATTTGTTAATTCTTACAGCGGAATTTGTGATATATCGGATTTGATTTCGAATCTGTCAACACTGGATGAAGCAACCGACCGTTTGGAAATGCTTAAAAGTATTCGACAGATTGAAGAGACGGAAGATGCTTTAATGTGTTCGAAGAAATTGCAGATTGAGAGTCTTTTAAATGCATATGCGTCTTTGGATGAGGACAAACAGGCAGCTATTTATAATATTGATTCTCTTCGTGAGATTAATGCCGATGTACAGGTGGCAAGTGCCCTGCGTATTCAGGTTGATACACTCCGGAGCGGAGAGGGCGGTTATTCTCTGTTAGATGAGGATACGGTGAAAAAACTCCGCGCAGACTACGAGCAGATGACGGATCGTCAGAAGAGATATTTTGGAAGTTCTTATTTGAATCAGTTAGAGGCTATTGAGAGGCAGTTAGATGCAGAAAATATGAATGCAGCACTCCGTGTATCCTCATTGATCAATCAGATTGGTACGGTGAATGCAAAGGCAAAAGACCGCATTGAGAGTGCAAGAAAGGCCTATGATGCGCTCAGTGAGGCACAGAAAGCTTATGTGGCAAATTTGACTACATTGGAAACAGCGGAGACGTCACTTTCAAAATTGGAGTTCTCCATTGCGAAAGCGACAGTATCTTCCCTTGGAAGCTATCGTTACAGCGGAACTGCTCTGACCCCTTCGTTTACTGTTTCGTTAAATGGAGTTAAGCTTGTGCAGGATTTGGATTATTCCGTAACCTACTTATCAAACAAAAATGTTGGTACTGCAAAAGTAGTGATTTGTGGCAAAGGTGTTTATACAAATTCACTTACGAAAACCTTTACCATTCGTCCGGAGACAATGGCAAGTGCGGTAATTACTGGATGTAAAGCAAAATACAGTTATACCGGAAAACAGGTGAAACCTTTGATTCAGGTTGTTTGGAATGGTAAGATTTTGAGGAACAATACCGATTATACATTACTTTATAAAAACAATAAAAAACGTGGATCTGCCGGCATTGTTGTCACTGGAAAAGGCAATTATTCCGGTACATTGACGGCTTCCTTTACGATTGTCCGTGCCTCTGTGAAAAAAGCAAGTGTTACCGGCTTGAAAGCAGTTTATGCACGTACCGGTAAGGCTGTTAAGCCGAAAGTAACGGTGAAACTTGGCGGAAAGAAGTTAAAGAAAAAAAGAGATTACATTCTTTCTTATCGGAAAAACAAGAAAAAAGGTACGGCACTTCTTTATGTAAAAGGTGTCGGCAATTATTCTGGTACGAAAAAAATGAAATTTAAGATTCGTTGACCGATAGTACAAAAGATGGTACAATGAATTTTGATATGCACAATATATAGGAGGAATTTCAAAGATGGATTACAAAAAAGCAGGAGTTGACATTGAGGCAGGTTATAAGGCAGTATCGCTGATGAAAGAGCACATTGCATCGACTATGAGACCGGAAGTATTGACGGATATCGGTGGTTTTTCAGGTGCATTTTCGATGAAAAAGTTTGTTGGCATGGAAGAACCAACATTGGTTTCCGGCACAGATGGTGTAGGAACAAAACTTAAATTGGCTTTTATTTTGGATAAGCATGATACAATTGGTATTGACTGTGTGGCAATGTGTGTAAATGATATTGCATGTGCCGGTGGTGAACCGCTGTTTTTCTTGGATTATATTGCATGTGGTAAAAATGAACCGGAAAAAATTGCGAAAATTGTAAGTGGTGTAGCAGACGGATGCCGTCAGGCAGATTCCGCACTGATTGGTGGAGAGACAGCTGAGATGCCTGGCTTTTATCCGATTGACGAGTATGATTTGGCAGGATTTTCTGTTGGTATCGTAGATAAAAAAGATATGATTACCGGCAAAGATTTGAAAGCCGGTGATGTATTAGTAGGTATGGCTTCTTCCGGTATTCACAGTAATGGTTATTCACTGGTCCGCAGTGTATTTTCCATGAAGGAAGAAACATTAAACCAGAGGTATGAGTCTCTTGAAAGTGACTTGACTTTGGGTGAGACACTTCTTACTCCGACAAAGATTTATGTCAAAGCACTCCGTCAGATTAAAGAGGCAGGCGTGCGGATTAAAGCATGCAGCCATATCACAGGCGGTGGATTCTATGAGAACATTCCTAGAATGTTAAAAGAGGGAACTCATGCAAAAATTAAGAAAGATAGTTTTGTGATTCCGCCTATTTTCAAAATGCTGGCATCCGATGGCTCGATTGCAGAAGAGGCAATGTTTAATACATATAATATGGGTGTTGGTATGATTACAGCAGTAGATAAGCAGGACGTAGATAAAACCGTTGAGGCAATCAAAGCAGCCGGAGAGACACCTTACATCATGGGTGAAATCGTAGATGGCGAGAAAGGAATTACGTTATGCTAAGAGCAGCCGTTTGTGTATCCGGTGGTGGAACAAATCTTCAGGCAATTATTGATGCAGCAGCGGCGGGCACGATTACAAATACAGAGCTTGCACTGGTTATCAGTAATAAGCCGGGGGTGTATGCCTTAGAGCGTGCGAAAAAGGCAGGGATTTCATCGGAAGTCCTTGTTCCTAAAGATTACGAAGACCGAAATGCTTTTGGAGAAGCACTGATTCACTGTTTAAATGACAAACAGATTGATTTGGTTGTATTAGCTGGGTATCTTGTGATTTTGCCGGAGAATTTTGTAAAAGCGTTTGAAGGCCGTATCATAAATATTCATCCATCGTTGATTCCGTCGCACTGCGGTGCCGGATATTATGGACTTAAGGTGCATGAGAGTGTTTTGGCAAGAGGAAATAAAGTGACAGGGGCAACGGTTCATTTTGTTGATGAGGGAACCGACAGTGGTCCGATTATTTCACAAAAAGCAGTAGAAGTGCTTGATGATGACACGCCGGAAGTGTTGCAGAAGCGTGTGATGGAACAGGCAGAATGGAAAATTCTTCCGGAAGCAATTGATTTAATTGCCAATGGTAAATTAGAAATTGTGGATGGAATTGTAAAACGTAAATAACAGTTAGGAGGATATCTCGTGAAAGTTCTTATTGTAGGAAGCGGTGGCCGTGAACATGCCATTGCAGCAAGTGTAGCAAAAAGTAATCAAGTGGAAAAAATATATTGTGCGCCGGGAAATGCCGGAATCGGACAGATTGCAGAATGTGTTGATATTACCGCAATGGAATTTGACAAACTGGCTGATTTTGCAGAAAAAAATCAGATTGATTTGACGATTATCGGTATGGATGACCCATTGGTAGGCGGTGTGGTTGATGTGTTTGAGGCACGTGGACTCCGTGTATTCGGACCGAGAAAAAATGCAGCGATTATCGAAGGATCCAAAGCGTTTTCAAAAGATTTGATGAAGAAATACAACATTCCTACGGCAGCCTATGAGAACTTTACGAATCCGGATGAGGCACTGGCTTATCTTGAGACGGCAAAAATGCCAATTGTTTTGAAGGCGGACGGGCTTGCACTTGGAAAAGGTGTCTTGATTTGCAACAACTTAGAAGAAGCAAAAGCCGGTGTTAAGACATTGATGTTAGACAAGCAGTTTGGTGATGCCGGAAATGAAATTGTTATTGAAGAGTTTATGACCGGACGTGAGGTATCTGTGCTTTGTTATTGCGATGGTACACATATCAAACCAATGACAAGTGCACAGGATCACAAACGTGCCAAAGATGGTGATAAGGGATTGAACACCGGTGGAATGGGTACCTTTTCACCAAGTCCGTTTTATACGGATGAGGTTCAGAAATTCTGTGAAGAAAAAGTATATCAGCCTACGATGGATGCGATGAAAAAAGAAGGCAGAGATTTTGTCGGAATTTTGTTTGTCGGCTTGATGCTTACAGAAGATGGACCAAAAGTATTAGAGTACAATGCCAGATTTGGTGACCCGGAGGCTCAGGTCGTTCTTCCGCGTATGAAAAATGATATTATTGATGTGATGAATGCCTGCATCGATGGTAAACTCGATGAGATTGACCTTCAATTTGAGGACAATGCAGCGGTTTGTGTTGTACTTGCTTCCGATGGTTACCCGGAGCATTACGAAAAAGGCAAAGTAATCACAGGTTTTGAAAAATTTGATGGTAAAGATGGTTATTATGTATTCCATGCCGGCACGAAACTTACGGATGAGGGCATCGTGACAAATGGAGGCCGCGTACTTGGTGTGACGGCAAAGGGAAAAGATTTGAAAGAGGCAAGAAAGAATGCTTATGAAGCAACAAACTGGATTGATTTTTCAAATAAGTATATGAGACATGATATCGGAAAAGCAATTGATGAGGCGTAAAACGCTTTACAATAAATAAAAAAGGAGAGAATTTATGTATTCATTTGATGAGGTAAAAAATGCCGATCCTGAATTGGCAAAAGCAATGGAACAGGAAACCGGTCGTCAGAATGACCACATTGAGTTAATTGCTTCAGAAAACTTTGTCAGCAAAGCCGTAATGGCTGCTATGGGAAGCACACTGACAAACAAATATGCAGAAGGTTATCCGGGCAAACGTTATTATGGCGGATGCCAGTATGTGGACATCGTGGAAGATTTGGCAAGAGACCGCGCAAAGAAACTGTTTGGCTGTACTTATGCAAATGTTCAGCCACATTCCGGTGCCCAGGCAAACATGGCTGTATTCTTTGCTTTGGTTAAACCGGGTGAGACAGTTATGGGAATGAACCTTGACCACGGCGGACATCTTTCTCATGGAAGCCCGGCAAATATTTCCGGAACCTATTATCACATCGTACCGTACGGTGTGAATGACGCAGGATTTATTGATTATGACGAAGTAGAGCGCATTGCCAAAGAGTGCAAACCGAAAATGATTATTGCCGGTGCAAGTGCTTACTGCCGTAAGATTGATTTCAAAAGATTTCGTGAAATTGCAGATGAAGTTGGTGCTTATCTGATGGTAGATATGGCTCATATCGCAGGACTGGTTGCTTCCGGTTATCATGAAAGCCCGATTCCATATGCTCATGTAACAACAACGACAACACACAAAACACTGCGTGGACCTCGTGGCGGTATGATTCTTTCTTCTGAAGAATTTGCTACGGAGCATAAGTTAAATAAAGCAATTTTCCCTGGTATTCAGGGTGGTCCTTTGATGCATGTGATTGCTGCTAAAGCACTTTGCTTTAAAGAAGCATTGGATCCAAGTTTTAAAGAGTACGGAAAACGTATCATTGATAATGCACAGGCTCTCTGCAAAGGATTGCAGAAACGCGGCATTGATATTGTTTCCGGTGGTACGGACAACCACTTGATGTTGGTTGATTTGGCTGCTAAAGGTCTGACCGGTAAAGAAGTAGAAAAATGGCTGGATGATGCCAATATCACAGCCAATAAGAATACAATTCCAAATGATCCACAGTCTCCATTTGTAACGAGTGGTATTCGTCTGGGAACAGCAGCGGTTTCAAGCCGTGGCATGAATCCGGATGATATGGATCAGATTGCTGAGGCAATTGCAATGCTGATTGATGACCATGAAGCAAATACAGAAAAAGCAAAGGCAATTGTTAAGGAATTGACGGATAAGTACCCATTGTACTAGAATCGAGTGTAACATTTTTATAGAACAAAACAGTAAGTCTGGGCGTATCTGCCCAGACTTATGATTTACGAGGAGTGATTCGATGCAGGAAGCAAAAAAGACGGCAAACCGTAGGCTGGCGGAGAAGATGATTGAGAAATTAAAGTTACGCCGGATGGAAGGATTTTATGTAGAAACAAAAGAAGAAGCATTAGCACTTGTGAAAGAAAAGTTTCTTACACAAGGGAAATCGGTTTGTTATGGAGGCTCTGTTACCTTACAGGAAACCGGGATTATGGACTGGCTGAAAGAAAGTCCTTGCGATGTAATCGACCGCACCGCATTTTCTACGCCGGAAGAGGAAAAAGAAATTAAGGCAAGAATGATTAATTCCGATTATTTTCTTATGAGTACAAATGCCATTACCACAGACGGTGAACTGATTAATATTGATGGCAGGGCAAATCGTGTGAGCTTTCTCTGTTATGGCCCGGAAAATGTACTTGTGATTGCCGGTATGAACAAAGTGGTAACGGATGTGGAGTCAGGTCTGAAACGGGTTCGTCTTACTGCCTGCCCGCCAAATGCAGTCCGACTGAACAAAAAAACACCTTGTGCAGTAAATGGTGTGTGTGGAAACTGCTACGGTGAGGACTGTATCTGCAGTCAGTTTGTAGTGACACGGCGAAGTGGAGTGAAAAATCGAATCAAAGTCATTTTGGTTGGTGAAGAATTAGGATACTAGAGAGTGAGAGCATGGCAAAACGAGTTTTTATAGCAGAGAAACCAAGTGTGGCGCAGGAGTTTGCCCGCATATTAAAGATAAATGGAAGACGGGGAGACGGATATCTTGAGTCGGAAGATACGATTGTGACTTGGTGTGTTGGTCATTTGGTGACGATGAGTTATCCGGAAGTTTATGACGCCGCTTTGAAAAAATGGTCGTTAGACACCCTTCCCTTTTTACCGGAGAAGTTTTTATATGAAGTAATTCCCGGTGTGAAAAAGCAGTTTGATACGGTCAGTTATCTTTTGAACCGTGAGGATGTGGATACCATTTACATCTGTACCGACTCCGGGCGGGAGGGAGAATACATTTACCGCTTGGTAGACCAGATGGCACAGGTCTCTGCTAACAAAAAGAAACTTCGTGTGTGGATTGATTCCCAGACGGAGGAAGAAATATTACGCGGAATCCGAGAGGCAAAGCCGATGGCTGAATATGATAATATTAGCAGTTCGGCTTATTTGCGTGCCAAAGAAGATTATTTGATGGGAATTAATTTCTCGCGTGTTTTGTCTTTGAAATATGGATTTTGGCTCAATGATACGTTAAAGGGGCAGAAGTGGACGTCAGTGTCTGTCGGACGTGTGATGACTTGTGTGCTTGGTATGGTGGTAAAGCGTGAAATGCAGATTCGTGACTTTGTCAAAACGCCATTTTACCGTGTGATTGGCAATTTTGAGTTACAGGGTAAAAAATTTCAGGGAGAATGGAAGGCGGTAGAAGGCTCGAAATACTATCAGTCACCGGCTCTTTATAAAGAAAATGGTTTTAAAGAAAAGGAAAATGCGCTGGCACTGATTGATTCTCTGATGCAGCCGGAGCCGGTTCCATCAGAAATTGAACAGGTCGCAAAGAAGAAGGAAAAGAAGAATCCGCCTCTTTTATTTAATCTGGCGGAACTTCAGAACACCGCCTCAAAACTTTTTAAAATCAGTCCGGATGAAACATTGGCGGTTGTTCAGGAACTTTATGAAAAGAAGTTAGTAACATATCCGCGTACCGATGCCCGTGTTCTTTCCAGTGCGGTGGCAAAAGAAATCGGAAAAAACTTAAACGGACTGCAGGGGTATCCGGTGACGGCATCTTTCCTGCCTTATATTTCGAAAAACCAGACGTATAAGGGGCTTGAAAAAACACGGTATGTAAACGACAAACAGATTACCGACCACTATGCGATTATTCCGACCGGTCAAGGATTAAGCGCACTTTCGCGTCTGGGAGAGTTACAGACAAAGATGTATGAAGTAATTGTGCGACGTTTTCTTAGTATCTTTTATCCGCCTGCGGTATATCAGAAGCTAAATGTAACGGTAAAGGCCGGAGAGGAACGTTTTTTTACATCAACAAAAGTTCTTTTGGAAGAAGGATTTTTGCCTGTTACCCAGTATTCTTTTACGAAAAAGAAGAATCCGGATGAGATTCTATCGGCAGAAGAAAAAGAAGAGGAAAAAGAGGAGAGTTTTGACTTAAAAGAGGTACTTAATCTCTTAAAAAAAGGCACCCCTGTTTCGCTCACAGAATGTGCGGTAAAAGAGGGAGAAACTTCCCCACCAAAACGGTACAATTCGGGTTCTATGATTTTAGCAATGGAAAATGCCGGGCAGCTCATCGAGAATGAAGAACTGCGGGAGCAGATTAAAGGAAGCGGTATTGGCACAAGTGCAACGAGAGCGGAAATTTTGAAGAAATTATTTTCCATTGAATATCTGAATCTGAATAAAAAGAATCAGATTATTACACCGACACTAAAGGGCGAACTTGTCTATGGCATTGTATTTTGTTCCATGCCGGAAATGATTTCGCCGAATTTGACGGCAAGCTGGGAGAAGGGCTTAACCGGTGTGGCGGACGGCTCAATCAGCGAGGGTGACTACATGAAAAAACTCGAAGCCTTTGTGCAGCAGGTGGTACAGCGTGCAAAAGGCGGCGATTATCGTGCAAAACTGAATTCTTTTTATCGTTCGGTGCAGCCTCATCATGCAGGGGAAAATAAGAAAAAGCGGACCACGAGAAAGAAGAAAACGACGAAGGCGTAAAGTGAAAATGGAAAGGAGACATAAGATGAGAGTGAAAAGCAAAAAAAAGACAGCGGAGATGATGAGTTAAAAAATGAACTGATGCAATATAATAAAATTATAGTTGATAGACAAAGAAAAAAAGAGCAAGAACTGAATGAAAAAAGAATGAGGGAAGAAAGGGAATTATATGAAAGAAAGAAGCGAGAAGAGGAGGAACGAAAGGCAAGACTGGAGCAAAAAAGACAAGAGATATATGCCAAGTATGATGATACCATACAGTCTAATAGGAAAAAAGCGCAAGATTTGGAAAATGAAAAACATGAAATTGTAGAAAAAATTATAGCGTTAAATGCTAATAAAATCCAGATTAGCGACAGAAAAGTTGTGCCAGTTATATACTTTCCAAATAATTCTTCTGGTATTGCTTTTATATCTTTTTGGTTGCTGAGTTTAATTGTTGGAGTGGTCGGAGGATTGTTAGTGTATAATTTTCATTGGCAAAAATAAAGGGAAGAAGGAAATCCCCTCTTCCCAATCATACAGTTTTT
>OLRY01000126.1_pt1 | contig 107961 bp, 107 predicted proteins | sample 1672541 | NCBI WGS metagenome assembly OLRY01 (sample SAMEA3136697, study PRJEB25190) | human gut metagenome | biome: human gut; feature: human-associated habitat; material: faeces | place: Austria | collected 2013 | reverse complement strand
ATTGACAAAAATCTTGTTTCCTGCCAATTGGAAGTCACATCCTCGTATGGCTGGTATTCTTAGAAATGAAGATATGTTGTCTATCGCAACCCATTTGGTAGCGTTTTGGGATGGAATGTCTCATGGGACAAAGCACATGATAGAAATTGCCCGTGAGAAAAGAATTCCAGTTTGGGTATTCCAGTATAAAAAGACAAATAAATATAATTGCATAAAATGAAAATACTTCATTTATCAGATACGCATGGTCAGCATAATCGACTTAAAGGGTTGCCTGAGGCCGATGTGATTGTGCATTCGGGTGATTTTACCTTTGGAGGATCAGAAAGAGAAGTTTTGGATTTTTTGAATTGGTTCTGTGACCTGCCGTATAAGTATAAGATTTTTATTGCGGGCAACCATGACGATTGTCTTTGGAATAGCGAAATAGATGGTCTTCCAAATAATTGTTATGGTCTTAGATACTCTTCTGTCAATATAGAAGGTGTGAAGTTTCATGGCATTCCAATGTTCGTACAGGATTGTGTGTCAGGATTGAATAATACAGCGATTAGGAATATCAGTCTAGATACGGACATACTCATAACTCATTGCCCACCATTTGAAATTTTAGATTTTGATGATAATATTCATTATGGCTCAAAGGAATTGTTAACTGCAGTTGAGAGAATAAGACCACATTATCACCTTTTCGGTCACATTCATTCAAATAATGGCGTTGAAGAAGGTGGTTTTACAACCTTTGTGAATTCGGCAATTGTGAATGAAATTTACGGAGATTTGCAACCATGGCATTTGATTGAGATTTGAGTATTTTTATGCCGACAATATTTATTTACAAAATATACGAATTTTCTACCCACCCGAATATGATTGGTAAAATCTTTTGAGCAGAGGGAAAATGTAATTACTCTTCATAGCCCCTTTGCTGATACAAATGAACACGGATCAGTTATGCGTCACCCAAAGACCTGTTATCTATCTCTTCGATAGTCGCTTTTGCTCCAGCCTCTAAAAAGCACTTTTAAGATTTTGATGAACACCCAAAATGCCAATAATACAATTATAGTTTCTCCCATATTGCTGTTATATTTTCGTTATTTCTTGTATGTAAAGATACGAAAAAATCACGACATAAACGAATGTATGGCGTTAAATATCAATGCAATATGTGATACAATTTTAATGCTTTGATTAAAGCTTGTGCCTTTTATTCTAATATGCAAGACCAATGTTTTTTCTTGTCTTCCAATGAAAAATGGGTGTTCATATGACTTGTACTAGGCATAGATATAAATTTAATATGTTCGGGAATATCTCTGGTGCCTATAAGTTCATAAAACTTTTTCTCAGCCTCTTTACCATTGAATACTATTTTTTGTAACGATGGATGAGTGGTAACAAATCCTACTATGTCGTTAGCGATAGGATTCTTAATGTCAGCGTCAAGACTTCCTACTCTATTAGCCGAACAGAGGACATCCCAAAGAGCGATATGATGTTTCTTTAACATCGTAAGTTTCGCATTATATGAAAGAGGTAACGCCTCTTTGAGTATTTCGGCTATTATTCCCCAGAACTGATTGTTTGGAGAAGCATAGTATTCTTTTGTCTGTAACGAGATTTTCCCTGGCAAGGTTCCTAGGATTAGAATCTGAGAGTTTACATCTGCAATCGGATTAAGACATTTCACTATACTTTTAGGGGAATAAATTTTTCTAATGATAGGTTCTTCTTTTATAGGTTGCGTATTTACAATGCGAACTTTATTGGAATGTCCTATTACCCATCTATTCCCCGAAATTTTAAAAGCATTAGGTATAACCCCTTCACGCAAGAGTTTACGTAGAGGTTGTCCTTTTGTAGAGTAACTCAATACTCCATATTTGTCTAGAAATTTGGAGATTTCATTAGGCTCCACATATTCCAACCCCTTCATTTCGAGGTAAGAATCTATAAGGATTATAATTTTGTTAATGTCGGTCATTTTTGTTAATTATACATATAACACAAATACATTTACCTTGTAAGGGTACTGCAAATATCCGAATGTGCAGTATGTTTTATAGGTTACTCTATTCTTTCATGTATTTATCAGACTAGGCAATACCAAACAGTTCAATCTCAAATATCAAGGTTGAACCACCGGGGATGTTTGGTTGCGAGAACTTGCCATATCCCATTTCTGCCGGAATGTATATCTCCCATTTATCTCCTATGCACATCTGTTGCATGGCCACAATCCAACCCTCAATCAGTTCGTTCAGGCGAAATGCAATCGGAGCGCCACCCCGACTGCTGTCAAATTTCTTTCCGTTTATAGTCCACCCGGTATAGTGGGCGGTGACGATACTGCGTTGAGTAGGATGTCTTCCGTCGTTCTTGCCCTCATTAACGACCTTGTAATATATCCCTCCCGGAAGTGGCTTCACTCCCTCTTCTTTGGCTTTCGCTTCCAGCAAACCTTGTTGGCTTGTATGTATTCTTTTTTGCTCATTTTATTTCGGATTTTCTAATTTGTATATGAGGTGTGGCATTTCTTTACCCCGGTAAACGACAGTATGGCTGCCACAAGATTCCATACCCAGTCGTTTTGCCACTCGGATGGAAGCCTTGTTTTCCGGACGGATGCTACAATAAACAGCCGGCAATCCTAAGTTGTCAAAAGCATAGGATATAAGAGATCCTGCGGCTTCTGTTGCATAACCGTTGTGCCAATATTTGTTGTCAAATATGTAGCCGATTTCAACGACTGCATTTCCGTTCATTGTTGTCGTCATAAGTCCGGCCTGACCTATCAGCAAACCGCTTTCCTTTAACTCTACGGCAAAATATCCGATACCGTCTTTTGTATATCGTGTAAGCTGTCGCTCTATCCAGGATCGCACATCATCTTCACTGAAGCCATGTTCCCAAGCGTACATCACTTCAGGCTTGCCCATTATTGCTATCAAAGTCTCAAAGTCGTCACGGGTGAGTTTGCTGATAGCCAGTCGTTCGGTTTCTTGTATGTTTTCTCGTTTGTTCATCAGATGAAAGTGATTGTGATTATAGTTCTCTCAACAGATGTTTGACGGCTGAGACAGGATGATAAAAAAGCATTCTCGGACCGGACCATCGCATAATCGATTTTATTCGCTTTCTCATATCCGGGCGATAACAATGTACAGGGCATTTTTTACAAGTCGGCTTATCGCTTCCGAATTTACAATGGTCAAGCCTTTCTTTTGCATATCTCAACAATTCGTGGCAGTCCGGACATAGACTTGTATTGCCTTCTTTTATTCGGCAGTACAGATGAATCATCTGTTCAACAACCTTCTTCTCCTCCTCAATACGTTTTTTTACCATATCGTTACTCTTGTTTCGGCTTACGTTTTCCAAGTGGCCCGCTGAATTTGCCACGATTGAGCGACACACCGTATTTGTTGAGAATGCGGAACACCGAGCTTCGACTGTTGAATCCGCTTATTTTCCAGATGTCATCAATGGAATGACCGTTGTTATACATCGCCACGATGGTCTTTTCCCGTTCCGCCTTGCTGATGTTTTTCTCTTTGGTCGGCTGGCTGATGTTCTGTTTCAAATGGATGATATGGGCTGAAGCCTTGCGCAGTGCAGCGCATTCTTCCGGAAGCGATCCGAACATTTCCATTACATCTGCCGCTTTGGTTTCGGGGAACAAATCTCCACGAGTATCTATTTTGTCGTGAATGGAGATAATCCGCACCACTTTAATCCGGCATAGTTCAATGAATGCCGCCAGCTCACGGGAGCCACGCAGGGCATTGCTGAATTTTGAGACAACCAACTCGTCCCCACGTTCCAGACTTGCCATCAGCTGTTTCCATTGCGGGCGCAGTTTCTCGTGTCCGTTCTCTTCCTCTATCACTTGTACACAGCCATATTGCACCATCCACTCCTTGTCAGTGTCGAAGCCGTCATAACCGGCTGCCTTGAATATGTAACCTACTTTTGCCATAGTGTTGTTCTATGCTAAATGATACCAGGTGCAAAGATACAAAGTTTAATTCGTTTAAAATCATACTCAACAAAATATTTTTCAATTATTATACTTTATGTTTTCACTTGTTACGCTCTTGTTTATTTCTCGGATTATACTCGTGAGTATGAAAAAGAAAATAGATTAAAGTTTTATTTTAGAGTATTATCATGCAAATTTTTATACTTACCTTTGTCGCTATAATTCAATAAAGAAATCATGTGTAAAGGTTCATTTAGTGAGAAAACAGAGCTGAGAATAAAAGGTGTGAAGTATAAATCATACTCAAAAACACGTGAACAATGTGCCAAACTCCTTGCCGTATGCTTTGCCGTTTTTACACTGGCATCATGCGGAGGAAAGACCGGAAACAGTATGTTTCAAACAAGCGAAAATGCGACCAATGTTTACAGGTCATACCTGTCCGAAGTACGGAATATAGGAACTATCTCAACCGAGAGACTGATTGAGTCCGTCAATGAATGGCAGGTACTCCGTGATTCGGTCTATGCCTGTATTGCCAAAGACACGACAAACCGACCGCACCAAAATCATGAAAACACAGTTCGGATGCTGCATGATTCTTTGCGGATTGAATTTACCCGATTGGCGTTGTCTCAATCACGGAGTTTCGCTGATGTGCTGCTCATCAAAGAAAAGACTTCCCAATATCGACAAGACACAGAACTGGCCCAAGCGGTAACATATGCAGAACCATTCTTCCGGTCATTGGACTCAGTAGCACCGTATCACGGGAGTGCGAAACAAACCGTGTCAATCTACCAATCTTTTCTTGTCCATACTCTGAAATCCGGAATCGACTCCAAAGACAGGATGTTAGCCTTTATACAAGAGGAAGACCGGCTGTTTCGTTCTTTCCTGAATCATCTTCCGGAGCTTGCCGATACCGACCTGTCTGCCATTACTGATGAAACTGAAAAATGCTGCCTATCTGTGTTCCGATCGGCAGAAGGCGGCAAACTCTCTTATCGTGATGCCTTGATATATACGGCGAAACGTACTAACCGGCGAATTGTCCTTAACGCTTTGGCTTGTTGTGATGACATAGGCCAAAACAGAGTCAAGAATGAAGAACAGGCAAGAGCCTATGTATGGATGTTGTTACAGCCATATATCGCATTGGACGGTTTCAGTATGACAATAATGTCCGAAACTGAAAAGATAAAACTATATGAGGTTGCCAACAAAACACCGCTGATGATAGCCAATCTCAACAAGATTATCGGGACTGACAATGACCAATGGAAGGCGTTGCCGGAATTGCTTGTCAAAATCATGATGATTTCCATGTGATAAATCAGAAACAAATAAATACGACAGTTATGTTACAACTCTTTTATGACGATTTCCTCTCCTTTGTCCCGCTTCAGCTTCCGCAGTTGTTGGACGTGACCACGATGGAGCAACCGCAGTTCTATGACGATTATGTCCTTCTTTCTTTTCCGCTTGCCGAGCCATACGAACTGGAAGAAGTAATGGACATCTTCGAGGATGACATGGAACTGATAATTCTTTATCATCATATCCCATCTGGAGCAACCACATTCGGAAGCAGCACCTGCGCCTATTCCAATCCGGCTTTCGGGCAGATGTTCAAGATGAATGCAAGAGTGACGGATACCGGCAAGGTTGACCGCATTGATGTGACCATCTATGAATCGCTGGAGTTCATGTGTTCCGACATTTGCCTGGACTTGAAACTTCATGAGCGGACGGGCTACTTCAAGTACCGTAAGACCAAGGAGGAGTTGCTCGCGGAGTTTATATGAGACGGACGATATACCTGCAAATGCTCTACCTGATAAATATGCACAGGAGTTGGATAGTCGTGGATGACGGATTCGGATATTCCCGAAGTGTCGTGTTCAGGAGAGGCAAGGCTTTCCTGTGCGTGTCGAGAATCCTCCGGCTTCGCAGTACATATCCCCACAATGGCTATGACATCGGCATGATTTGGAACATACCCGAACACGAACTGGACAGGGCATTGGCAAGGTGTCGCAAGAAAAACCGAGACCTCAAAGGAAGGCTCAAAAAGGGGGCATCGTATCTTGAAGCAAAAGATGTCAATGACATTATCGAGATTGCCACTTACGGGTTGGTCAAACTGGAATTGACCGAATTGCCATTATTCAAACAATACTGATTTCACCAAAAGTTAAGATTATGATTCGGACTATCATAGAAATGCTGTTCCTGCCATTGCTCATCATACTGCCATTGACAATGTACAGAACAAATCACCTTTTTATGGTTAAGTTTCACCTTGGAATGGTAGGTAAGAAAAGTGCGCGGAAACTATATGTGCAATGCCTGCTTATCCTCCTCTTGCTCTACCATTATATCTATTCTGGCGGACATTTCGGAGAATGGGGCATCTTGATTTCTACCATGCTTTGTGCCGTTCTGTTTTCTTTCAAACGGGCAGACAAATGGTTGCATCGTCTCCATGAGGACAGGAAAAGTTTTGTGCTGACCGCCTTGCTTGCATTGGCAGCCTGTGCCATTCCGCATTTGTACACTCTGTCGGTTACGCTTGCCTTTCTTCTTTTGGCTGCCATGTTCTATCCCTCTTGCTGTGTGATGTCCGAATGGCAAGATGAAGAGACACGCAAGCAGTTGAAAAAGAATCCGGGGACAATGGCCGAACATTACTATTGACATCATCACGCGAGACTGCCACGAATACGTGGATAGTGGCAGCGAAACAGAATCCACATATAGTCAAACAAAAATCAATTGAAATGATGAAAGACAAAAATAAAACCGCCAATCATGTATTGGCAGATATGGTGTTCTTCGACTACCTCAAAGAGAAAGTTGGAGAACGGAAGACAAAGACCGGAGCATATTACGATCTGTTGGAAAAATCAACGGCAGGTTTTGTCGCGCCCTTTTTGAAGAACCACGAATACGTATTGCAGGATAACCAATGCCATGTGACCATTTCCGACCTTGCATCGGAATGGCATTGGCACAGGGCTACCGTCAGGACATTCCTCGACAAGTTGGAGGATATGGGGCATATACATCGTACACGCTTTGCCAAGAGTGTGGTCATCACAGTCACTTTTGCGTCATCTTCTGATGGTGAAAGCCCTACCTTTTATACCGGTCAGGCAGAACCCCGGCCTGCCGATGAGTTGGAACAGGCATTGTCCGAATGGATAATCGGCAATCTATCTGACAATGACATGGGCGATGTCTGTGAGCACTACTGCGACACCTGTATGAAGCGGCCTGCCGACAACTCCGGCATAAGTCATTCGGAAAACAAACCGGCAATGAATAAAGATGCACGGGCCGATTTTGTTCAGGATATTATTGAGCGCGTAGCCGTTGCCGGGTTGAAACGAGCCATACGGAACTCACGCTTCGATGATCCGACCGCTTTTGTAGATTTCTTCCACGAAGAACTGGGCGAAGAATGGTCTTCGCTCCTGGAGGTTTCCAAGATGACGGCAAAGATGATTCTGGATTGTGAGCATGAGATTACCGGTAACGATTCCGGTGAAACGGATATGCTTGCCACGCTTCGACAACCGTTCAAGGCGTTGTTGGCGAAGCATCAGGAGCGTGAATCATCCCTTTTATAGACTCCACAACCGATGTTGTAAGTCTGAATCTATTGTATAACCACGGACAAGCCGTGATGCCCTACATTTGTAGGTTTGCCATTTTAAGCGTGCAGCGGTGCTTGCACGATGACCAAACAAAGGGAAGTATGGGTAACTCAATACCCCGCACGACTACGGTCGGTGGGAGTGGTTGCCGGACAAGCAGCAAGCTGGGGCAAAACGGATGTCCGATAAAACCAATTATATGGCTGAAAAATCATGGCAGGTAATGCACATGAACGTGATGAAAGGCTTCACAACCGCGCAGAGCAACGAACACCAGAGGGACTGGTCTGAAAGCGGTTGGAAGCACGCCATTGACAAAGGCACTTATGACCGTCAAAAAGAACGGCTGAATTTTGAGATTGTCAAAGGCTGTAAAGTGCAACCTGTAAATAAAGACAAGTCCATTCCTGAGCGCATCGCCGAAAATCTTGCCGGGCGTGGGATAAAAGATCCGAATGAGGGCTTGGCAGAGCCGAAATACCGCACGGTAGTCGATTTCATACTGGGCGGCTCGAAGTATCAAATGCGCCAGCTGGCTTTCGGGGACCAGACTGTCGTGTATGGCTCCGGTGACAACATTGATAATGCCTCACTCCGTCGAATGCCGGAAATAGAAGAATGGGCAAAGGATATGTACAGGTTCATGAGTGAGCATTTCGGAGAGGAGAACATTGTCGGGTGTTATGTACATCTTGACGAAACCACTCCCCATATGCACCTTACTCTATTGCCAATCCAAGACGGAAAGTTTGCGTTCAAGAAGATGTTTGCCGGAAAGGACAAGTATGAATTTTCCATGAAGACAAAGATGTTACATGATGCCCTTTCGCAAGTGAACGAGAAATGGAAACTGGAACGGGGACGGAATGTCTCTGAAACCGGGGCAAGACATCGTACCACCGAGGAATACCGCCGACGTCTTTCGGAAGAATGCACCGGTATCGAAGAGCAGATTGTCCGGCATCAGAAAGCGTTGTCAGACCTCAAAGTGGAAATCAGTCTGGCAGAGCGCAGGGTGAAAGGCTTGACTTCAATGGTCGATAACCTGCGTAACGCGAAAGCAGAAAAGGAGCGTCAGCTATCGGCATTGGAACGCAGCCTGCAATCTCACCAGGGAGACAAGGCTGCCGTCGCCGCCGAGAAAGAACTTTTGGAGAAAGAACTGGCTTCTATCCAAGAGAAACTGGCAGACAAACAGGAAAAATTACAGAAAGCCGACCAACAATTGACCGCCCTCAAAGATGATATGGATGCCATCAGCGAGCGCACGGAGGAACTGAAAGGAGAAGCCTACAAGTACAGCCGTGATATCCACTCCAACGTGGATGCCTTGCTCAAAGATGTGATGCTGGAGACATTGGTGGGAGAACATTCCGCGAGATTGGCAGGGATGAATCTTTCTGAGCAATCCTTCTTTGACGGGTCATTGCTGCAAAGTCTGACTGAGCAAGGGACAGAAGTCATGCACTGTGCCACGCTTCTGTTTCTCGGCATGGTCAACGATGCCACAACCTTTGCTGAAATGCATGGCGGAGGAGGAAGCAAGAGCGACCTCAAATGGGGACGGGATGATGACGAGGATAACCGTGCGTGGGCAAGACGTTGCATGTTGATGGCAAGCAGAATGATGCGACCGACTTCCGGCAAGAAGCAAAAGAGATAACTGGCAGAATGTTTATTTCTGCTATGGATAATGAAAACAAAACAGCAAATTGAATATGACACAGAAAATATTTTTTATTCTGGCAGTGGCAGGAGTATGCTGTACACTGCAAGCGAATGCAGCAGTACAACCTGCACCGCAGGACAGTGTACGGTTAGAATCATACACGGATGTCGGGCAAATATTCCAACCAATAGAACCGAGCTACCATAAAGGGGTGCTTGTTTCTTCTCCTTGGAATGGCAACTGGTTTGTCAATCTGCAAGGTGGAGCTGGTGCCTTTATTGGCAAACCGATTGGGTGTGCCGACTTGTTTGACAGGATCAAGCCGATTGTTTCCGGTTCATTCGGCAAGTGGTTCACGCCACAGATAGGCGTGAGAATCGGATATGGAGGTTGGCAGTTCAAGGATTGCCAATTGGTTACACAAGACTATCATCATTTCCATGCCGACCTGATGTGGAACGTGCTTGGTGGACGAATCGGCAAGGTGGACAATCCTCGTTGGGGCATCGTTCCATACGTTGGGCTGGGAATGATTCACAATCCTCAAAACGGGAACAATCCGTTTGCCATTTCATACGGAATCCAGGGTCAGTATCGTTTCAGCAAGCGGCTGACGACTTTGTTGGAAATTGGCAATGTTTCCACATTCCAGGACTTTGACGGGTACGGCAAATCCAATCGGTTCGGGGATAATATGCTTTCCGTATCAGTAGGCTTGTCCTTTACAATAGGCAAGACTGACTGGAAACGTGCCGTGGATGTGAATCCTTATATCCGGCAAAACGAGTGGCTGATTGGTTACGCTTCCGAACTGTCGGAAAGCAATAGCAGATATGCCAGTCAGCATGACCGGGATATGAGAACATTGAATGAGTTGAAGAAGATTTTGGAGATTGAAGGTCTGTTGGATAAATATAGCAGAATATTCACCAATCAGGAACTTTGGAGCAATGCTTATCCAAGAAATGATTACAGCGGATTGAACTCGCTTCGGGCAAGATTGAGAAACAGGCATTGGGATGGTAAATCTCCATTAGCCAATGATAGCTTGTCGAAGTATTCTGAAACAGCCAATGTGATACCTAACGGCAATGATTCTATAGGGAACGACTTTTATGGCAATGGTGCCAATCCTGAGAAATCATTGGCTACGGGCAAGGATAGCATTCCCATATGTAGCCATTCGGATTATCTCGCCTTTATAAATTCCGGCACCGAGTGCATAGGTTCGCCCGTTTATTTCTTCTTTGACCTTGGCACGGCACAATTAACGGATCAATCACAGTTGCTCAATCTGAATGAGCTGGCACGTGTTGCGAAGAAATACGGATTGTCCGTGACTGTTGTAGGTGCGGCAGACGCTGCCACTGGAACTGCCGAAGTAAACGACAAATTGAGTGCTATGAGAGCCGGTTATATTGCCACCGAGTTAAGCAAAAGAGGATTGACGGTTGATAAGATAACAAAATTCAGCCAAGGCGGTATTTCCGATTACGTTCCAACAGAAGCCAATAGACATACAAAAGTGCTACTCTATATGAAATAGTTACTCATAAGATACTTTTTGTTCAGGTTGATTAGTTGAAAGTTAGTTTGAAAAGGAGAGTCTGTCCGTGATGGGTCGGCTCTCCTGCTTAATTTTAGTCCAATTCAATGAATTTTTCTGGATTAAATGTCAAATGCTCATTGTGAAAGACATATCCCAACTGATTTGTGACACATTGAGTATTTCCAATTTTCATATCCACATTATAGTGCGAATGTCCGTAAATCCAATACTCGATGTCGCTGTTTTGTATGTAGTCTTCCAATTCCACTGTAAACGCACCATTCGCCTTGCTGTCTGTGAATTTAGGATGCTGCATACGAAATGAAGGCACATGATGTGTCATAACGATTTTATGCTTTGCTTTACTCGCGGCAACAGCATTTTGGATAAACTCAACGCACTTTTCACATTCACTGTTAAACTCGACAAAGGTCAACTTCTCTCCTTTATATAGGATTCTGCGAAAGTCTGTGATGACGCTTTCCGTATAATAGGCTTCTTGCAAGGGTATGTGACCCCACAATGTGGAAACGATGATGTCAGTATCATCCAAATGTATTATACCATTATAATGGCTATGTACATTATGACGTAGTTCCAGACAATACCTGTTTGTGAGTTTGGCGATGTCGTAATATTTATAGAATTCATGATTTCCCATGCAGACAATCACTTGTCTGTAATTCTCGGATGCCCAATCCCAAAATGGATGTTTGATGTAATTCTCATCACCAAGATAGCCAATGTCTCCTGCCAGCAGAAGAGTTTCTCCTGTCACCGGCAATGGGTTATGCTTGATATAACTTCCGTTTTCAGCAAACTCTAAATGAAGATCGGACGCATATTGTATTTTCATGATTTTGCAACGAATAACTCTTTAAGTTGGTCCAATAATGCTGTTACAAATTCTTTGTCCTGTCCTAATGAGGCGGCCAAGGAATCTGATAATTCTGTCCAATTCTCTTTGATTGTATCAACAAATTCATTCACGCAAGCAATGATAGAATCAGGTGCTTCTATTTCGGTTTCTTCCATGATTACGACGTTCTTCAATACATCGGAGCGATGTTTACGAATGTCTTTACTATTGACATGCTTCCCAGCTTGTTTGTCCGCTATGAGGTTCATGTACGCTTTAGCCTTTAATGCTATCAAAGCCGTTGAATCTGCATGACGTATTCCGTTTGTGAGTTTGCTGTGTGCGATGGTGAAATTATAAAAATCATCATCCATGATTATGGCACTCAGACTTGATACATCTTCTCCGATAGGCAGAGGTTCAATAATGATACCATGTGGCTCTCCGAATATGTCCGAATGGCGTGACAGTAATTCTATCATTTCAGGATATCCTTCCTTTCCATCAAGGAATCGATATAGTTCATATTTGGGCGATTCGTCATCTGTCTGTTTTCGTTTCTCCGGCCGATAACCGGCTTCACGCACGAATTGCCAAAAACGTTCTCCAAAAGCTTCAGTCATATTTTCCACAATGACAATCATATCAATGTCATGTGTCGCACGTGGACGGACAACAGTACCGGTCATTGCAATATCGCAAGCCGTACCTCCAATAACTACATAATTGTCCGAGAACTCCGCGAAAGCCTCGCGAAACTTTTCTAATCCTTCCATTGTATTTCTTTTATCATTCGTTCTACTTCTTTCTCAACACGGGGGTCTTCATCCGTTTTTAACGAAAGGGCAAGAGACAGACGGTCAACCCACGGTTTGTTTTCTTTTATATGTCCCACTACCGGATATTTCCAGACCTCAATGACAACACTGCCGTCATACGTATTGGGATTGTCAAATACATCCGATTCTTTCAATGCTCTATACTCCTTGTCTGTGAGCATGAGCATTTTTTCATTGTCCGGATTGAGCCATGTGTAATGTGCCAGAGCATTTATTCCACAAACCGGATATTCTATATTCGTGCGTATATCATCGCAATATAGACGCTGAATCACTGGAGAATCGAGAAACTCTTGGGATTTTGCCCATAACTCTTCGCCTTTCAGTTTAAAATGAAGTATCTTCTTTCGTTGACCTTGTTGCCTTTTTTCCCCTAAGCCTAAATCATCCAAACAGGTAATTCCCAATGTTGTACTTTCGTATGAATAAGGAATCAAAGCAGAAATCTCTTTGGCGGAAAGGCCTTCGAGGCTGCCTACTTGCAAATGATATAGCAAAATATATTGTGCTACTGCTGTAAGAACCGTTGCCTTTTTGCGATTGCTCGTCTTTTCCAGCGCAATGAGCATGGGCAAATAGGCATATTGATCAGACATGATGAAATAGACTCCATTGTCGGTCAGCCTTTGCCGCTCGTATGTCGGGCCAGGAACCAGTATGAAAACCACAGGAAGCCCAAACAAATCAGAAATTCTTGCAGATGTGATTTGGCACTCTTTGGGTGTCGGGTTACTTTTCCTTGGTTTCAGGAAGAGTAACGGGGTGTTCTGATAGATGCCATCATAGAATGTATAGGATAGTTTCTCACCGACGGTCAATCCCTTCAGATTTTCTTTCGGTCGAGGAATAACTTGAATCTTTCGCTTTAGTATGGTTACTTCCTTTAATTCCATTTGCTCTATTTTAATGGTGTATTAAAACGTAGCAAAATTATAAATAAAATCCGATATAACAATGAGATGCAATATGTTTTCTTTTATATCTTGGCAATTTACTCTGTTATAGCATACAAAAATCGGTATTCTCTGAACCTTAGAACTTCTCCGGCTCATCTTGTCGGTTCTATTTTCCTTTGCAAAGTTACTGTGGTGAGGGAACACCAAGTACCGTTATGCCTGTCGGCTTCACTAATGGCTTGGTGGACTTGACAACAACTTTCCGCAATTTTCGGCAGGCGTAAATTGGGTATTTCATCAACTCCTCTGCCATTTACTTGTTTTATCCCTCTATTTCCCCAGTCTCTTGATAGCACGTAAAATTCAGATCCCGACAAGAAAGCCGATAAAGGCTTCAAAATGAGGGAAAAGAAAAAAGAGTTCAACGATTAAATACAGACAGTTTATGCACAGCAAGATTTTTCAAATCACGGAGGAGAAACCCCTAAAGGACAATATCCTGAATGAGGACACACTTGAACAAGGGGACGGACACGATTATGACTATTGTTCGGAAATTGACGAGGAAGAGCGCAAATTCCATATCGCCAATCTGATAGACAACATCCTGCCTAAAGGAATGTTTGACCTTGTGGCAGAGGACACAATCCGATACAATGGCGGTGCGGACAAATGGAAAGAGAAATTTGTGGCAGCCGTTCAAGAAAAGGCGAAAGCCGTTACGCCAGACAACTGCACAATGTGGATTGGCGAGGTGTACCAACTTGAAAAGTACCTCAAAAATCCGCTTGATACCGGCTATCAGTTCTATATGGACGAACAAGGCATTAACGGCAATGCCGAGCAATCATATTCATTTATGCAGACGGTCTGCCAGTTTGAGCCGGGAAAGTTGCTTTACATAGGCGGAGTTATTGACTATCATTTCTAAACACTATGAGAACGAGACGAATGACAAAGAAACAAGGAAAGCGTTGCAACATCAGCCGATTTCCCAATTTCCACCACACGGGCAGTATCAAGGGAATGAAACAGATGTACTACGGAAACCAAGCACTTTTGGTAAGGTGTGGGGCATATATCTATAATGTTTCAAGTGAACCAAGTATCTATTATCAAGCAAAATAACAAGCAATATGAAAGGAACAGAACATTTCAAGCAGGCAATTCAAGCATATTTGGACGAGAGAGCCAAGACAGATGAACTCTTTGCGGTGTCGTATGCCAAAGAAAACAAGAATTTGGACGATTGCGTGACATTCATTCTCAACCAAGCAATGGCAATTTGTAAGGAGGGCGGTTGCGGTATGACCGATGACGAGGTTTACTCGCTTGCGGTACACTACTACGATGAAGATACTATCGAAGTGGGCAAGGCGGTCAACTGCGGAGTGATTGTCAACCACAGAGTGGAACTCACTCCCGAAGAAAAAGCCGAAGCAAGGGAAAATGCGCTCAAAGCCTACCAAAACGAGGAACTCCTTAAAATCCAACAACGGAATAGCAAACCGAAGCCGACCCCGAAAGCGGTCAAGCAAGAACCCGAACAACCGACATTATTTGATTTAGGACTATGAGAGCGAAAACAAGATTACAGCATAAGGTAGCATCCGCCAACGAGCGGTTGCTGCCACTGGCGGAGAGTGTGGAGAAATGGGCGTTCCGTCATTGTTTGGAACATTATGCGTTCCGCACCAAAAGCGGTTTGACAACTTGTATGGATTGCGGACACCAGTGGAACGAAACCAATAAGACAAACTGCCGTTGTCCTCATTGCGGTGCAAAATTAAAGATAGAGGATACACTGCGGAGAAAACACAAAGACAAGGTGTATTTCTCCATACTCACCACACAAGACGGCTTACAGGTACAGCGAGTATTTCTACTGACCGCATATTTCCGTAAAGGCAAGAAAGCCGAGTATTACGCAATGGAGGTTATCCGTTATTGGGTGGATGATAACGGAAAGGTGGAAGTTACGGCATTGCGGAGAACCATAGGCTATTATATTGACAGTTTTGTATATGACAATCGTTTGGAACTTCGGAACGACAACGATGTGTACAGACGGGTAGCTGATTGCAAGGTTTATCCTTACTATTCAGCCACTTCAAAGTTGAAGCGTAACGGCTTGAAAGGCTCATTGGCGAACAATGAACCCATGAAATTACTGCCAGCCTTGCTGACGGACAGCAGAGCCGAAACGATGTTCAAGGCAGGGAGAAAGTCCGAACTGAATTACTTTCTGCAACACCCGATGTACTTTGATACATACTGGAACACTTACAAGATTGTCCTGCGGAATAACTATGCCATTTCCGACATTTCGCTTTGGGTGGATTACATCAGCCTGCTTGAACGCTGTGGCAAGGACATTCACAATGCCCATTATGTCTGCCCTTCGGATTTGAAAGCCGAACACGACCGCTACCAAGAACGGGCAAGGGTCATCCGAGAGAGGGAGGAACGTGAGGCACAAAGGAAAAAGGCTCTGGAAAACGAGGAGCGTTTCAGGGAGTTGAAAGGCAAATTCTTCGGATTGTCATTCACGGACGGCTTGCTTGTGGTCAGTGTACTGGAGAGTGTTGATGATTATTACAAAGAGGGAAATGCCCTGCACCATTGTGTCGGACAATGCGAATACTACCTCAAACCGAAGTCTTTGGTTTTCTCGGCACGGATAGACAACCAACGTATTGAGACCATTGAATTAAGTCTTGAAACTTTCAAAGTATTGCAGTCAAGAGGACTTTGCAACAAACCAACGGAGTACCACGACCGAATTATCCGACTTGTACAGAAGAACGCCCGGCAAATACGAAAGCGAATGACCGCATAATCTGTTCTGTTCTTTTTGTCAGCCACTTGTTACGATACATATTGTAGCAGGTGGCTTTTTGTGTCCGGCTACGGCAACTCTTCAAGTGCCGCAGCAACCTCTTTTAGCAGATGCCGGAATAACTCTCTTCCATTTATACGATAATTTTCCTGTTATAATACCAGGATTCTCCTTTGAGCCGACCATCACGCCACACGGAATTGTTTTATCGTGCAAAGGTACTGCGCCGGGAGAATGTCAAGTTCCGCTCCGCTAACAATTCACTGGACTTAACGACAGCTTTCCACGAATGTGCCATTAGTGGTATTTCATTAACTCCTTGATTGTTCACTTGCCTTATCTCCCTTGTTGCGCCGTCTTTAACGCACATAAAACATATCCCGGTGGCGAAGCCGAAAGGCTTTCAAGCAAAGGGAAAAGAAAAATAATTGTTCAACTTCAAAATTATGATGAAATGGAGTACAACCATCAATTAACAGAGACAGACAAACGCTTTGCGGACGAGTTTTCGGAGTATGTGAACGGCAAAATGGCTTCACCCCGAAAGGTTGGCAAGGCATTGGCGGATGACCACCGTTATTTGGTCAACGAGAAAGCCAAACTGATGTTCTACTTTATGGAGCAGTTGGCGGAGAACTGGCACAAGGGCAGGTATGACCAACGCAACGAATGGGCGTGCCGTTTGGCAGCGGAAGCCATAGACCACTTGGCAGACAACAATCTCTATCATCTTCCAGAAGAATATTACGAAAACCATAAACAATAACGAGTATGCAGACAGTTCAAATCGCCATCCCAAGATGGAACATCACAGAGTTATGCGGATATGAACCGAGAACTACCTTTTGGCAGGACTTCTCCATTGCTGACAGGTTCGGTATCAAAGCCATTACAGACACATACAATCGAGCCAAGATGGAATGGGCAGACAACTGCAAGTATTGGACAGAGTTGTGCCTTGTCCTCAATCACAAGATTTGGCAATGGCACGAGAATGACAATCAGAAAGCCGCCCTCTATGACCGCCTTTGGAGGGAAGCGGATGCAATGACCGCAGACTGGTCGGACGAGGAGCAGGCGTATTATTTTGAGATAACGGATTAAATCAATCGGTGGGGAGAGAGGTCTCCCCACTATAAATCAATGGTTATGAACACCCAAGAAAAGATACAGAAAGTAACGGATATTGCCAAAGTCAAGAAATGGAGCGTAAGCGTGGATGATGAGAAACCGACAAACATTCAGTTCGAGTTCCAACGCTATACCAAGTACGGGCAGGATTTCAATTTCAGCGTCGATATGCTGAACGAGGACACCGATACGCTTATAACCAATCTGAAAGAGTATTACGAGGGCTTTGACCCCGATTATGAAGCCTACCTGTGGATAGGTGATGACGGACACGGCAGAAATGGAGCACCTTATCATATCAAGGACATCGTATCGGATATGGAAGATGCCGAAGAACAGATATACGAGTTGTTGAAAGCCCTTGAAATGGAATTTATCTAAAACTACAATTATGACCGTATCAGACAAATCTTATTATGGCAGACTTTGTCGTAATATCCTTGCAGACCGCTTTGACTGGCGGAAATACTGCACACCAAGACTTTACTTCGGCAGGGAAATTTGTGTGACACCGCTTCATTGCTCCTATGGGCAAATCGGTTATTCAATCCATTTCCCATATACCAATGCCCCGGAAGTGGAGTTTGATTGGGAACTGAACAAACTGACGATTGATGATGAAAACTGGAAGCAATATCTGACCACATTGTCATAAAAACAATTCAGCCGCAGGGAGTAAAGGCTCTCTACGGCTGAACATAGGGTAGGCGGACTTTTGTACTCATCGGTGCATACCACCGCTGTATTCCGCTTCTTCTTTGTATTGCTCCATTTCATTCAACTTTTCGTTGACGGATTGGAGATTGGAATCGAGTGAACTATCGTGGTCGTATGGAAAGCTGTGGCTGACGGCAAGTCCCGCGTTGGTCGCCGTGCCGACATCAATCGTGTCGGCATCCCTGTTATATCCGGCATAGAGAATATCGCCGCTCGGCATTTCAAGGACCGGAGTCCGTTGTTTGCTCATCGTGGAGAACTGCTCGGCTACCATGTCCTTGGCGACCTCTTTTATATCATCGCTCGCCAGTCGGGTTCCATATCGCGTAATGTGGTCACGGACTTCCTGCTCCGTGTATTTCAGCATCACCTCATACGTTCCACCCACGCTGTTGTTATAGACCACGGCAAAATCTTTGTCCTCCACCAGCAGCTCATCGCCCTTGTTCTGGAGAGGTGAGACAAACGTGTATTGCTCATTAATGCCGTTCCCGTCATAATACTCTTTGGCAGCTTGGAGCAAGCCATCGTAATCGCCTTTGTCCCGAAGCGCATCCAATTGCGTGGTGTCATCGGTAGTTTGCAGGTAAACCACGGAAGAATAGAACGTCTTTTCTTTGGGAGCGGATTGCCCGACAGTTTCTTGCGCTCCGTTCTCTTGCTGCATCTTTTTGCCCTGTCCCAATTCCTGTGCGATTTTATCCACGTTCTGAGTAACCAGTGAAGTCGCCCGTTTTACATCCAAAAGTGTGGTCTTGATGAACTGGGGCGACTCCTTCAAGTGATCCAGCCACGATTTCAGATAGGCACAGCTTTCTTCTTTCAGAGCCTTGCTCATCCCGTAACGCTGTGCCACCAACGCGCTGCCCAGTTCTGCCACCAGTTCCTCACGGGCATATTCGTCAGAACCGAAACAGGCAGGCTTGATACGGTCAAGCTGTCCTTCGACGCCTGTGCTGTGGGTCATCTCATGCCAAAGCGTTCCGTAGTAGGATTCCCCGTCCTTGAACTGTGATTTTTCCGGGACCACAATCTCGTTCTTGGTAATGGAGAAATATGCCTTGTCCTGGTGCATCGGTCTGATGGGGCAGATCCAGCGGTTGTCACGAATCATCACGTCCATTGGCTCAAAACTCATCTTCTCGCTTTCATCCAGCTTTATTCCGGCATTCTCCTTTTCCAGTTTCTCCCAAAGTTCCGGACGCGCCTCCTGAAGATTGGTCTGGGCAACATTGAACACTCTGAATACCTGCATCTTCGGAAACACGTTGTACATTTTCTTCTCATCTTCGGAGAGTTTCTTGTAATCATCATACTTGATTTTCTCCTTGGTATCCTTGTGGATGCAGGTAAAGGTGGTAAGCATCACCGGGAAGGACTTTTCGCCTTTGTTCACCGAGACCCTTGGCAATTCCACGCCCTCCTTTGCCTGTTTTTCAGTCGGCTTGTTCATCCGCTGTACGCAGTCGAAGGTACAGAAGCGTGGAATCTTGTAGCCCTCATTCTCGCAATGGAGGAGCAGTAGGCTCGGTATAGAACGCCTTGTCGCCTTTCGGCGATAGGTTTTCCCACACCTGCCCCCAAACCGAACGTACACGTCTCCATGTATTCGGCTTTCCGTTGGTAATATCAATTTTCTGTTAATCATAGCTTTGAATCAGTGCATTGCATTTTTCGCATACAGCCAATGTCTTACGCCCTTTCTTCAGCATCAATTTATTCCACTCCGTATCAGCTTTCAACTTACTAAGTGTTCTAACATGGTGCATAATCAGTGGTGCTTTATTCCCGCATAGTTCACACACACCGTTCTTTAACCTTTCCACAAGTGAAGCCTGCGGCAGAAAGCATGTGTTCGGCATGTGGTCGCATTCAGCATAATCATTGACTTGTTTTCTTCTGAACCCCTCATTGTACAGCACCCTGCACTTTTCTTGACCCTTGTTGTCCATATATCGGACAACAAAGTCCTGTCCTTCACGATAACGTTTCCATTCTTTGCGCATGGTACTGTTATGCTTGTGTGCAAGTGTTTTAATGTAACTTCGTTTCATGATACCTCCGAAAGTATCTCCGACAGCGGAGATGTTATTGGCTATTGAATAGTAGTTATAGAACCCTCTTATTTCAAGGTTATATCGGGCTATGATGTCCTCTTCTTTCAGACTTGTCAAGAAACCTCTGGATTCTGCCCACCATATCTCTTTGCCATTGACTTGTTTAATTACCATAGCATTCATAGCAAGCAGTTTATTTCTTGCAATTTCAGTGGAAACATGTAGCCTTACATTCCCGTTGAACATTCGATTTGTCCTACCAAGGCTATTCTTCACCTTGCTTTCGGAACGTTGTACATAGATTTCATATCCGAGAAATTTTGCTTTGTCCTGTGCATTTGTGATTAAGGTCTTTTCCTCTGACAGCTCAAGTTTCAGTTGCTCTTGCATGTATTTTGTAAGGTCTGCCTTTATCACTTCGCAGTCGGATTTGCTGCCGATAACCCCTATAAGGAAGTCGTCAGCATATCTCACGTATTTCAGTCGTCTGTACTGTTCGTCCATGTCATTCCCATACGGGAGTTGTTGCATTTCTGTACGCATGTTTCTGATTTGCGAGATAAGGATTTCCCTTTTCTCCACATCTGTTTCAGCGTTCAGTTTTCGTTTCAGCGAGTTTCTTTTGTTGCAGATACGGTTGTAGGCTGGATTTACCCGTCTCTTATTACCTTTGTCAAACCTCTTGGCATACTCGTCCATGAACTTATCGAACTTGTCAAGATAGATATTCGCCAGTATTGGACTGATGATTCCACCTTGGGGCGTTCTTGAATAAGTATGATTGAACTGCCAATGTTCCACATATCCGGCTTTGAGGAACTTTCGAATCAAGCGAATAAAACGAACATCGTTTATTCTTTCTTCAAGTATGCTTATCAGTACACTATGGTCTATATTATCGAAGAATCCTTTAATGTCTCCCTCGATGAACCATTTAGCCCCGACAAACCTTTTCTGAATGCTTGATAGTGCCGTATGGCAGCTTTTGAAAGGTCTGAACCCATGAGAGGTGTATTCAAAATATCCCTCATAAATGGCTTCAAGCATCATTCTTACCACCTCCTGCACAAGTTTGTCTTCAAAAGAGGGTATGCCTAACGGACGCATTTTGCCATTCTTCTTAGGTATATACACCCTCTTTGCCGGATTAGGTTGATATGTCTCATTTTTGAGACTTGTTATAAGAGACTCTATTCTTTGAATGCTCATTTGGTCAATGGTCTTGCCATCTGTGCCAGGTGTCATATTGCCTTGTTTCGCATAGATACGTTGATATGCAACATAGAACATCTGTTCATTGAATAGATTACGGTATAGCCTTTCGAACCTGTAGCCCGAAACTTTGCTATGTTCACATAAATTGTTTAATATTTGCTTTGGATTTCTCATAATGTCTCCCACATTATCCGTTGTTTGTATTAAAATTACCAACTGCTTCCCTTCGCCATGTACAAGGCTTTCCCTTGCTCGAACTACTACGGAAGCTCCGTTGCCTTGTCGGGTATTCAGAGCCTTCGCCCATAGCCTTTCGGCATCCCGATTTAGGCAATCTCCAGTTAGCACGCATAGTAACTATTGGCACGACAGATTGTCGGATGCGACTTTCGTTCTTTTCTTGCTTATTGCAAGTGCGTCGTGATTGATACTTTTTGCCCATATTCCTAATGCTTTAGAATTGAGTACCACGAGAGGGCGTAGATATAACTGCCTTTCCGCCCACGCCACGCTTTATGCCGCTGAACTATCGTTGAACCAATACAGGCTTCATCCTTGTATCTGTCTTTCTCCCTGACGAAACTGCACGGCATGACAGTTAGCCGTGCATTCCGATTCACAGAAATGCTATTTTCGCTTTTCTCTTTCGGTCCGAGCTTATTCAGTCGGGAGTAGAACATATTGTATCCTATTCTAATCTCTTGCCATAGAGATATTTACTATGCGACCATTCTGGACGCACACATCAGCGCATTCATCCCATTGTATTCACGCCCGGACAGGTTCTTCGGCCACCCCAGACTACCCTCGGTAATCCACGGTTTCGTCCAGTCCTTGCTGATGGTCTCGATGCGCTCGATCATCATTTCCGCAAAGAGGTCAAGAGCCTTGTCCTCGGCGGTCGGATCGTCATTGCTGTTTTTTCTGTAACCGGCCATGACTGTCAGTTGTTAGGATTATACGGAGGCTTCACATATTCCGACATTTCCGATATACGGCAGGCGATGTTCAACCTGTCGTTATAGACGGACAGCTCCAGCTCGCCTTTGGCTTCGATACCGGACTGCGGTCGCAGCCACTCCTCCCGTTCATGGTCAAATCCGATGAAACGTACCCACAGGTATTCAAAACCGTCATTGACCTTTTCAGCGGAAAAAGCGGAGAACTGCAAGAAATTCTTGCCTTTCTTGTCGGTTTTCTCCTCGATGTTCTTACCCGTCTTTCCACGGAAGAGCATTTCTCCCTTGATGGAATCCTCCTCGGATGTCACGGAAAGGTCGACCGATGAAGCGAAAAGATTGAAATAGAGGTTGTCACCCCGTTTCTTGAACGTCAGCACGCCGGATATTTCCACCCTCTTACCCACGGCATACTCAGATAGATTACTTGCTTCTCCATCCTGGGTGACGGAGATTTCCACGGTCTTGTTGATACCGTTTCTTGCCGGGATGACACAACTTACGGCTAATGTCGTGAACGGTTTTCCTTCACTATTCGTGCGCACGGCAGCCGCTCGGCTGATAGTTCCGCACACTGTTACATTACATTTTATCATATTGCTTGTAATTTGTTTAACCAAGACCATTTGACCAGAATATCCTGTTAAATATGAACTACTTGCAATCGCGAATCCACTCTAATCGGGCGCACGGATTTTTATCCAGACTATACCCAAAGCAATGACAACCTGCACACCCACAATCACGAGTGTCGCCACCAAGCCGAACAGCCGGTAGCATAAAAGGGTATGCAGCCCTGCAAGGGACAGCCCGACAAACAACAATCCTATTTCCATCATCACGCGTTTCATTATCTTCTGATCTGTTCGTTTTGGCTCTGCTGTTCCGACATTCCCTGCTCGAAGTTTTGTGAAGCCTGTTGTGACAGGACAAGGGTATTGACCATTCCTGCCACACGCATCCGCTTGCTTTCATCCGAGAGCTCCGGATTGTTCAATGTGGCAGAAAGACGGCTTAACTCGGAGGTGTTGAGTTCCCGTGAGATTTGTACGATACCGTTATCCGCCTGCAATACCGCTTTGTTGTCCTCCCTGATGACAAGGGCGCAGTTTTTCATATGGGGCAATAATGATGTCAGTTCCACTTTCCGGCTGCTTGCCATTTCAGAAACAGCCTCCTTCTGTTCCTCCTCGTTCTTGTTGTCGATGGCTACCGCCAGCATCATCAACGAGGAAAAGGCTTTGACCGCCATATCTAAAATAGGGTCATTCGTACCTGAAAGGCCGACACCGCTGTCCTCCGATGACAACAGTTTCTTCATCCAGTCTTCAGGACTTTGGGCTTTGCTTTCTTGCGCCACAGCCACTGTCTCCGTCTTGTACTTGGCAAGAAGGTCATTCCCGTTGTACAGGGCTTGAAGTTTGATGTTTCCCTTTTGGGCAATGTCTGCCAGATAGACGGCAGGGTCAATATCCCGCCGCTGTCCGTCAGCGGAAATCTGTGTCACCCCGAAATGCAGATGTTCGCCCGTGGTCCGGGTGCCGGTGTTGCCTGAAACTCCGAGTTTCTGCCCGGCATGGACGACATCGCCGACCTTGACATTAACCATTGACAGGTGCATATAGGTATTCTGAACCTTGCTCCCGTCAGCTCTCTGGTATTCAACGGTGACGGATTTTCCTCCGGCGGTTTTGGCATTCTGGTTGACCGCTATCACCTTGCCGTTATTCTCGGTAGCCAATACCGCATCGCTCTTGCAATGGATATCAATGCCCTTGTGCATTTGCTGCTTGTCGGCATCCATCGTGTCGGTACGCATACCGAAAGGTGAAGTGACAAACAGGAACTCCTCACGCGCGACAGGGAATGAATAGCTTTGGGCATCAGATTTTTGCCCGGCTCCAATATCCACACCTTGCGCTTTCATTTCAGCCATGACCATTTGGTCGTACTTTTCCAACCCGTTGGTCTCAATGATTTTCTGCAAACTTTTGGCGTAATTGCCACCACTTGCATATCCTGCCTTGGCAAGTCCTTCCGTCCAACCCTTATAATCATCGGGAGCCAGCGCGAAGCATCCGGCGTACCGTTTGTTTTCCACCAGGAATTTGGAATGGTGTTCGTATGAATCACCCACGCTGTCGTAACTGCAAAACTTCTCATTGGGCTTGTCATCGGTGTAAATGCCGTACTTGCCGCCTTGTGCAATCCATCCGGGAGTGGCTTTGATGCCGAAATGGTTGTTTTCGTGCAGAGCCAGACGGCTTTGCCCGTTACTGCTTTCCAGTATGCCCTGTGCCAAGGTTACGGAAGCCGGGATTCCGTACTTGCGCATCTGTTCCATTGCAAACTCGGCATATTTCTCTGCATATTCTTTATTCTTGCTCATTGATTTGTCTGTTTATCGGTGCATTCCTTTTGAAACCTCTTCCTCCTCTTCAACGCTCTCTTTAGGTTGATCGGGCTTGATTTCCTCTTTCTGGTTGATTTTCGCTTCCACTTCCGTCTCCTGTTTCTCGGAAGAGGTCTGTTCCTGTGTCCGGCCCTTGTTCAACACGTCTGCAAAAAGTGTTGCCGCCAAATGTTGCTTGAAGCCGTTTCTGTCCTCGGCAATCCACATCCGCTGCCATTGCTGTGGGGTGACACTTCGGGGTTGCAGCCGTTGGTTGTCAATCGTGGGAGCGCAGAGTATTGCCCCGTTTTTGGTCTTGAACACTGCCACACGCTGTATGCGGTTCAAGTCTATGCTTTTATCAGCGGGATGGAACAAGTCCACTTTCAGGTCTGGTTTGCTCTCTGCAAGGGTGTAATACTTCCTTGCCAGTTCACCACGTACTTTGTCGATATTATCCAAAGACTGTTTGAGGGTGGTGAAAAAGCGGTTAAGGTCATCCTTTTCGGGATAGACACTGTAACCGGCTTTACCCTCCGGCTTGATGAACAAAGCCCAGCGGTTCTTGTCATCCTGTACCATCTGTATCTTCTCAAACCACGGTTTGTCCGCTTGCTTCACCGCAGGATGGGCATCTATGGTGGAGAGTGTTTCTAACGCCCAGTTTTTCAAACGTGCCACCTCTATCTGTTTTTCGGCGAAATAACGGTCGTCGGGACGGTAGCCTAACGCTCCGTCGGGATTGTAGAAGCGCACGTTCTCAATGCCGTTTTTCTCCAGTGCGCTCTGTATGCGCTGCTTGCTCATGCCCTTGATTTCGTTGCTCACCTCCAAAGAAGCACCTGCAGGGAGTATCACGTCGGCACTCTTTTTCTCTTTGTCTATGACAAGTACGATAGTCTTGTTCTCCTTGTTGGGATGTTTCCTGATTTCATCGGCCACGAAAAAATGTTTGGGCAGTTGCTCCTTCATCTGTTCTGTCTGGCGATGGTTGCGATAAGTGGCATATTCAATCTTGTCGCCACGCTCCGCCTTGCGAATCACCTCCAGCGCATTGTTTACATCACTCTCTATGGCATCGATCAGACAGGGGTTCTCTTTCAGCTCGCGGTTCCAGTAATCAACCAAGCTGACACTCTCATCCGACAGCTGGGCAGGAAGCCCCAACTCTAACATCCTGATGCCTGAAGCGATTTCGGTAATCAGTCGTTCCTGCTTTACTGCATCCTGAGTAGGGGGAATACCGTTTTTCATAACCATCCCCTCACGTGCCAGGCGTTGCTGGTGTCCGGTAGCTGCTACGATTTGCCGCAGGGTTTCCTGGACATAATCGGTATAATGTGCAAAGTCCTTTTGCCGGGGAACATATATCGCATCCTTTTGCGTGTCATAGTGCGCCACGCCGCTGCCGTCTGTCCTGACCGGCACGAGGTTCTTGGAAACGGATTGCACGAAGGCGTTGAATTTCGGCCGAAGTTCCCTCAATTCTTTTTCTCCGAAGCCCTGCTCGATACGGTTGCCGTGCTTCTCCAATGCGTCATCATACTCCTTCTTATCCACGTGAGGCAACAAGGTCTGGTCGATATTGAACAGCGTGCGTATCTCTCGGTTGTGTACTCCCTTGTATCGCTCCTTTTCTTCGGGCGAAAGTTTTTGATAATCATCCCTTGAAATGACCTCATTGGGATTGTTCTTGTTCACATACTTGTTCCAGTTGTAGAAAAGGAACGGCACGCCTTTCTCTTTTTCCCGGACGGATGCACCCCTTGCTTTCGCTTCGCTGTACAAGGTGAAAAGATTGCTCTTGCATCCGTTTTTGTCTGAATGTAACGCCATGAACAGGGCGTTAAACGGACTGACTGCCACTCCTGCAGGGTAAAACTTCGGATAACCTTTGCCTGTGGCATTGAGCCAGTGTCCACTTGCATTGACCGCTCCGCTTAATGCTTCAGACAGCAACTCCACCTGCTTCTCTGCGGCATTCTTTTCAAATTGTGACTTCTCTTTCATATCTGTATGTGTTTTATTGTATTCCTCTGGTTCGTACAATAGTTTCTCGTTCTCCATCCTCAAAATTCCGCTCCATCATTGCTCTGCTCTGGTCGCACTTTGCGAGAACGGCGTTGGCAAGAGTATTAAGAGGTAATGCGCCTGCGTTATAGGCTGCCACCACCTTTTCGGATAACTGGATGGTACAGGGCACCCTGTCAATGGTTGCGACAAGGTTGCTCCCTTGCAAAATCGGATTTCCGATCCGCGGGTTCAGCGGTTCATCCGGATAGGTACGGTATTGAACGGGACGATTGGCGCCATCCAAACCATTCTCGTTGCGTTTCCAACCCAATGCTTCATGTCCGGCTTTGTTCACCAGATTGGCACCGCCCAAACCTATCATCATCATTTTCAGGATAGGGTTCTTGACGAATATCCCGGCCACGATACTTGCAATCGGCAGCAGGTTATCACCTATATTCAGTGATTGGGTCCTGCCTGTAAACATTCCTACCAGTATATCCGGCAGCATGGCGAATATATAGCCCAAGTTCTGGCCAATATCTTCCATGCCGCTTAATCCCATTGTCGAGAATAGTTTGTCCCAGCCGTTTTCATTGGTGGGCGTATCTTGCTGTTCCCCCTGCTTTTCCTGTTCGGATGGGGCAACCGCTTCTTCTTTGGCTTCTTCCGGCACTTTTGTATTGTCGGGCTGCTCGGCAGCCTCGTTTTCCTGTTTTTCGGTTGCTTCTGCGAGCGGATTTTTTTCAGGAACCTCGTCTTTTTTGAGCCCCATCTCCTGCAAATAGGTCTCGATATATTCAGGGGCCACAACCATCGGAACGTCTTTGTATCGCTCATCTTTCTTCTTTTGGTCGGCAATAAAGTCAAAAGGCATCTTCATTTGTCCTGCGGTATTGTTCATCCATTCTCCAAAATTGAAAGTCTGCATGGGAATCTTTTTGTTCAGCCGCTCATTGGTGGCGAGGATATAGGGATTATCCTCTTTGTGAATCTTTCCTGCTTCTTTACGGAAGTCGTCAAAGACATTGCTGTCACTTCCGAATACCCCTTTGCTGATACAATCTTCAACGGACATTTCATTTCCTGTCTTTCCGTTGGAGGAGGTCAAGGCGGTAAATGCCAAATCTACTCCGATGAACTTGGCAAAACTGGTCCAGCTCCCGGCACCACCCAACGTGATGGCATCTATCCCGGCACCGATGACCGTACTTGTCCCTTTCTCCAACTTGGAGGGCTTGTAGGCGGCTTCGCCACGTCGCTCGATTTCAGCGGTGAGCGGAGACTGGTTCAAGGTGGAAGCCAGACCAATCAGTGTGCTTTGAGCCGCCTTGCGCATGATGTATTCCGCAGAAGACTTGGGCATCCGGTCTTTGACCATCTTGTCTATCAACTGTTCTCCGATACGGTACTCTATATAGGCGTAGGCAAGGTCGCCACCCAATTGCCCGGACAGCTCATCATAACGCTCCCTGCCGATTTCGCCTACCACAGCGGTACGCCATTCGGTTGCCATGATTGCAAGGTCAGCCTGTATCTCCTTGTTCCCGGCAATCCTTTCCTTGCACATATCAAGGTAGTCTTCCGTGGTTTTGGAGTTCCATTCGCCTGTCACTTTTAGTGTCTGATACGGATCCATTGCAGGATTGGAGGCTGCTGCCATTGAACCGATGATACCGGCAAAACTGGTGGAATACTTCGCCATTTCCTCCGCCTGTTTACGGTTAAGAAAGTTCTGCGTGTCGCGCATGATGGGAGAAAGATGGCTATTGAAGTAGTCTCCGAACAGCCGTTCAATTTCCGCAAAACGCTCTGTATGTTTGATGTTACCCATATCTAATAATTCAATTGGTTCAACAGTTGCTCTTTTGTCTGTTCAATGGCGTTGTGGTATATCTCCATCTGCTTGGGGAAGAACTCTTCCAGCCATTCGTCCTTTTCTATCCTGTCCTGAATGAATCGGACGGCTGCCGTTCTGTCTATCTCCACAGAAAGTTCACCCTCTTCCCGGTTGTTGAACCACGCTTTGGTCCACCAGCGGACTCCTGCACGGTCGGGATATACGGACACCAGTCTCGGAATATCAAAACTCTGCACGTCTATCTCCAGTTCGGCCAAAGGGTCGATGATACCGCTATGGGCTACTGCCTCAGATTGAAGTTTTTTTTTAATTCCTCGCTCATGGTGGAGAGATAGACATTGTGCCTGAGCGCAAGGTAATTCAGAAAATCCGCAATCAGGAGGTTCTGTACTTTACACGCCAACGGCAGGCTTCTGTTACCGATACCCAACGGGTTCGCCATGCTCGGCATCGTCTCGAAGAAATAGTTTTTGGACGCTCCGATGGAAAAGATATTCCGCAGGGATTGTTCGGTATATTCCGGGACGCTGTAATCGCCACGGAACAGGTCTTCCATATAGACGGGCAAGAAACGAAGCATCAGCTCTTCTATCTCCTCCTTGTCCCGGTCGTACCTGGTTTTCAACTCTCCGTCAAACGGAGTGAACTCGTATGCCGCTTTCAGTCCGGCTTTGCAGAGTGCCTGGATATTACCGTAGAGCATGGTAAGGAACTCTATCGGATTCAGTTCTTCACCGTCAAACGCCACTTCCATATGAAGGCCGCTTCCGCTGACGGCTATGGTCTGACCAGCTTTCACTGTCTGCCCGAAACGGGCGAATACATTGGCAAGTCCTGCGTAGGTTACATCGTACTTGCTATAGCGCGTGACAAGATACACACCCCGTTCCTTGTCATTGCCGATGCCGGACACGACACCGCTTGCCAACGCCGCTAACGGACGATGAGAGGCATCGAAGTCTATGCCGTGGTGAAAGTATGTTTCTCCTGTGGCTCTGTCTTTCTGTTCTCCGTAATTCAGTGACAAGCTTATCTCTTTGCCGTTTTCTTCCTCAAACGGCATACAATAGCCGCTTGGGGACTGTAAAATCATTTCTTCCGTGTACTTCATTTGTATAATATATTGTTGCGATTCTTGTTATCTTCTCATACCACCGCTATGGCTCTGCTCTTCCTGCTGCGGTTGGGCTTGCCGTGGTGTGTTGCTCACGGTCGCATCCTGCAAGAGACGGGCATTGTTCCCGATAAGCATCATGGTCAGGAAGGCTCCTGCAATCTTGCCAAGCCATCCGGTGCGACCGAACACGAGGAACGCTCCTGCAATCAGTCCGGCAATGCTCAATCCTGATATCCTGCCGTGGGCGAGGTTGCTGAAAAAGTTTCCGAGCATATTGCCCGCATTGCCGTTGGAAACTCCACTCAAAAAGTTGGAAGCACCGTCAAGTGTGGAAGAAAGTGTGCCTGATGCCTGGCTGACATGGTCCAAGGTCTGTTCCGCCTTGCCGGTCAGTCTGTTTACCGTGTCGGAAGCCGCTTTTGTCGTGCTGCTGATGGCTTTGGTGGCGTCCTCTCCAATGACGGCATCGCTTACGATACGCACCACACTCTTGTCGGTGGTCAGTTTCTCCCAACCGACATATCCGACTCCTGCTCCGACGGTTGCGGTCTTCAATGCGCTTCCTGCTCCTTTCAATGTCTTTGACGGATGCAGTACCGCTCCTCCGACAGCCTTGCCTGTTGCTCCGACGGCTTTGCCGCCGGTCTTTAATAATGAACTCCAAAATCCCATATTTTTCTGTTTTTACGTTTCTTGTTCAACTAAAAAGCTCCTGCCTTTCCGCTCCGTTTCCACCGTCTCATGGCGGTCCTCGCTATCTCCGCTTTGTTTGCTTTGGGACACTCCTGTTCCGTGATTTCCGCCCACACATCACCCATAGAGGTGTATTTCACTGCCATTGACAGCCGTTGCAGTTTTTTGTTCATCAATTTTAGTTTGGGACGGATGCCGAACACGATTTCCATCCGTTCTTTCTCGGTCATCTTGTTGTCCGACAGGCAGACGGTTCGTATGTCGTTGACGATTTCCACGGAATTGTATATCAGTTCCCGGTATATCTTGTTCCTGTTCGTGGAGAGTGCCACAGCCAAGGCGTTTGCCGGACTTCTTCCGAGTTGCCGTGTAAAATCTTCCATATTTTCCGTCAGGTGGGTTATCTCATGATAAAAACCGTATATCTGTGCCGCATAACTGACTATGGAACGGAACGAATCCAGATAATCATTGAACTCCCTCTGCAGGTCGGTGACGGCTTCCACCTCTTCTTTCGTCCAGATGTGTCCTGTGGTTTGCAGGAGCATGATCTTCTCTTGGTTCTTCAAGGTCTTTTTTGTCTTTTCGGTATAGATGAGAACCATTCCGGCAAGGGTGGGGTCTATCTGTGCGTGGACTTTCACGCCCATGCACATCAGTAGGATTGTGATGAAAATTGCACGTCTCATATCCTGGTCTCCGTTTATCTTATCGTTGCAGCTCTGCGCCACCTCCGCATTGCCATTTGTGCCACCTCTCCGTTGTTCCGGTCCAGCATACCTGCCGTGGCATTGTTCCATACGTCCGTCATCGTATAGGTGCGGATGCTCAGGTAGAGCAGGTTGAGCTTCTTTTGGAATGCGGACAACTGGTCATTCAAAGCCCACAAGGTCTGGCTCCGTTCCGCTCCCGTCAGCATATTCTCCTTTCCACCTTTGGCAACGGCATCCCTAAGTAGGGAAAAGACGGTCACCAGTTCGGTCGCTGTCTCGATATAGAGGTTATTCATGCTCATGGAGGCGACAATGCCTTGCGGATTGTCACTGATGGCGTTCTTCAATTTGCCGAGGGATATGAAGATTTTAACACCGTCGTTGTACAGGTGTGTGCAGGCTTTCAGCGATGAAGCGAAACCGCTTGCCGTTTTGAGATAGCTGTTGTATTTCTTCTCCCACTGGCGCATCTGCTCGAACTCAGCCGCTATGGTATTCTGCAAAAGGGCGGTTTTCTTCTGACCGTCCATCTGGTCTCTGACCTTGGCGAGTGTCAACTCATTGCCCTCGGCCAATGCCACATACTCCAGCGGATTGGTGGTGACAATCTGTGCTTTCGCCGTGAACGACAGCACAAGACCGAGTATGACCGCTATTAGTTTAATGATTGGTGATTTCATAAATCTCTTTCCGTTGTTTGTTAAACTCTACACGCTCCCTGATAAGTTCCACGATGTCGGTTCGTTTGGGCAAGCCTGTCAAATCCAGTTTCGGAGTTGTCCTATCCATAGACAGTATAGTTACCGTCTTTAAACCGAAAATCTGCTGCAACAGGGTCTGGTGTTCGTGAAAATCCACCACACGATACAGTTCAATGTAACCTATGCTGCGTTGGAACACGCCATGCTCGGCTGTTAGTTGCTCGCTTCCGATACGATAGCGTATGCGTTTCAGATAGATGAGCCTATAAACCAACATAAGGGAAAGGGGAATAGCAAATAGCGTGGCTACGGGAGCAAGGGGTACATTCTCCATTCCTCCATACACCAATCCTATCGGGCAAAGCAGAAGCAGAGGTAGCTCATCAATAAAGAATTGCACGGTCTGCGGTCTAAGCGTTATCTCTTTGTATATATTGGAGTTCTGCATAACTTTATCTGTGGATGTTGGATTTTGACTGTATTTCTTCATTCTCAACGAAATTCCCTTTTTTATTGGACGGCACTCCCAACGGGTGAATCGCATCCTTGATGCTTTCAAGATATTCCTCGCTCGTTCTGCCGAGCAGGGCATCGTTCCAGTCTTTGTAGCATGGCATCAACGGGAACACCTTTATACGGTCGCTCTCAATGTGCATGGACTTTGCTATGGTTTGGAACTTCTTTACGAACTCCCGTCCTGCACTGTCGTTGTCGAAACACAGGTAGTGGTTTACATCCGGGGTGACGGACAACATTCCCCTTATTTGCAAATCGGTGGGTGTGCCTCCGGTGGAGACGAACACGCTGTCCTTGGCAAGCTCCGGATTGTCCCGAAAGGCATCACGGTGCAGTTGGTGGAATGCCATCGCGTCATAGCCGCTTTCAAACCAAGCCACGCCTCCTGCCTTCTGTAAGGGTTTTTCGTTGAAATTGGCTATCCATAGCCCCTCACTGCTGTTGCTGCCCTCGGCTTTTCCTTTGTAACTTCCGCTGCCGTCCATCTTGGAGCGTCCACGTTCCTCCAGACCGACAATCCTGTCCGGCTCTCTGGGCAGGACCAACGGAAAGGCAAGATTGGTGTATGCCAATCCGTCTGTCCTATGCTTGGTCGCCAGAAAGAAATTGTCGGCAAAAGCCCGCTGGGTGAAGATGTCAATGCCTCTGCTCTTGAAGTAGGGGTAAAACCGTTTGTGGGTCTCCCGATCTTTCACATCGAAACGGTGGATGTCGTAGTCGTCAAGTTTGAACGGACTGCTGTCCCGTCTGGGCTGGATGATACGAAAAGACCTGTCCTCAATAAGCTGGTTCAGCAAGCGGTTGCAGACAAGATTGACCAATCTGTCGGGAGAGACCCCGTTCCGGTGTTCTGCAAATTTTTCGGGAAACGCTTTGATAAAGGATATGACATTGTATAACTTTTGCTGTGGTGGCTGGAAACAGCATTTGCCGTTGGCGGTCACGATGAATTTGTCGCCGCGGACACGTGTGCCGTCGCTGTCCGTGCGGATATAGGACGGATAACGCAAGCCGTCACGTTTGTTCAAGTGATAGCCTGCATCCGCCAGAACGTCCTGGATATCCAGCCGTTGCAGGAAGTCGTCGTATGTCAGTTCTCCGTTTGCCATTTTTAGTGTCTGTTTTATTAAACTCCTCTCCGCATTTCTGCAACTTCCCGGTTCATCTGCGCTTCAAAGTTCCTTGCTGCCACATCCATCGGTGAGTCCACTCCCGGTTTGAAGTATGGACGGGGTGCATGACCGATATGTTCTCCATAAAACTCAGGACAAGGGTGGTGAAGTCCGTGGGCGACATCAGACATCACAACTGCTCCGGCGGCAAGTGCGGCAAATATCTTCGTACCTAACCCGCTGCTCATCTCAGGGCGGGTTTTCATATCCACCTCGTTGAATATCTTGGAAAAGAGCTTCATGCGGTGATAGTCATTGACCGCCATGAACTTGTCATACTGCTTCTGGCTGATTTCGTGGGTGATGGATTCCCCGTTGATGATGGCGGTCATCTTGTATTTGCCTTCCGTCTCTGCCGGCTGTACGGCAATGGCTTCCACTTCGACCTCCCGTCCGTGTTCTCCTTCGCGGTACCAGCCCTTGCTGTTGTTGATGTATGGCAGGTCACGCCCGTCAATCAAGGCTCCTTCCTGCGGTTCTCTGTTGTTGGTTACATCTTCTTGCAGTACCGATTGCTCGCTTGAATGCGGTGCGAGACTGTTGTCGGATTCCAGTGGCAGAAGTATCTCTTGCTTCTGTTGTCTCCGGGCGGTCAGGTCTTGTTCGACTTCGGGGTGCAGGGAAATACCGATACGCCCCGCGCTGTTCAGCGACTCCATCGTGATTTTATCGGAAAAATCATCCTGAATGACATGGTTCAGCGTTTCAAGCCGTTTCTCTGTCGGATGTTCCTCAATGGAGTTGGAGGTCAGCACGGACAGCTCTTCGTCTGTCAGGTCATAGACCATATCGGCACTGACCTTTTCCGATTGGACGGTTAATGTCCGGGCTTTCGCATCCACGATGATCCCGTGTGACGAAAGGCATTCCTGCCATTTCTCGTTGGAGAAATAGACGGGAGAGGTAATCAGCTCCTGGTAAGGCTTTGCCGGCTCTTCGCTTCTTGGCTTGTTTACCATCGGGGTGATGACGGCCTGCAAATCCTGCAATACATCCTGCCGGACAGGTTGCGTCTGTTCACGGGGCTGCTGATGTCCTTTGTAATAGAATCCGTAACAGCCGGATTGCATTTCACCGGGTTTCATGCGCCCGTCGGGACGTTCTGCCACCATAGGCGTTCCAGCATAAAAAAGCCGGCCACCAACCCTGCGCATGTGGTAGCCTTCCTGCTGCCTCGGAGTCCATCCCAAGAAAGGGGGTGGCATACCATACCTGCCGACCCTGCCGTATTCACCGATGCCGATATGGTAGCCATGCAGTCCCATAGCCACCCTGCCGTTAGCATTACGGGCATGGACAAAGTTGCGTGGCATGTAAAAGTCATCTTTCACGATTTCCGTAAAGGTATCGTAGGCTTTCTTGTTGGCGTAGTTCGTTCCCCAATCGGTGAGAGCACGCATCTGCTGTTTGCTGATGGTGTATCGCAATAATGGGGAGTCATGCCCTTGGACAACCAATTGGTAGTTGTCTCCCACAGGTACGACATGGGCTTGCATGCCGTTGCGCATCAGCAGATCACGCATTTCGGGCTGCAAGTCCGGTATCATAGGGTTTGTGTTACTTCGTATTGCCATAATGTGTTATGCTTCACCGCTTTCCATAGCGGCTTCTAATTGTTCGCTTTTGTAGTGGACAAACTGTTCGGCTGAGCTGTTGTCAATCATGAGTGAGTGCGTCTTGCAGTATTCCACAAGTTCCTCCTGCCATTCGGCTGAGAAATGATTGACGTAATCCAGCCACCCGTATTCTCCGCTCTCTATCTTCTCGATAAGAACTTCTTCGGGATAAAATGCGTTTTGTGCCATAGTCATAAGGATTGGAGATTATTTGTGAAGTCCTGCACCCATATTGCGCTGGGCACTCTTTTTCTGTTCGTTCCAGAGTTTTTCGGTGTACTGTTCTTCGGGTACATAGTCCAGGTATCCGTCATCGTCCATAACCCAACAACCATAACAGCCGAAAGTGTATTTGTCCCATTCTCTTTTGGTATGCTCGCTCCATTTCTTTGTATCGCCCTGGCAGAAGCGGATGCCGTCCTTCTCGTTCAGGTCAATACCGACTGTTATCGGTGTGTCATCCATAACGAAAGTTTGAGGCTCGCCCTGCTGCATCACATTGATTTCGGCATTGCTGAGTTTCAATTCTTCTGATAACACTTGGAGGTTTCGGGCGATGACCTGTGTGGGAACGGACATGACTTGATTGGTCTCAATGTCTATCTGCACAAATGCCTTGGTCTTTCGGCCGTCTGTTGTCAACGCATCAGCAAGGATGACCTTGCCGGAGCGAAGCTGTTTCTGCTGTTCCTCGTTGTACTTTTCCAGTGATGATTTATTCAGAACCGGGAAGAAGATAACATCGGCTTCTCCGTTCTCTTTGCGGACAAAAGCGAAACGACTGCGGCCAGTGACGGTGTTTCCGTTCTCGTCGGTTACTTTGATGGGCAGAACGGGAGAGTGCCTGCCGTGGCTGAGTTCTTCCAAGATGTGCATCGGAAGGTCTTCAATCATTTCTTGTGTGAGTCCGAACTGCGACAGGGTATCGTATGGCAGTTCTTCAAATTCAAATCGTACTTGTTTCATATTTTGAAATGATATTTTAATTATACTCTGGCAAAGATATGAACGAATACTTATACTCTGTGTCTGACCGCCTGAAATAGTGCGTTTATTTGAGATTATTTATGCTTTAAGTATGATTATATCTGCATTATCATACTCTAAACGTATTTTGTGTTATATTTTGGTGGATTCTTGCGGCGGGTTTCTGTTTGGTCGGAATACAGTGATTACTTTTGCAACTATGAATAGAACTGTTATAGCTTTAACGGCATTTCTGATGCTGTTTAACACCCATGCAAAAGCACAATTCAACACGCTCTCTTATCCTAATCCTCGCTATAAGGTCAGTGTGGAAAAATATGATGTTGCGCTCCAAAATGAAAAAGAGGCGACACCCGAAGATGTTACCTCTGCAATGATAAAATCCGTACCCGACAGCAGCTCGTTGTCAAGTACGGATTCTGTAAGGTCGGAGCAGGAGGCTCGATATCTGAGCGTATGCTATCCGCTCTTGCAAATCAAAGTCAATTCGCCATACGGTTATCGCAAAGACCCGTTCACTGGAAAAAGGAAGTTTCATAACGGCATTGACCTCCATGCTCGAAGTGCCCAAGTGTACGCAATGTTGCCAGGGCAGGTGATAGCTGTGGGACAGGACAAGGTGTCCGGGAAATATGTCACGCTCCGGCATGGAAATTTCACCGTCAGTTATTGCCATCTTTCACGGACATCGGTATTGAAAGGTCAGATAGTCAAGGCAGGGGAGGTGGTAGGCGTCACCGGTAATACCGGGCGTAGTACTGGGGAGCATCTGCACATCACCTGTAAATATAAAGGAGAGACAATCAATTCCTCCATTATATTTAGTTGTATCAGGCAAAGTTAATCAGAGTGCTGATTGTCTTTGATTGTGTAATCTGCGTCCCAATTACCGTGTCCTCCTCCTAACCATTTCCCTGTATATGCCCAATTCTCATAGTAATATAACCATTCTATTGCCCAATGAACAATAGTATTGGCTATTAACATCGTACTATTCCATTCGCCACAGTGAGGACTAAATAAACATAAGTGCTGTTTCTTACTATCGTATGTATGTGGAAGTTTTGTTGCTCCTTTTGCTAATGCTAATGGCTTTGGAGAAACCACATACACTGATGGATAAAATGTCTCATTATAAACAATCTTCAATTTGTATGTGTCGCTTATTGGTGTTGGTGTAACGTCGAAATACCATGTAAATCCGTGATGTCTTAAAATCCAATGTGAATTATTGAATTTATATGCACTCTTTAATGATACAACTTGTTGTATGGCGGTAAAATGCTTACTTCTTACCATAAAAGGAATTTCTCGCATTTAATGTTTTACCGACACTCCCAAGTACTCCACTCGCTGTGACCTTTATACCAGCATTAGTAGCCGTAGCCCTATGCTGTTCAGTAAGCAAATTAAATAGTTTCTTAGAAAAATCATCGCCGAATGAACGCCCTATATTCTCTCTTATCTGAACGCCAGTTCCATTTAGGATACTTTGAACGTCTAATTTTACTTGTTTTAACCACTTGAAGAAGTTCTCTTTTCGTTTTGTATGCGTAGGCCATTTATCCGCAAAATTCTCTTCTGGGTTTACAGGATTGCTAATAACAAAATTTTCGTTATGGTCTTTTGTTATGTAATTTCCCATCGTACTGATGACATTTACAAGTCCCTCTATGAGAGAGGTTTCTCCATTGTAAGCTCTTGCGGAAAGTGTAGTAATGATGATAGAGATAGGCTTGTCCTCATCATCTTTAAACATTATATCGCGGTGTCTTTTGAGAATCTGAACAATTCTTTGTAAAACAGATTTTTCCTTGACATACTTTCCTATAGGCATAATTGCTTCAACAATATTTTCTCTTTTCTCAGCTGAGTATTTACAACGATCAGCAAACCACATAGCATAACCATCAGGATTACTTTTCAACCACTCTGACACAAAGGTACTTGTCTCATAATTATCAGCTTTATTGTCTGTAATTCGGATTGAAATGTCATCCAGTTTTATGCTCGAAAAGGCTTTGTTCCTAACTTGTTCGAGGTTAGCATTGAATTTATTATCAGCAACACTTGGAAGAATATCCATATGGTAACGTTCATGCGCATTATCAGAGTTTTGACGATAAAGCAGTGTCCAACATCTACGACCTTCTTCTTTGTCTAGCATTTCGTGGTATGTGCCATGGTCTTTCAGACGTTGACCAACCATATCTTTGATATGCCTCTGAGTCCAATTTGGATGTTTCCCTATTAAACGATACACCAAGTCTACATCAATATCTCCATCTTCCGTTATGGGTTGTATGATGGTTCCAAGTCTCAAAGAGCCTTGTGGTGTAACTACCGGATGATAGTCTTTGAAATTCGGATCGTCTTCCAAGTATTTTCCAACAGCATTATAACTCATAGTAAGGTTATTAAACTGAGTCTCGGTAATATCAAGATTCTCAGCTATATCAAGGAACAATTTGTTAAATTCCTCTTTCTTTGCAAGGGATAATGTCTCTATCATTATTTCTTATTCTCGATTGTTATTGCTAATTTATCAATATTGTCTACCTGTTTATCAAAATCATATATCATTAATGGGCTATTGGCTTTTTGCATCCATACTCTTCCAAATTCAATTGCACAAGCGACAGGAACAGAAAGGTAAAGATGTAATGCTTGGCCATTGGATGCCTTTGTAATTTCATCCAAGAGTAATTCAGTCTTACGACCAAAATCATATAACTGCTGTCTTGACTTTAAAAATTCCGGATTTGGAGTATCAATCGTCATTTCCCAAATACTGGCATTAGGTTTTCGCTTCTTTATCCTTTCTGTGATAGAGAAACTTAGTGAAAGCACTAATACTGGTTCAGATTGAGTATATTCCGGTCTATTGATAATAAAGTCTGTATGTCTTTCCTCTGACAGCCATTGCCATCCACCAGAACGTTGTTTTTGATATATTACAACATCATGCTTATTATTCAATAAGGTTCCGAGCTTAACCAATAGTGGCATTGGGGCGAAGCCAAAAAGGGCTATGCGTTTATAATTCCACCTGTCGATTTTATCAAGTATCTTGTCTTTACAATTATATTCGATATTTTCAACTTCTCTTTTCCAGTATTCTTCCCATTCTTTTGCTGTAGGCCAATTACCTCCTAAGTCTATAGGCTCATCATTTACTGGATAAAAGTCAGGTAACAATGCTTCCTGAATTTGAGGAAAAGAAAAATCTGGTTGATGGTCTCCAATCTTTGAACCATAAGTAACGACATGGGCTTGTAAATCCTCTCCTAATGAGGTTAATCGGGTAATTCGATCCTCGTGTCTCTTTTTCATTTCAAAAAGCACGTTAGCAGTATATTTATTTCTTCCTTCATTGTCAATATACTTGTGACATTCCGGGCACATTAGCATAATGTTTTTAGGGTCTTTAGCTAATGCCTTTGACAAATCCTTATCGCCACGGGGACCATTTTCAGAGTCAGCAATGATATGTGCATATTCTGAAATTTTACATTTATCAAGGGTTACATTATGTTTGTATAGAGGTTTATTGCAACCCTTAAATTCACAACGTCCGGCAGCTTTCCACCAGATCTCATGCAAAATATCTTTAGGTATATGTGTATTACTCATATTATCAATATAACAACGTATATGCCAATGAAATAAATATGGAAATATTGTCAGTTTATTTACTGCATTGAATCAATATTTGGAGATATTATGACCAAATGTCACAACTTAATTCTCGGCACTGTCAAGTAAGTTTTTATCAGCTATTGCTCTGGCTTCTTCGAACTTCTGTTTCATTGTCGGATTCCCACGTGTAAGTTTCTTGATAGATAAGTCATCAGTGTCGTTGTTAGCCAATCTTAGGTAGTTTTCCGAACTTAACAAATCCTCTTTCATCTTCTGAAGAGATTTTATGGTTTTGTCTATTTCTTCTACCGCCTTATTGAATTTATCACTTGCACGTTGATAGTGGTTACCAAATCTATTTTTGAAATCAATCAACTTGTTTTCAAAATTTGTAACATCGATGGATTGCTGGCGAGCAGTGATAAGTTCTTTTTGATATTCAATACTTTTTTGAGATGCTTGTGCAAGTAAAGATATCAAAGGCATGAAGAACTGTGGTCGAACAACAAACATTTTGGAATATTTATATGATACATCAACAATGCCCTCGTTATAGAAATCATTATCTGGTTCAAGTAATGTAACGAGAACGGCATATTCGCAACCTTTGTCTCGTCTGTCTTTATCCAATTTAGCAAGAAAATCTTCATTCTTATGCTTGGTTGCTGTTTCATCCATTTCGTTCTTCATCTCAAACATAATGGAGATGTATTCGAGTCCATCAGCATAGTCTCGGAAAATGAAGTCACCCTTACTACCATGGCTTGCATCATTGTCTTTCTCAAAGTATGCGTTGGGAAACATGGTGGTACGAACACGGTTAAATTCATTGCTACAATGAACTTCCAACGACTCACCAATCATTTTGGTAGACAATTTAGCTTTGAGATCTTTATAATAATCTACCAATTCCTGCTTTTGTTTCAGTTGACGCTCATAATCTTCTTTAATGTTAGCCTCACGGATAGTTGCTTCTTTTTGCTTGACATCAATCTGACTACGCAATTCAATGAGACTATTCTCTTTGGCCTGAATGATGTCTTTCGCCTTGTTTTGCTCTTCAAGGACTGCTACACGAACCTTATTGTCATTCTGCTCAATCAAAGATTTCAGCTTAACAATCTCTTCATTAGCCTTTGAGCGTTCTGCATTAATTTCTAATTGCTTGGTTTGGTTGAAACTGTCCAATTGAGCTTTTAACTTTATGATTTCGTTATCTCTCTTAGAGAGTTCCACATCCTTAGCATTCAGTTTTCCCTGATAATCATGGGTGATTTTAAGAGATTCTGCCTCTTGTTTAATATCGTTCTGCTTCTGTAATTCTGCAAGACGAGCTTTTACCTCGGCATCAAATTCTTGATTTTTAACTTGATTTACAATTGAAGCGTAATCGGCTTCATCAACTGAAAAAACACTACCGCACTGGGGACATTTTAACTCTTTCATACGTTGAAACTGGTTTGAGGATACTAATCTTCGATTTATATGTTTGCAAAGTTATACTTCACCTGTGCATTCTTTTTGCATAGTAAAAATAAATTTCGCAACTACTTGGATTTTACTAAATCCCAACCGGCATCAAATGCTTTGAGAATACGGCCACGCAATTCCCGCTCAATTATCACATCCTTAAATGGATTTTTCACTTGCTGCCCAGATGTGGCGTTATGCTAAATAAAAAAGATGTTCTTCTATAGTGGCTAATATGTTTGATGCCATTTCAACCCACAATCCATGCAGACGAATCCTCCATCATCTGTAGGACCTATAGAAAGACTTCCACATTGTGGACAGCAGACTGGAGGAAGGTCAGCACCACTGTGAATAGAAGATATTACTTTTCTTTTAGATTTCTCTTTATCCAACTTTTCATCCACCCCTGTTGTATAGTGATGAAAAATAAATCCTACGACAAATAAAGAGACAGCCACAAACATATAAGACAGACCTTCATTTAAATTGAAAACAGAAATAGCGAGATAAGATGAAATAAATAGCGTACAAAAGACAACTGCTAATATAAACAAGCACCCAAACTTACTATATGCAGAGTAAACCCAAGTTTGTGTTCCGTCTTTAACTGGCATTTTACTCACGAGGTTCTTTTCTTCACCTTTTTCTGTCTGCTTGTCAGTGTTTTTATGCTCAACTTTTAGGTTCACATTTTGAGCCTTTGAAAGAAGTCTTCGTATTACAGCTATGTCTTCTTGCCGATTACGGATCAAACGTTTACGGCTATCGTGCTTTAAGTCAGTGTATGATATTTCAACCAGTTGAATGCCATGCTTTGGCAGAACATCCCTACGTCGCTGGTCGTAAACTTTTCGCTGTTCGTCACGGCTTACACCACTCACAGTGGTTTTCTTGTTAAAGAAAGCAACCGATTCTGTATGTTGTCGTTCCTTATATTCCACAACCAGTTTCAAATTAGGGTAATATGCATCTACAGGAAGTTTTTTGCCAGGCTTTCCATCTCCACGCAAAAAGTCAAAAGTCTGCTGCCTTGATGCTTTTAGACCAAGGATCTCATCGCATAAATCGAGGACATAGTGCTCATCGCTATTTTTTCTTGATGTCATATTTCTGTTATTTAAAAAAAATAAATTTCGTAACTACTCGGATTTTACTAAATCCCATCGATGCATGACGGAATACAAAGCACATTCCATAGGGATGTTTTCTAGGTCATGATATTTAAAACCATCAGGTTTTTGATAGTGGGTAATTCGATATGTGCCATCGTTATGCTGTGATAATATGAAACGGGCTAGCAGGACAGAACTCCTGTAAACATAAATCCAACCATTGTCGAGATAGAATCCATAGCGGTCGTCCCAACCGGTATCAAATGCTTTAAGAATACGACTACGCAGTTCTTGGTCAATTACCACATCTTTAAAGGGATTTTCACTCGGTGTCCAAGTGTGACATTCGACGTTAATCAAGGCTCTATTCTTAGGAAAGAATACTCGACAATTTTCTTTGTGTTGTTTAATTCGTTGGATAATATCTGCATGCTCAGCAATTATGGTGTCTGGTATGTTGATGTAATTATACCAGTTTCCTTCCGGCTTGTATTTCTTTTTGAGAAACATCATATCGCATCCATACATCGCCTCTGCAAAAGCTCCAGTGAAAATGGCGTTTACCCGCTTGTCGCTTGGTAGCTTCATGGTATTATGCAAGGCACTGGTGTAGTCAAACGCTTGAAGGAAAGCTCCCCATGTGCGAATAAGTGTGCTGAGAATTCCTGATTTAAGTTGCCAGTTATTACTCTGGACAAAAGACTGAAAAGTTCCGATAAAATCCGCATTTTCTGCCTCTTTCTTGGTCGCTCCGTGCCGCAACGCATGAATGATTTTAGCCATAAAATGGGCTGCATACAACTCCTCTTTCTCGTCATACAGACAATATTTGTGAATCGCACTTTGCAAATCATCCTCGTTTTCAAACGCCCACCCGACAGCAATGGCTCTTACAACTGTTTTTATCCTTTCGCATCCCCAACCTTCAAAAACAAACAGTTTTCTGTATTCTTCGACTGGAATTTGAGGGTTTTGAAGGAGCGCATTGCCTGCTATCAAAAGTGTTCGGCCATAATCCGACAATACCGCAGACTCGGAAATAAGTTGTGGATAAAATTGGTCGTGGTCATTTTCCCATGTCCAAGCTGCCAAATCACCAATAATCGCTCCAAGCATATTGATTTAAGTTTTAGAAACAGTATACATCTTCGTACCACTTCTTCCAAGCAGTTAATTCTGTATGTGCTGAGTTTATTATTTTCATTACATCGTAGTTTGTAAATGCTGTAAATATTGGTCGGTTGTTAGTTAATTCCCTATATTGTTCGATTGACTTGTTTAACATGGAATTTTTGGCATGATGGCAAACAGAGAATGTGACATTATGGTATATGCCATTTTCTTTTAAAGCAAAGCCAAGCAGTTGATTCCGCCAAAGTTGATTCAAACCCTCCCGAAACGGACAACCTGTCATATTTGTTCTTCCCAAGAAGTTCTCAATATTGTTATTCAGATAATCCCAGTATTTATACCCTTTTTGATGATAATAACACTGGCGGGGATTGTCTGCTATGCTTGTCAATGTGCAGTTTTCGCAATCCGACTTTAGCCCGTTTGCTCGACTCTTATATCCGCCACACGTTGTAAATTCTTTTTCGCTGAGTTTATGTTCAATCAGCCAAACGCATAACTGATTTTTTGTATTGTAATAGGCTATGGCAATATCAGCATCGGTACCGGCTTGAATGGAATGATCGTTGAGAAGACCTTTCCCTTGTTTGATGTCCTGCCCCCAATACTCGAAGCAAAAACCATTGAACAACTTGTCTCTTGCTATTCTTTCAAAATCGGAAGGGCATCCCGGAATCTTTGACAAAATCTCATCAGCGGTTTTAGAGAGCAATATCGGCATAAATAAGTTCACGCAAGCTGTCTGGGAACTGACGGCATGCCCCGCAAACTTATGAAATTTATATGCAAAGGGAGTGTTCTGCATTTCTTCCCATTTTGCCGCAATAGCAGGAAAAAGCATCGTGGGAATAGCACTTTCATGTGGAAATATTGCATCGTATTCATTCCCTTTGTAAAGGCCTCGTTCCGAAGTAATGTTTTCACGTTTCCAATCTATGATGTGGCAATAAATGTGTTCCTGCTCTATTGTCAAGCTGCTTGGAATATAGTATGCTTTTCCGTCTATAATCTTTTTCATGATTTATTTTTTTATGTTCCATGAAATACAGTGTAAGGCTCCGCCATCCTTGGCCAGCAGCCGACAATCTATCTGACGTATGCGGCAATCCGGGAAGGCGTCTTGTACGTATTTTTTAGCCTGCTCATCTTCTGCTATGCCGAATTTTGGTAAGATGATATTGTTTCCTATCTGTAGAAAGTTGATATATGCCCAATTCCATTCTGGTTGGGGATTTTCAACATCAAATAGCATTTCAGTAACTTCATATCCGTTCTCTTCAAGCTTATTACGTATTGCAATTGCTTCATCTTTATCAGTTTCACGATGATTGCTCATCAAGATGCGATTACCTCTACAGTATTTTATAAATCCATCGGAATGGCCATATACATCAGCTTCTTCATCTCCTAACTTTCCGGTTGCGTGCCAGGGAATAATTACAATTTTATGTTCGAAAACTTCTTCAAGTCGATGTAGAAAATCTACATCACCAACTTCTATTTTGTTTTCAGTGAACACCTTTTCGGTCATAACAATTTTATCGCCGCACAAAACAACATTACCTCCGTCTATTATAATATCCGTATTGCGACAGCATTTTATGCCTTTTTTACAGCATGCAGTAGTACAATCGGTAATATATGGCCGATTCTTTTCTATTTGTATTAAATAATCCGGTTCGTATTTGTACTTTAGAAAAGCATTCTCGTCTATCTGGATAGGCATAAAGTCTCGAACCCAAATATCCTTTGTATCGTATATTCTTTCGTAAAGGATTTCTAATTCGTCGAGCAACGAAGTCAGTTCCTGGTAGAAATCCTTAAACTTCTTCCATTCATTCAGCTTGCTTGAAAAGTAAACGATATTCGTGTCTTTGTCTTGTATCATGTGAATTAATTCAATACTTGATAAAAATATTTTCAGTCCATGTCATTGAGCAACATCCTCAATTTGAGAGAGGCATCTTCTGACAGGAATGCTTCCGGTTGATTTTCATTGATTTCCTCGTATTCAAGAAAAACGAGTTGCTCGTTTGGGATAAGGATTGGACCTTTGACATTTGTAAAAACAAAATAGCAACAATCGTCAACGGCATGCAGACTTTCCTTGTCGTCAACAAAGTAGGAAGCATCGTCATCTCCAACGGCTATACAATACATCAAGTGTAAAACAGTTTCATTTTTGCCTTTGTGTAGAAAAACCACTTTGTCACTTTTTTCCGGCAATTTACGTTCCCAAGGCGGAAATCCGCCCCAACGGAAATAGACACAGCCTTGAATAGATAAATCCGAAATAAATTCTTGATATTCATTGTAATCCAATTTCCATGCTCGGAGCAAATTACTTGTGTCTTCGACATCCTCTTCGTTCTTGCTGACAAGGTATATTTTCATGTACAAGCTGCCTTTGTGAGGATTAGTTCCTGATATTCGGCTCAATTCGCACTCGAACGCATCCGCCCAACCCAAATCCAGCATATTGGCGAGATGTTCATTATCGACACGGGGAACATAACCCAAAATGAAATCAAAGTCGAAATCATCAGGATTGCCGTCAAAGTCATCGGTCAATGCTACGGCAACGGCATTTTTGTCGTGCCGATTATTCTTTTGTCTGACCAAAGCAAGTTCAGCACCTTCATATAATTCATCCCAAATATCATTAAGGTGGTGGAATGTCGTTCCTGCAATCTGGCACTCCTTGTATAAAATACGTTTTTTATATTTGTAAATTTCTGGTGGCGCAGGCATACCCATTGTGACTTTAATAGTTTCCGGTTTTTCCTGAGGAATAATATCACCTTGGAGGATTTTAATGTCGGAATTTTCCGAATCGATATTGGCCTCTTCTGTCTGTATTTCAATATTTAAATCAATATCACCAATACCTCGCTGTTCCAACTGCTTTTGAAGTTCATGCAACTCAGCATCACATCTGGGGCATGTGCCCAGACAATCTCCAGTGTGTGTGCATTCAGTCGGGTTATATTCTAGGTTATATCGCTCGGCTATCTGTCTTCTGATGGCGCGAAGCTTTTCGCATTTTTCTTTTCCTTTGCTCATGGCCTTTTCGTTATTCATGATGTTTGATTATATATTGAGTTGGAATGATGTTGGAGAACTCAAAGCGAACATTTATCTCTTTTACAGTTCTTTCAGCATCATTTTCGGTGCTAAATCCCGGAATAATTGGCACTTTGATAGTTATTCGTTCATTGGGGACGCATTGTTTCAGTGAAATTAAATGCTGCTCTACCGCGGATCGCACATCGGTATAAGCAAAATATACTTCCGAATCCATAGATTTAATGTCCACAAACCAGTAATCCACTACTTTGCTCAATCTGTGAATAACATTGTAGGAACAATGCAATGATGTTTCGAGTGTAATTTTCCACTTGTCGCCGCACAAAGATTTGAACTCCTCGATAAATTCCGGATATAAAGTCGGCTCTCCGCCTCCAAAGCAAATACCTCCGCCTGTTGACTGAAAATAAAGGTTGTCAATTTTAACCAAATCATATAACTCTGTCGGGCTGAGCAACATTACGCCTTTTTGCAAATCCTGTCCGTTATTTGTATGTATTGGCTCGTGGCATTTCTCGTTAAGGCAATACTTGCAGCGAAGCGGACAGCCCATGAATGTAACCAATGTGGTTATTCCTGCGCCGTCAGTCCCCATACGGAGACGGCTAATGGCAAAAATAGGCGCTTTGTTAGTATTGCTTTTCATTTACAACTGATTTTACTGTGTTATGGCAATCTTTATCACCCCATCGAGGCGGTGCTCGAAAAGGTGGTAAGCCTCGGCGATGCGGGAGAGGGGGAAACGGTGGGTGATGAGCGGAGTGGTGTCAATCAGCCCCTCTTTGATTAGGTTCAGTATCTCTTCGCAGTCGCAGCCATCCACGCCGCCGGTCTTGAATGTCAGATTTTTACCATACATCTGCGGCAGCGGCAGCGTTTGCGCCTCGTCGTAAAGCGCAACGACAGTGACGATGGCATTTGGCCGCGCACATTGCCACGCCAATTGGAATGTATCCTGTCCGCCGGCAACCTCTATCACCCTGTCTGCCCCGTCGTGGTCGCTGTTTCTCGCCACAAATTGTCGGCACTCTTCGGGCGTTGTTACCAGCACCTCAGGGTAATGCTTCCTAATAAAATTGCACCGTTCTTCCGACTGTTCACATACGATGATGCGTTTAGGCTGTTTAAGCATCACGCACAGCAGCGTGCATATTCCCGTTGGTCCGGCTCCGATAATCAAAACTGTGTCATCGTCTGAAATTTCGCTGATACGCGCCGCCCAAAATCCGGTGGCCAATATATCACCCACGAACAGAGCCTGCTCATCCGTAACTCCGGTAGGGATGCGGTTCAGTCCTTGATTTGCCAGCGGCACACGCACATACTCCGCCTGTCCGCCGTCAATTCTGCACCCTAAAGCCCAACCGCCATGAGGCGATGTGCAGTTGTTCACAAAACCATGCTTACAAAAGTAACACTCTCCACAAAATGTTTCTACATTCACTGTTACTCTGTCGCCGACTTTCACGTTATGTACATCGTTTCCGACCTCTTCCACGATGCCCACCATATCATGCCCGATAGTCACACCCTTTACGGCACGAGGCACGCTGCCGTGCTTGATGTGAAGGTCGCTGGTGCAAATGCTGCCCAAAGTCACCTTCACAATGGCATCCGTCGGCTCCTGCAAGCGTGGTCTCGGCTTGTCAATCAATTCAAACTTTCCGTTATCAATATACGTGTATGCTTTCATTTTCGTAATGCTATTAGCAATATGATACGTAAAAAATCAACTGTTCTTCTCCTTTATTTTCAACTAATATAGAGGATGGCGATTTATCTTCATATTTATTGTTGCTGAGACAAACATAATCTCCTTTTACCAATGACAATACCTTTTGGGTCTCACCACAAGAGTTTCGCAATTTACGTCCTCTTTTACAGGATGCTGCCATCCCTTCGCCCTGTAAAATGGTTATCCATATAGTATGTTCACATACTATCATTTGCCGTCCATGTCTCTTGTTTATATAAAATATACGTTTCGGATAGCCGTCTATAGAATCAATTAAATCACAATACTGGTTACCGCTGTTTTTATCAACGCGCTTATCTGCCTTTTGTAAAATAACAAACAATTCTTTATAGTTCCTCAATACTCCACGATGTAAAAAACCAACATATTTTAAAATATAGCGAGAGGGGTCAATAAAGAAATTATCCTCTTGGCTAAAGGCTTCAAACATAGCCGTTTCATATCTCAATATTTTAGAACCCATGTTTCTGATTGTCAATCCATTGTCGTAAACAAGTACTTCCTCTCCATAGTTGTTGATAAAGCAATCTCTTGATTGCCCGAAGGTTAATCTGAGCATAGTATAAATATCAATCCAACTATTATCGGGAAGTTCTCGAGCTTTTTCGGCCATCTTGATTGAAATCAGATGTAAAAATTGTTTTGCATTCACAACCTACTCCTTTATCAGCTTAAAATCAATCTGGTAACGATAGAAATCTATATTAGAACATACTGATAATGCTCGTTTCAGCTTGTTGTCGGCTTCAAGACCTATGATAAGACCTTTTACTTGTTGGTCCTTTTCAAGCAGTTCATCCTGCACAAAACCCATATATCGTTGGATTTGACCGACAACGACATCTGATGCTCTTCCTCGTTTAAGTTCAATAACAAGCATCGTCTTTTTGTCTTTGCTTATTGCCAATATATCAATCGGACCGGTATCGGTGGGATATTGCTGTCCCACCAATGCACCTTCTTCTTCGTAGATATCATACTTTTTGCCCAATTCAGTGTATCTCCAGTTTTTTACGAGAAAATCTTCGAGATGCTTTTCTAAAGCGAACTCGGAAACGTCTTCAACATCTGGAGTCGATGCTATGATTTTTGTGGGAGATTGTTTGTTTATGAAACTGTCAATTTCCTCGCTGTAAGAGGATATGTCACAGCAAGTTCCGATAGAACCTGTTGAACGCTGTAATGCTTCGCTCATTTCCGACCGCTGGATTACTACAGGAAGCCACTCGACCTTTCTCCTATGGGGAAGTAGTTCTCCCGGCTTGTAGTAATAGTTCCCGATAATCTTCCCGACATAGTATTCGCCTTTTCCATTTGGCGACAACACAATATCGTCAATCTGCAAGCCCTTGCATACTGTCCATAAATTTCCACAAGCTAATCCTGCGGCAACTTTTGTCTTACCCTGATGGTTTTTTAGCCAAACTGGTATGTATTCTTTATTGAAGTCGTGCCAATCTTCGTGTAGATTGTTTGTAAGATCTACCTCATTGAGAAAGTCAACTCCAATAAACTCCTCTGATTTACACTGGTCGGCATAACATCCGGCCTTCCCCAACATTATTCTATTATATTTCTTTGCCATAGCATCTACTTATCTATATCGTAAATTTCTATATTGGTGCAACGATGGCCTTTAAGTCCGACCATTCCTTTAGCAACCAATTCCATTGCGAGGTCTTCGGCATCGCTACCGCTGACAGCTGAGACTTTCAGAGTCTCTTGCTCGTCAAGTTCGGTGGTAATGTCTAACTGGTATTGGTGTATTACAGAATTGCAAGAGCTTTTTAATGCTCTTTCTGCCATATCAGATGTCCATATGATTTTAGATATCGGTGCCTTGCGGATATTTTTTAGCATTTTTACCTTTACTGGGGCATCTGATCCGTCAGGATTTACTTTCCTAAACCGCTTACATCCGCATGAGCAACACCATATTGGAGGACGACGTGGAATGTTATCGCCACCCATAATGGCGCTCTTGCGATATTCAAGCATGAAATCTGTTTCGGTCATATCACCTGTGCCATAAACAATCTCTACGACCTCACTACCGCAAACCGGACATTTTGATGGCTTGTGTGTCACATCGATGATGCGTGTTCTTGTATTATTTGGCATACTCATATCATTTCGCTATTTTTATAATACACCGGATAGCTCCAAGTCTGTGATATTGTTGCCAACGACAAATAGATACATGGAGGTAACTACCTTTAAAGCTGCGTTTATCTCTTCCTCTGTTGCATTTGGAGACAGATGTGCTTCATCGTTTCTCCACTGGCGTAACAAATCAAGATATTGACAGAACTTTTGACCACTCTCGTTAGTGTCGTATTTGAGCCCTTTCAAGCACTGGAATGCGAATATACATTCGGCCAATCCTGGAGATTTATCAGGAGTTTTAGGGTTACTGGGCACTTCGTCATTGTTGATTAGGTAATACAACTTTTTCAAGAAGGCTTCATACTTTGCGACCAATGAATTGAAGTATGTTCGTTTTTCCAATAACCCGATAGAGCTGTTGGTATAGACGTTGTTCAATGCGGTTTTTATTAGACCGTCAACTCCATCTAGTTGTGGAATGCTGGCAGCATTCAGGACAAAGAAAAATGTATCAACAATCTCTGTCAGACTACGCAGTTTGTTTTTTAAACACTCAAATTCTTCCTTCAATACATTGCATAGAATCTCTTTTAACTCATCTTCATTGTATGGGATACTGGAGTTTCTTGCGGTTCTTTCAGCAAGGGCATCAACAAATTTACGCATGAGTGTCAGAGAGAAAGCCTGCTCTTTTTCAAGTATTTCTGCGAAATTGTAGTATTTCTCTATTTCCAGAGCTACTTTTTCGTCAAACTTTTCACGGACAATATTGATTAAGATGTCATAGTTGTTACCTGCGTGGAAAGCATCTGTTACTTCAGGATCTGAAAGTATGGCATCCCAAATCTGACGGAGTATCTTGTCATTCTCGTTCAATAATCCTGCAAATGGGCTGTTGGCCATATCCAAGATTTCTGAGACAGGCAATTCGTTGTCCGGTTTCTTTTGCCCGGGTTCGCCTATTCTGGACGAATGGAGTGTTTGTTCTTCGTCTTCCAATTCCAATTGCCCTTCATACGACATTTGGATGCGCAACTTGTCAAGGTCAATCAAGTCCAGAATCTCCATAGGAAGAGTCTCCTTGGTATAAGGCAGGAACTTATAGAAAATCTTGCAGAAGATGTAGAATCTCTCCAAGTCCGGGTCTGTAAAATCTATCAGTTGAGCCAAGAAGCCATACTGGCGAACATAACGTGAAACGGTCTTGCGATAGCGGTCTTTCTCTTTGTCTTCAAGAGGCATAACCCTATCATCAACAATTCGTTTCAAGATTGTCGGTACACCGTTAAGTCCGGTCTTTGTAACCAATGCTTTGGCAACTGCTTCGACTTCTGATTCATTAAACAGATTCCACTTTTCGATGTCTTGTTTGAGTGTATAGATACGCTGTGTATCTACATCTCCTTCAAGAGTAGTTTCAGTGTAATATTCTTGAAAAGCTTTCTGAACTTTCTCATGGTCGTTCCTGAAGTCTATGACCATGGTGTCTTCCTTGCCGGGATAACAGCGGTTCAGACGAGATAGTGTCTGAATGCACTGTATGCCACCGAGCATTCGGTCTACATACATTGTATGGAGCAATGGTTGGTCAAAACCGGTTTGGAATTTTTCAGCGACAATAAGAATCTTGTAATCATCTTCCTTGAATTTCTCTCTGATTCCGTCATCAAACACATTGCCGTCATTCATGTTGGCTTCTGTGCATTTTCGTCCGTGGCTGTCTTCCACTTCGCCGGAGAATGCAACCAAGGTCTTGATTTTACCATCGTAGTTGTCCGCGATGAGTCGGTCAAGCAGACGTTTGTAATCTGCGGCAGCTCGTCGTGAATCACAGACAACCATTGCTTTGGCTTTATGTCCGATTTTGTTAATAGAGTGTTGCATGAAATGCTCCAAAATCATGTGAGCTTTACGCAACATGATGTAGGCATTCTTGTTCAGTTCGCCATATATGACCTTCAGAGCTTTCTTTTCTTCAAACAGTTTCTTTTGGTCTTCTGTCGGATTTTTCTCTATCAGTTCAAACATAGTGAGGTAACTTTTGTAGTTGGCCAGCACATCGAGTATGAACTTCTCGTCAATGGCTTGTTTCATGGAATAAAGGTCGTGAGCCTTACCCTTATCCGGACCCTCCTGTATGCCGAAAAGCTTGTAGGTTTTGTCCTTAGGAGTAGCGGTAAAGGCAAAATAGCTGATATGGCTCATCATTCTTCTCATGACTTGCATGTAGGCGAGTAGGGCATCAGTCTGATCTTCATATTCATCCGGGTTAAAATCAGGCATTTTGCGCAAATCTTCGTCAGTAGAAAGGGCATTCACAAGATCTTTTGCGCTCTCGTTACCTATAGCTGTATGCGCTTCATCAACAATGATGGCGTATTTTCGTTGGGAATCGCGCTTCAAATCCTTTAATGCGAATGCAAACTTTTGGACAGTAGAAATGATGATTCTATGTCCTTCATTAAGTGCAGTTGCCAGATTTTTTGAACCACGACGAATGTCTTTCACCGTGCCGGCAACTGTCTCGAAATTGATTACGTCATCAGCCATATTCCTATTGAGCACAATACGGTCAGTGACCATGATGATGCTATCAAAAATTGGAGTATGGTTTGCGTTTGTCATATTCGCAAGTTGATGAGCAAGCCATGCCATAGATTTTGTTTTGCCAGAACCTGCCGAATGTTGAATCAAGTAGTTATGTCCAGGACCTTCCTCTGTTACCATTTTACGGAGCTTTCGCACGGCTCTTAATTGGTGGAAGCGTGGGAAGATGACCACATATTTGCCGTCCTCATCTTTATAGCGTTTGATAAAATGCTCTATAATGTCAAGCAATGAATCCGCCTGCAAAATTTCCTGCCACATATATGCTGTAGGATATTCTCCCTCAATGAGTGGATTTGTGCTTTCTCTGTTGAATGGCAGGAAACGAGTCTGGTCGCCATTTAATTTTGTGGTCATGAACACATAGCTGTTATCCATAACAAAATGTACCAGACAGTTGCGGAGCATACGGTTTACTGGAGAACGATTGAAACGATACTGATATATACCGTGTCCGTAATTTTGCCCGGTGCCTTCATTCTTCAACTCAAAGGTCATAAAGGGAAGACCGTTAAGCAGAATGCACAAGTCCAACTCGTTACCGGAATCTTCTGCAGCGGTACTATATCTCATCTGTCGGACAACACTGAAACGGTTGTTCAAATACAACTGGTAGTTATTGCTTTCCTCATTTTCAAGTACCGGTTTAGGCATCATGAACCTGATCTTCGCACCTTTGATAGTGATGCCCTTGTGGAACAAGGTGAGCAGACTATCTCCTCGGTTCAGGAACTTGTTGATTTCCGCAACAACAGTTTCGGTCTCTCTGCCAGGAAAATGATTTTGAAGTTTCTGCCAAGTAGCTGTCTGTGCTTGCAGGAAATGTTCCAGCATTTCATAGTCCACAAGATGCTCAATATCAAACTGTGAACTTGTACGTTGGTTATACAGAGGACTTGCAGCAAGATATTCTGCTATGTGCTCCTCAAATACGGTTTCATTCAGCGGGTTCATATATTTATTGTTTTTTTATTATCAATTGATTTTTATGCTTCTTCAATAGAGCTTTGGGATTTTCATTCTCTACGGCAAGAAATAGTGCAATTTGCTCCTTGTTCGTAAGCCTGATTTTCTCTGTGTTTTGCTTCCACCATTTATAAAATTTGACGGGACAAATGTTATATGGTACACTTGCCTGTACCAATCCATCATATCCTGGAAAATTTATTAGGAGTTTTAATCCCATAAAATCCCTATAATACTCAAAGTGGTTAAGCCTTAATTTATTTGAAAGGACATTAAAATATTCTTTTTCTATTCTGATGTTATACTCTATGATGGTACGATGCAAGGCAACGGGATCTTCTGTCATCCATTTTTTGATAGCTTTTGTTTGTCGCCCGATAGTCAGGAGATTATCCTTAAAATAGAACTCATTTGCCTTGGGCTTAAACAAATCTGAATGGTGGGCACTTTCACATTCCACGTTGTCACTATCAATGGTATTTTCTGCAATACGGGCATTAGTTCTCAGGTAGTCAATGATATTGACATGGTTAATCATATTGCCGGGATATTTTTCAAATATCTCGTCGTTGGACATCCCCAAGAAGAAATCTTCAATCAAATCCCACCTCTTTTCATTGCTGAAATAGTTGGTAAAGAAGTGCTCGAAAATCTGGCAACTTACAGTATGACGATTTTTTACAGAATCAAGTATCGTATTCTTGTAATTGGGGCTGTTGGAATCTTTTTCTATTCGTCTTGGGTCATTCAGACGTAAGAATATCTTTGGGTCGTCACCTCCGGAGGTTTCAAACATACCGAGGTTCATGATTTCAAGGAGTGACCCTAAACGTATGTGGTTCTTTAATGGCAGTTCGTTTATAGACAAGTAACGGACAACTGTCTGTCTCTCGTCATTCTCATACAATTTAGAAAGTGTCTTCAGCAATTGGGTTGCTTTGGCTGCATAATTTGAACTGAACACCTGATATTGCATATTTGTGCCTTGGTGTCGCTGCTGTAAGAACGAATCACCTTCCAATGTGTTGGCGGATGACATATATCCGGAGTATGTACTTAAAATGAAGTCTGCAATCTTTTCTGCGTTATATTTATGACTAAGTTTTAATGAAAGTATTTCCACAAATTCAGATTCTGAGAAGAATTGTCCTCTGTATCTGAATTGAGAGAAAACCTCACTTATAGAATCCATTACAGACTGTATCTCATGCAGTACGGTTTGATAAGGCTGCTCAATCGTGATTGAGACTTTAATCTGTGGTACCAGCTCAATATTTTGTTCGTATAGGAACCGCTGTTTGTAGAACTCGCTCTTTAATTGAGGAAAACTCTTGTCTGAAAAATGGTTGGACCAAATTTTATCCAAGTTCAGTTCTATTGTATGGTAAGTGTTTTTGACTGTCCGTATCTCGGTAAAGCAATCTCCATACAATTTGCGCAATCGGTCTACACCGATGTCGGTTGTGCGTGCATATACTTTGGTAAAAAGTTTCTTGGGTCTAGCGATAAGCACATTGAATCGTGTCTTCACCAGATAATCCTTTTCAATCATCATAAGTGCAGTTGCAACCTTCTGGTCTATCTCTTCTTCGGTATTGAAGATGTATGCGAAGTCGTTTGCTGCCACCAGCATATTTCTCTTTTTGCCATTGTTGTTGAAACAACGGACAATCTTACGCAACACTTCTTGCAATTGGAATGTCTTTAAGGAAGATATGCCAAATAACTGCTTGCTATATCTTAGGTCTGACTTTGAAAAGGTCAGTGCTGCGAAACCTTGAATGTCCTCCTTTCGGGCAGCACGTCCGATTTCCTGTATATAGTCGGGAAGTAATCCGGATGGAGCATGGTGATAGACGACTTGAATGTCCGGTATATCTACACCCATGCCGAATGCCTTAGTCGAAATCATTATCTTGCAGTCATTGTTACGGAATGCCTGATATGAGTATTGCTGTTGGTCTCGTTGCATACTGCCATAATAGGCGACAACCATTGACGGGTCTATTTCATCGGCTTTGTCCTTCAATCTATTTATGTGACGGGTATATGGTGCATAAACAATACCTTTTATGCCCAGCTCGTGGATGCCCTTGATGAAATCAATAGTTTCGGTTTCCTTGTTCTGATCATAGCTACCCGATGTGTAATCATCGTGTGTATTCAGCACAAACTCGATATTGCTTCGGCGGACATTGCCGATAAACTTATGCGGGTCGTGCATATTCAGGCTGTTGATGCTGTCAAAGACCATATCGTTAACACCACCATATACTGCGGTTGCCGTAAGTGCAACCATAGGGAACATATAATTGTTGAACTTGCGTATCTTGTTGATGTGATTACCCAAGAACCAGTAATCCACACGGAAATCTCGTCCCCACGTAGTGATAAGGTGTGCTTCGTCCACGATAAGCAAACCAAGTTTCCTTTCTCCCAAGAAATAATGAATATCGTATGACAAGAGCAGTTCCGGGGAAAGATACAGGATGTCTATGTCGCCTTTTTTACAGCTTTCTATGATTTTGTCACGGTCAATAAGTGTCAAATCACTGTTCAAGAACTCCACCTTGTCATAGTGCCTTTGGTTGTGAAGAATCTCTACCTGGTCTGTCATCAGAGCCTTCAATGGTGAAACAACTATGGTTACATCGCCATTGTTTGCTGCATAAAATGCAGGTAGCTGAAAAATCAGAGACTTTCCGGCACCGGTAGGAGCTGTGATAAAGACATCACGCGGCAATATCCCATTGCAGCCATTTTTGTACTCGTCAATAATGGTTTCTACAATTAATCCCTGTGATACAGGAACGATATTACTATTCAATTCCGGGTTTTCGTAAACCAGGATGTTTCTGAATTCAGCATTATCTCCCCAATACTGCTTCAAAAGAGCTGTTGTCTCTTCTTTTGGCGTGTAGTCTTGCCGAACAGTTTCCTCTTGCAAAATATACACGCCACCTCCGAACGAACTTAGAAGATGATTCAACTCTTTAAGTGTGTTCAGAGTCGTTGTGTTCAGTACATTCTTTCCGGAAACCTTAACAAATATCTGTTTATTGAAATTACTTTCTTCTATACAAAGATTTACAAAATTGTCTATCGCATACGGATCTGATATTACGTCTAAAATTTCATGGGCGTCCTGTGTACTGCCGGTTTCAAGTTCTTTGCCATGAACGAACAAGGACTTCTTGACGAACGTGTCGCTAAAACCTTTCAAAGAGTAATAATATCGTTCTCCTATTTTATATTGTTCTGCTTGATATATGGGGAGATGCTCGGGTCTCTCCTCATTTGAATTGTTGCCTTCTAAGTAATCTTTCTTTGCAAGAGGATATTGCGAACGCAAGTTATCGTTAATGATTACAATTCGTTCTTTGAAAAAGTCCTCGGCAAGGTATTCGTTTAGATATGCAAACTGTTGATGAGATATAATTTGGGCAGTATGAGTTGATACCAATTTAGAAAACACCCCTCCGAACCACTCTCTGCTGTATATGTCTGCATTACCATCCTTGTCAAAAGTGGTAATGTCGCTTATCATTTCAGCAAAATGCTCCGTGTTGATATATGGCGTAATTCCAGCTAAGACAAAGATGGAATTTGTCTTAACCTTCGACTGTTTCTGAATTATCTTATCTAAAACTGCTGTGTATATGCTTTCCAAATCAGTTCTCATATCATACTTGGCAATTAATTCAACATACTTTTATTTTGCCTGTTACGGCTTCTGTAATGATGCTTTGTTTCAATTCATTCAGCAGTTCTATTCGACGATTAGCTTTGGACATTTGGAGGTCTATCTTGGCACATTCCTTTTCTATGTGGGCAACGATGTTTTGTTGCTCGGAAAGAGGAGGAATAGTAACCCAAAAATCCTGAATCATATTTAATCGTACAGAATCGACAGTGTTTTTGGCAGCCCCTTCTTCTATAATATATTTGAATTTGTTGGAAATGTAATAGTAATAATAAAGCCCACCTACATCTTTAAAATTATGCAGATTGTACACTCGCTGATGATAATCGAATTTACCATTTGCATAATGAAAAACCTTGCCAGCACCAACTCCATCACCAGCCATTAACACAGCTTCCCCATCAAAGGTGTAAGAATCTATCCGCTCTACTTTTGGAGAACGGACATAGAAAGGGTATCTACCATCATCAATTCGATTTACAGTATCTTTATCTCCTGTTTGAATTTTACACAAAAAGCGAGTACGTCTTATTTTCCAATGTTCTGGAATTACCCCAATCCATTCCACACCGCTGTCTTTCATAGGTACATTAGAATTAAGGCCTTTGGTGACGGCATCAGTAATGATAGTTTGTTTCAGCTCACTCAAAAGCTCAATCTTTTTGTTCTGAACATCTATGGCACGGTTTATCTCTCCGCACTTCTCGTCCAAATAAATTGCAATTGCTTGCTGTTCGGGATGTTCTGGCAAAAATATAGATTGCCCCAAGTACTCTCCAACTTTAAGATTTTGAATACCAGTTGTTTGATTGAAATATAATAAATTTTCCTTGTTGGCATACAAAGCATAAAAGTAATAATACAAGAAATCTCGATTATACAATTCATCGATAGTTATGAAATGTATAAAATTTGAACAAGTAGCCTTGTCATCAAAATTATACCGCACAACACGTCCAACTGGAGTAGCGTCCCCACCACCAGATTTTTCGATAAGCAAACTATTAACGTCTAAAACACGTCCACAAAGGTCTTTGGATTGAATGTTACGTGTTGTAAGTTTGTCAAAACGCAAATAGCCGGTTTGATAATCAAAATCTGCAATACGAAAACAGGCAATATCGTTTAAATCACCTTGTTCTTCTTCTCCCCAAATTCCTGCACTGGAATTTGAACAAAGAAATTTTATGCGTTTTTTTCTCCAATTCACAGGAATTTCACCAACCCATGAAATGCCACTATTCTTATATTCTCCGTACTTCATACTCATCATCATCATTAGATATTGATACTATCATCCAACGAAGCTAATTCTGCCAATATAGTATCGGCAGAGCGAAGCGGACGGTATTTATAGAAAATGCGAGTGAATGGGAACTCTACACCAAGTTTGTCTTTGGAGCGATCCATCCACGCATCGGGAGCGTAGGGCAATACCTCTTGCTCGAAATATTGGTCTATGTCTTGTTTTTGAGGAATCTTCTCCGTGTCGTTCAGATTAGTATCCGCCACAAAATCGCTTTTGTCGTTCAATGGCTTCTCGTGTACTTCGGGAGCATCTTCGCTAATCGTGCCGAACTGGGTGCGCAACAGTTTCAATTCCGCAGCGGTATATTTTGTTTTCGTAGCTTTCAGATAAGCAAAGAACTCGCTGTCGGAGCGTTTTTCATCAACACCCTCTATCTCGCTCACTGTTTTAAGGATGGCATTTTTCTTTGCATCGGCATCAAACTCCTCGTCTTCGCAAAGAGTAGCATATTTATCGGTAATATTTTCGTACCACAGGCGCAATGGGCGGCGAGTGGCAACAGTGGTGTATCGGAAATCGTCGTAATCGAGCAGACGAGCCACCTGAAGCTGTTCCACTTCGTTCGTTTTATCGTACACAATATCGCGGATAGCGTTGGTGTATTCTCTATACATCAACAGAATGTCCTTTGCACCATCTTCGGCAATCTCAAAACGCTTCTTACCCAAGTTCTTTTGCAGCAACTTGGTATATTCGGCATGAGCAGCGTTGATAAACAATACCTTGTCCTTACGTTCTGCAGGGCGTTTGTTGTCAAGAATCCACAGGTAGGTTGTAATATCTGTTCCATAAAACAGATTCTTAGGCAAAGCTACAATGCAATCGAGCAAATTGCGGTCAAGGAGCATCTTGCGGATGTTGCTCCAGCCACTACCTGCATCACCATTAAACAAGGGCGAACCATTCAGTACGATACCGATACGAGACCCACGCTGACTGTCCATCTTGGAAATCATGTGTTGAAGGAACAATAAAGAACCATCGTTACTGCTTGGCAAACCAGCCTCGAAACGTCCTCCGGGACAATTATCGTCCTGCACACGCTTCTTTACACGCTCATCCTTGCCCCAGTCCACTCCAAAAGGAGGATTGGCAAGCATAAAGTTAAAAGTCTTTCCATCTAATTTGTCATCACCTAATGTGTCGCCACGGAACAACTGTTGGTCAAGGTTCTGGTCTTCACCTTTCATCAAAAGGTCTGACTTGCAGATGGCGTAGGTCTTTTCATTCAACTCCTGTCCGTACAGATATACTTTCAACTCTTTACGACCAGAAACCTCTTGCAGATATTCTCGCCCGGCAGTAAGCATACCACCCGTACCACAGCACGGGTCGTAAATGGAGAAAGCACGTCCGGGCTCATACAGTTCGTTCTCCTTGCCACACATCGTAAGCGAAACCAGTAAACGGACAATCTCACGAGGAGTATAGAACTGACCCGCCTTTGTGTTGCTGGACTCCTTTGAACGACGGATGACAATCTCGAACACAGTTCCCATCATGGCATTGCTTACCACGTTGGGATGAAGGTCTGCCCGCTGCACAAAAAGCTGAATCACGGCAAACAGTTTGTCGTGACGTTCCAAGCGGCTGTATATAGGTGAAAGGTCAAGTGTCTCACCTGACGTATCGGTGTGAACGAAATTGGCAAGAATATCTTTGACATTATCGGTAAAACCGTCAAGATAAGTTTGGAAGGATGCCCCAATTTGATCTGGCGCACCAAGCAGCCTTTCCAGCGACAATCCTGAGTTGTTGAAGAATGTCAGTTTATGCTGTTTGAGTAAACTTTTCAGTTTAATTTCCTGCATCAACTGAGGCTTGTCCTTGATAGCGTTCATCTCTTTCATTATGGAATCACGATGCTCATCAAGAACACAATCAAGACGACGTAAGAGGGTGAATGGAAGAATCACATCCTCGACCTCTGCATCATCATATAGATTTCGGATAATCTCCTTTATATCCCAAATCACATTGGCTAATTCCTGTTCTGTCATATATCTTATTTTCTTATAATTATCAGTTTATTATGATATGTCAAATTACTTGTTGCAAAGTTCGCTATCTTCTGTGCAAAGGTTTTGCACAGAAAAATATTTTTTCATACAATCATTGATTTTCTTGCTAAATTCATCTCTAAACCAAGCAGGAGACAAGACTTCTACATCCGGTCCGAATGAGAAAATCTGTTGCTCCAGCTCTAAAGTATGGTATAGAGTAAGAGAAATTATACAATCCTTTTCGCTTACAATTATTTGCGATTTATGAATAGGTTTGGATGTCACGTATTTGAAGCGATGCGGAGAGAACTTTAATTGAAATTCCTCTAATTTGGCTTCATAAGGCACTGTAACGCCAACTACATTGTCAAAATAGGAATTGAAATCAATATCTTCATTTTTACGGAATGTGTTGTTACTTGCTACCATGCTTTGGATTCTATCTAAAGCAAGATTTTTAATCCGTTCCTCCTTTTCATCAAGCCCAAATAGATACCATCGACCATTATATTGTTTTACAAAATATGGGTGCAACGTGTGTTGATGATAGTTGCCGTTTGCCGACACATACTCAATCTCCAATGGCTGATGATTGATTGTTGCATCAATTATATCGGAAAGATACTGTAATCCTTGTAGTTGTTCGTTTTGTCCAAATGAAACAAGGTTCTCTGAATTACCTTTGACACCGAATCGGATTTCTAAATTAGAAATGACTTCTTCCAACCATCCGTTTGAAGGCAAACCTCGGTATTTCCCTAACATCTCAATAGTAGAGCGAAGGTTCTGTACCTCTGCAACAGAAAGTTCATTCTTATAAATGGAAAAATCCGGTTCGGAGTAACGATAGTAACACTTCTTACCATCATACGGAATAGCTTCAAGGTAAACATCGCCCGGGAGCATCTTTCGTATGGCATTCAAATCGCCACGCAACTGACGCTCCATAATCATAGACCTGCTCCCATTTACATCATAAAGTTTATCATTGACCTTTTCCAATAAGTCTTCGATACTGTATTTATGACGAAAATCACTGAAGCATCGGTCTAAGACCATAAATCTGTATTCCGCATTTTTGTTCTTGGGCATAATGTGTTACATTGTAAGATTTGTTGGAACTTTAAGATACATTGTATCCTCTTTGGTTGAATGGAGTAATTCTTTTACATCAACATTCAGCACATGAGCAATCTGCAATAATGTTTCCAACCCCGGTTGTGATGTGTTAGTACACCATTTAGAAACCGTTGCTGGATCTTTCCCTAATTGCTCTGCCAGCCATTTGTTGGTTCGTTTCTGTTCCACGAGAACTACCTTAATCCGATTTATATCCTTTGTAGCTTCCATTTTGGATTATGTTATTAACCTAATACTGCAAAAGTAATGAATTTATCTCATTCAAACATCATACTCATTATAGAATTATCCATTAAAATTGCGAATTAGTTCAATAGTATCTGAGAATTGTTTGTTCTGAATGTAATTTACATGAAACAAAAAAAGTGAGGGCTGACTTTCAACTCTCACTTCCTATCAAATTCCCTTTATGCTATTTGACTTTATATTTCAGAATCTCCTGTATCATTTCCTTGACATCCTCGCCAACCTGAACGAAGTTTTTGTAGAGGATACGTTCCCGTTCATCCCTTGATTTGAAGGTGTAGAACTTGGGCAGCGGCACATAGCCGGCTTCCTCTTTCTTTATCTCCTTCATGTCGAAATCTGTCTTGCAATAGAACTTGGATGTCTTGAACTCTTCGCTTTCCTGGATATTCATTGAACCGCCAGAACCGGTCTTGGTTTGCACGAAATCACGGGCTGTTTGACCACATATCCATCCGGTAGGCATATCAGAAATTTTAGATGCCGGAACAAGACTATCCATATTTTCATTAAGATTGATGGAAGTTTTGTCTCGGTCTATGGTCACTCCTTTTTTGAGTTGCATAACCTTACCGAAGATGTCCGATGACAACCATTCCAATGTCTCTTTGGAACGAGCGGAACCGCTGACCACATTACCGACTGTGGTGATAATCTTCTGCATCCCCACCTTGCCGTAGTCTGCTTCCAGCTGCGGAAGTTCCTGAAAGCCTAATGCTACCGAGACCTTGTTGCTTCGTGCCGTGCCTATCAGTCTGTCTATCTTATGGAAATACAGGGTGGGCAGCTCATCCACAATGATTGATACCGGGATATTCTTTCCTTGTCCTGTATTCACCCTTGTCACCAAACGATTGAGGATAAGGGCGTTCAATGCGCCGATGATACTCTCCATTTCCGGATCATTTGCAATAAGCAGGTAAGAGGGGGACTTCGGGTCAGAGACTTTCAAATCAAAGTCATCACCATCCTTGTGGAATATCCAATAACTCTCTTTGGTCGCCAAACGTGATGTATAGACACGTAGTGTACCTATCATACCTTCCAACTGCTCCATTGCCTTGTTCTTCAAGGCGGTCTGGAACGGACCGAGCAGAGGAGCAACCTCGTTGTCGGTCTCCAATACCTCGAAGATGGTCTGATAGCTCTCGTTAAGGAACGAAAGGATATGTGGCATATCGGAATATTTGCCTAACCAATAAGCCGGTTCCACTTCCTCGCCTGCGGAATTGAACACACGCCCGGTCTGTATCATTCGTTTGGTCTGTTTGTCCTGCACCTTTTCCGCCATGAGCATTTTGCCGTCTTTGTCGTATGGTTCTTTGCCCCAGTTGCAGAAGAAATAGATGCAAGCCGCCAAAAAGTTGACGGCAGAGGTCTGAAAGAACTGGTCGCTGCCACCGCCTCCCTCTTTCTTGCCTTTCTGTAGGGATTCAAGCAAGGTCTCGGCCGTTTCCGATGCGGCAGCGAGGTTGTTGATGTACTTCAACTGTATAGGATTTACCCTGCGGCTATACTCCACATCCACGAAATTGATAGAGTTTAAGTTTTGTGACGTGAAAACAAAATAATAACAACTGAAAATAAAGTAATCAAAAGAAGTGTAATATGTTGGTATTCAATTATAATTGATTATACTTTTTGATTCCTTTGTCGAAACCTAAATTTCCATAAATTCCTTATATTTGTTGCGTATTTGTTACGTGAAACAAAACAATTATTGTACCTTTGCAAGTGAAAAACAATACGCTGCTTAACGGCAAAAGCAAATTTGAGTGATTTATGGGAAGACCGAAGAAGACAACCAAGGCAAAGGAGCCAGTGCGCATCCGGGAGCGCAAGCTTGCAAACGGCAACAGGAGCCTCTATCTTGACATCTATTCAAAAGGTGTGCGCAAGGTGGAATCGCTTGGCGTGTACCTTGTCCCGGAGAACACGCCTCTTGACAGGATACAGAACGAACATGCGAGAAGCGTTGCCGAGAAGATAAAGTCGGAGCGCATCATCGCGCTGCAGAACTACGGCATAGCCAACCTTGACAAGGTGATGAAAGCCTCGATGCCCCTTCTCGCGTATCTTGAGAAATACGCCAGCGAGGGGAACGGCCTGACCGAATCAACCATGAAAGGACGTAAGTTCATGCGGCGCAAGGTGGAGGAATACCTGCGGTCAACCGGACGGCTCACCATATCCATGCTGGAGGTTGATTTGGACTTCTGCCGTGGCTTCATCAATTTCCTCCGCACGGCGAAGAACAGGCGACTGAAAAACGAGGAAAGGACGATAAGCAACTGCACGGGACTACAGACACAGGCCGTGCTTACAGCCGCGTTGAACACCGCACTGCGTGACGGCATCATCGAGCGCAACCCCATGACCCTGCTGACCCCCAAGGAACGCTTCCACCAGCAGGAAAGCAAAAGGGTCTATCTCACCATCGATGAATTGAAAAGAATGATGGCCACCCCCTGCGAGGACGGGGAACTGAAAAAGGCGTTTCTTTTCGCCTGTTTTACGGGGCTGCGTCTCAGCGACATCCGCACGTTCACATGGAACAAGGTGCTGACAACGCCCAACGACTCCACCCGTTATATAAGGGTCAGGATGCTCAAGACGCAGCAGGTCGTCAACGTGCCGCTTTCCAAGGATGCCCTCGGCTATCTCCGCGAGACGGAAGACGGGGACGAGCCAATCTTCCGCCTGTCAAGCGCGGCTTCCGTCATAGAGCAAAGGCTGGCGGAATGGGCGAAGAAAGCCGGGATAGAGAAGCACGTGACCTTTCACGTCAGCAGGCACAGCTATGCAACGATGATGCTGACCATAGGAGTTGACATCTACACGGTGAGCAAGCTACTCGGCCACAAGAACGTGGCGACCACACAGATATACGCAAAAATTATCGACCAGAAGAAAATTGATGCCGTCAATATGATGGACAGGTTCTTCGACAAAGACAGGCAGGCATGAAGATAGAGATAAGGACACGCGAGCTGAAGAACGGCAACAGGACAATATACCTTGATTATTATGACAAGGGCAAGCGGTGGTACGAATATCCCAAGCTGTACCTTGTCCCCGACACCGCCCCGTATGCAAAGGAGCAGAACAGGAATGCGATGGACAAGGCCGTCGCCATCAGAGCCAAACGGTTGCTTGGCGAAATGCCGGAAGAGGACGGTAGCCCGTTGAAAGAGGCTGACAAAATTCTTGTGAGCACTTGGATGGATGAATACGCCAAAGCCATGCATGCGAACACAGGGCTTTCCCCTGATTATCTAAAGCACTTCGACACCCTTATCCGCATGGTGAACGACTATCTCGCGCACATCAAAAGACCGCGTCTCACGATGGACTGCATAGACAGGGATTTCTACAGGGGATTCCTGCATTATATGACCGATGTCTATGAGTGCCAGACTTCCGACGGCAGAACAAGGCGACTGGCCAAATCAACCATGCACCTGTTCCAACTGAAGATGAATACGATGCTCAACCAGGCGGCAAGGGACGGTGTCATCAAGTGCAACCCTTATCACCTGCTGTCAAGGGACGAGCGAATAAAGAAACCGACTGACCAACGGGATTTCCTGACCCGTGAGGAACTGTACAGGCTGATGGAGGTGGAGACACGAAGCACCACGACCAAGATGGCATTCCTGTTCAGCTGTTTCACAGGCTTGCGCTACAGTGACCTGAAACATTTGAAGTGGGGCAACATTGAACAGTCACAGTCCGGGATGGTGATAAGGATAGAGGCGATGAAAAAGACGGAAAAACCTGTGACCGTTCCTTTGGGCACGAATGCGATGGCATGGCTGCCTGAGCGTGGTGATAAGACACTCGATGATTATGTCTTTGACATCGGCACATGCGGAGGTTGCAACACCGTCCTGAAGAAGATGGCGAAAAGAGCCGGAATCAACAAACGGGTCTCCTTCCATACCGGGAGGCACAGCTTCGCAACGCTGACCCTCGCTGCCACGAATGACATTGCTACGGTGAGCAGACTGCTTGGGCACACCTCTGTCGCAACGACACAGATTTATGCGGAGGTGCTGATGGAGGACAAGATTGCCGCCGTAAATAAACTGAATGGCATATTTTAATTCGATAAGCCCCTTTTATGAAACGAATCTCCGATAATTTCCTTACGATGCTTTTGCCGCTTACAGTAGTAGCCGCAACCGCATTCAGTCTGGTTGCCGCCGTCGCTTTCCGCATGGGAGAGACCACGGCAGGATTTGTGTTTGCCACCCTGTCCATTGCCGGGTGGATCGGACTGTTTGCCGAGTTTTTCCTCTTGTATGACATCATCATAGACAAGTGGCTCTCCAAAGACCGCTCCGTCTTGACAGCCTCATGGTTTGTCATATCACTGCTGCTTGCCTTCGTGTTCACATCGGACAAGCGCATGGACTGGAGCACTTGCATAATCATGATCTCGCTCTTCGCAGTGGTTTTCCTTTTGCCCTGCATCATCGGGATGGCATACGGCAAACAGATAAAATCATGGATGCTGCAACGGTGGAACAGCCTTGTTCCAAAGAAACAACAACACACGGATGAACCGATTGAAAAGCAAATCGAAGCCGTGCTTTCTGCGTCCACGCCACCTGTCACAATGAAGCAGGAGGATGAAATCAGGCATTATGACAACCTTGTCTCAAAGGTGCAACCGGAACAGATAAGGAGACTGCCCGAATCATTGCAGACCAACGATGCGCTGTTTTTGTTGGTACTGTTCCGTGAGGACGGCTATCTTGATACGGACTTCCGACCGCTGATGAAAAAGGAGGATGACGAAATCAATCAGACACTCTATGCCTATATCGCCAGTGCCCTTTGCGCCGCCCTCAAAATCAGGAAAGGTAAATGGGTCATCTTCGAGAAGTTCTGGCCGCTCAACAACGGCGCACAGCTGGCAAGCAACTTCAAGACCGCCTACAGGGACAACCCGTCCGAACACCAGAGGCATATCGCCAAGCTGCTGCGCAAGGCGACCCGCCTTCGTCCGAAGCTCGACACCTACGACCTCGAAGAGTTCAAGAAGGTCTGACCTGCATCATCCGTACAATCCTCTTCCTTGTTCCCGTCACCGTAACCCGATGGCGGGATTTTTTATGCCCGTCCATGAACAAGCCTGTTTCTTTCCGCACTTATAAGTTACCATGTGCGGATTATCCGGGATTATAGAGGGTTTATAGTTCCCTTATACTTCGTTTCTGCCCCGTTTATAGTTGCATTTATAATTCGCAAGGTTCTCTGTTTGTGCTATTTATAGTAATTGTTCCGGTAAAAATCCACCATACCTTTGCACTGTCGCCACGACAAAGGCGAAGCAGATTATTCACTAAAATATACGCACATGACAGAGCAAAGAAAACTTTTAAGTACCAGGGAGGCGGCCGAGTATTGCGGCTTCAAGCTCTCCTACTTCCGCAAGCTGATGATGCGCCGGACTATCCCGATGTACAAACCAACAGGCAAATTGTGCTTCTTCAAGAAGGAGGATCTGGACGCTTTCCTCACGGGTGTCCGTATCTCCTCACAGGAAGAAATCGCGGAGGAAGCCAACCGCTACATCGCAGGACGGAAGTAAACAACCTTTTTATTCACATCAAAAAACAAACGTAGTATGGAACAGAACAGGAACATGGAACAGGGCGGCACAGCCGCAGCCGTTCCGACAGAGAAGAAGAACGAGAACCGTAAACGTGAGGTGAGCGGCAAGGACGCACAAATCATCCGCGCATTCTTGGAGAGCGTAGGCATCTACGAGGCGGACGCCTTGCGCGTGAGCATCGCCATCGCCGACGGCAAGATGTCGGCAGACAATATTTCAGCGGATGACCGCCTTGCGCTCAACCGCTATCTCAACAGCAGTACGGACAACGACCGCCTGACGGCAGACAACGTACAGGGACATCGGCTGAACCGTGCATTCGGGTTGCTGGAACGTGCATCGGACTTTTGCGACAAGCAACAGCTGGTGATGGTGAACAGGGCATTGCTTTCCATTGCGGTAAACGCGGAGGACATCAACCGTGCCGTGTCAAGCCTTGACAAGCGTCCGGCATTCGTACAACCGACACAGGCAAACACCGGAAACAACGGAGCAGGCAAGTAACCGTATGTAAAAGGTGGAAAGGCATTTGACCTGCGTTCATACAGTCTCTTTTTTTCTTCCCTACTTTCAAGATTGGAACAATTCAGAGTATAGCATGAACAGCCGTTGCCCTTTTTCATCTGACACACGATTATGAGAAAATGAAACCGTGCAGGGGACAACAAGAAAATAATTTGGTATTTCCATACCGATTCCTGCACGGTTTTATTCTTTTCCAAGAGCAAAAATATCACACTTATAAAGACAAAGTTTTATGGACAAGGAAACATACAGATTCATGTACCCGGCAGGTATCGCATCGCTGTCATTAGTTTTTTCCCAGAAGGCATTGCAATGGCTATACGGGACAACGACAGATGATGACGGCAGGGAAACAGGCAACTTCACACTGTTTGGCGACCTGCTGGCGAGAATGGCACTTACAGCCGGAGAGGGCAAGGGCTTCCGCAGACCGCTCACGCTTGCCGCAGGACAGGCGCAGTATTCCGAGGAACAGCTTTCCACTCAATGGAACATGGGCAGGAAGCGCATACGCAACCTGCTGACGATACTTACAGACTTGGGACTTATTGACACCAACCGTTCAAGGGTGGCATCCGTGATGACCTTTCCGTGCATCCGTGGATGGAAAACAGCAGATGGCACATTCATTTCCAATTCTTTTACCAATGAACAGAGGGAAGAGTAAAAGCCGAATAATAGCTGGAGAAACAACCGAACCGACAATGACAGGGCAAACAACGCCCTTCCTGATGTTCCGCAGTCCGGCAATAAACGGTATCCATTCCGTGCAGGAAGTGGCAGACAGACGGGTGGAGTGGCATGGAGCGATAGCGTTGAGTTGCGAGATATGCCGAGGTATTACCGCCTTCGGACGGTATTACCACGACGCTCTCGCAACGCCCCGAAAGGTCGTTGTCCCAGCCGCTCGCAGGCTCGCACCTTTCCCTTTTTAGATACCGTTTCACTACAATTTCAAGGACACCGGTTATATATGGAACACGAAGATACTTTAATGCAGGAGAATCCTGAATCCGGGCAGGAAAAGCCCGCTCCAAAACGCGACAAGGTGGTGGTCACCAAGGTCACGGAGCAGGAGCTTTATCAGATTAAGAGCACCGCCGGGCAGTGCGGCATGACACGCAGCGACTTCATACGGGCAAGGGCACTCAATTACAGACCCAGACAACGGCTTTCGGTTGCGGAGGTGGACGGTCTGAGGCAGCTTGCGGCTTGCCGGACGGACATGGTGAACTTCGCCAACGCCCTGCACGGATTGAACGATGACGAGAAGGTGCGCCTTTTCCGGCATCAGCCCACCATGCTCGAATGGTACGAGAAAGTGGCGCAAGTAACAGACCACGTTACCGATTTCTTGCAGTCCGCTCAGAAGGCGAACAGCTACCCGACAGGGACAACGGACGAAGAAGGCAAGGAGGATGCCGTATGATAGCCAAGGCAAAATCCATCAGTCACGGCATCAGGGCGATGCTGTACGTATCGGGGGAATCGAGGAACAAGAAACACCCCGAAAAGATAACACGCATCTGCGACAACTTCATGCCGCAGGGCATGGACGCTTCGGGCATCTGGACGGAAATGAAGTTCGCCACCATGAACCGCCCCGACATCAAGAACAACGTCATACGCTTGGAGATAAGCCCGGCAATGGAGCATACCGAAGATTTTACGGTCAAGGACTGGCAGCAACTGTGGAACGACTTCGCGGCGGCTTTCGACAAGCAGGAAATTCTGAATGAGGACGGCGAGGTCATTTCCGTGCCGACCAACATATCGGGCAGCAAGTCCAGCGTGTGGCTGCACGAGGAATCCGACAGCGGCATACCTCACCTCCATGCCGTCGTATGCCGGATAGACGAGAACGGGAACATCAACAACGACCATGCCATCCACATCCGCGCACATCGGGCGGCGGAACAGGTTGCCCTGCAAAGGGGATGGATAACTGCCAAACACATACATGAAAGCCGTATTCCGCAAGTCAGCGAGGACTGCATGGAGGCTTTGCGCGAACTGGACGAATGGTCTTGGGAGGGCTATGCAGAGAAACTTGCCGCCAAAGGCTACGAGCTGTATCTGCGCAAAGATGAAGAAAAGGTGATACGGGGCTATGTGCTTCACAAGGGCAGTTCAAGGTTCAAGGGCTCGGAACTTGGAAAGGGACGTAACCTGACCGCTTCCCGTATCGAGCGGACTTGGGAGAAACTGCATACTGAAGAAGTCAAACAGGCAAAACAAGAAGGTCTTACACCGAAACAGCCTGTTATAACGTCTGTTCACACCGAAGCCGGACAAAAGCCACAAGCCAATGCCGGACGGAATAATCCGGTTTATGAAAGCTACACGGAGTGGCAATCCGACCGCCTGCGCACGGAGTTCGAGCATGACGGAAAGAACTACGACCGCTATATCCCCGAAAAGGTGCTTGACTACCTGAATGACGAGTTCGATTTCCGGGAAGTGGCCAACTGGCAGCCCTTGCAGAATCTGGCGATTGCCTTTTTTACACTTGTCGTTTCTCCTCACGGGGAGGTTTCCGGTGGTGGCGGAGGCGGCTCGCAGTCCGACCTCAAATGGGGGCGCGACCCGGAAGAGGACGAGATAGAGTTCATGCGCCGTTGTGCGCGGGAGGCTTCGCACAGGCTTGGCAGACAAATGAAATCAGGAATGAAACGTAAATGACAAACCAATAAACATCAGTGATAATGAGACAACCCGATACGTCCGCCTTACGGGAGCGGCTTAACAATTATACACCCGGACAAGAACTGAACGAGGACAAGCAGGAACTTGAAGGACTGCTACTGAAAGTGAACTGCCAGATTACCGAATTGCGCAATCTGCTCAAGGAAATCAATGCGGTAAAGGAAGAACTGGAAAAGGTAAACCAATGCTCTGTCAGCCACATCAAGGCGGAAGAAGCACGGCGGCAAAGACTTGAACAACGGAACGATGTGCTTGCCAACGAGTTCCGCAGGCTCAAGCCGGAGATTGCGGATGCGCATAAAAACTTGGAAAACCTTATCACGAAACTTGAAGCCTTCTCAGGAACAATGATAAATCTCCATGACCTGCTTAAGGCTTCATTCCCGGTAAGGTTTGCAGAAAACGACAGACAGGCATTGCGGGAGGAAATCAATGCCATTGCCGGCAATGCCATATCGCAGATTCGCAAAGAACGCGAAAAAGCAGACAAGGAAATCCGCCGCAATGAGAACCGCATATCCATGACACAGACGACATTTTGGTGCATGATAGTATTGCTGCTGATACTTGCCATATTTTTTGCCCTCGTCATATTCGCCAACGTGAAGTTGTTTCATTCCGAGACGCTGACCGGAATGATTGCCATATTCTCTGTATTGGTTACCGTCACCCTCGTTGTTGTCTCCCTTATCTTTTACAAGTACTCACATTAAACAATAATAGATATGGCAACAGTAAAAGTGAAATTCCGCCCGTCAACAGTCGCAGACCGTCCGGGCAGCATAATCATCATTGTAACTAACCACCGTGTAGTAAGGCAAATCACGACCGGCTACAAAGTGTTTCCCTGCGAATGGGACGAAAAGCAATCCCGGCTTGTCTCCACTGTCGAGAATGGCCGTATGGCTGCCATCAAATCAATTACACAAAGGCTGTGTTGGGACGTGGAGAGATTGCATGGAATCATCGAGAGACTCGACAGCCGGCAACGCGGCTATTCTACCGATGATGTCGTCTCGGAGTTCCAACGTACCGGCAAGGAGAATACCTTCTTTATTTTTATGGAGAATGTCATTGTCAGGTTAAGTCAACTGGGACACACCGGCACCGCCAATAATTACCGCGCGGCATTGGGGAGTTTCAAGCGGTTCCGGGCTCACGAGGATATCCCGATCGGGGCAATAGACCATGTCATCATGGAGGACTATCAGGCGTACCTGAACGCTGCCGGGCTCGCGCCCAATTCCACATCCTTTTACATGCGCATCCTCCGGGCGGTCTATAACCGTGCGGTCGAACAGGAACCAGCCATCGACCGCAAACCTTTCCGGACCGTGTTTACCGGAACGGAGAAAACACGCAAACGGGCTATTTCAATCGGCGACATCAGGCGGATTAAAGACCTTGACCTCTCGCGCAGGCCGAACCTTGAATTTGCCCGTGACGTGTTCCTTTTTCTTTTCCTATGCAGGGGGATGTCATTCATAGACGCCGCTTTCTTGAGAAAGTCGGATATTCAGAACGGGGTACTGACATACCGGCGTCACAAGACCGGCCAGCAACTTCAAGTCAAGATCATAAGGCAAATTGAAGAACTGACCGGGCGATACCCGACCGACGGGCTGCCGTATTTGCTCCCGATTATAACCGTTCCCGGCAAGGACGAGCGCAAGCAGTACGAATCAGCGTTACGCCGTGTAAACAAGTCCCTTAAAACCATAGCGGAAATGGCGGAACTGCCGGTTACACTTACAACCTATGTCACCCGCCATACTTGGGCGACCATCGCCAAATCTAAGAACGTCCCGGTCAACGTCATTTCTGACGCGCTCGGGCATGATTCCGTGACCACCACGCAAATATATCTCGCGTCAATAGACTCATCCATTATTGATAATGCCAATGAACTGGTTGTCAGTGAATTATAGGATATAGGGGCGTAAAACAAAAACATCCGTCTCTTTCCAAGAAACGGATACCGGGTACAAAAGTACATAAAAATCCTGAATCGCAAACTATTGGAACAAAAATATTTCAGGAATCACACATGAAAAATAATATCCCGTAATATAAGCCAAGAGAAAAATAGATACTTATAAGCCTGATTATTACGAAATTACATTTTACATCCGTTTCTTGGAAAGAAATGGATGTAAAATAAAGACAATATGCACATGAGAGGTTTAATAGTATCAGCGTTCATGTTGCTCGGATGCATCCAGGCGTTCGGGCAAGAGAGCCGGAAGGAGGTCTGTATCGGATTCCCGGTCGGCAACTCGACACTGGACACGGCCTACGGCAACAACGCCGCGCGCCTGTCCGAAGTGGTGTCGTTTCTGGAAAGTGTGAAAAAAGACAGCACGCTCGAATTGGTCGAGGTGTCTTTCTGCGGTTCCGCCTCACCCGAGGGCGGCTTTGCCATAAACAGGGAATTGGCGGAAAAACGCCGCAATTCGCTGGAGCGTTATGTACGTGAACGCGTATCGCTTCCGGACGGCATCATTTCACGTCCCGAGGGATTTATCGCGTGGGAACGCCTCGCGGAGCTTGTCGAGGTGTCCGACATGCCCCACAAGGAAGAGGCGGTGGACGTGTTGCGCAACGTGCCCGAATTTACCTATAATAATAAAGGTGTACTGGTTGACAGCCGCAAGAAACACCTGATGGAACTGCAATATGGCCGTACTTGGCATTACATGCACAAGCATTTCTTTGACCAAATCCGCAATGCCAGTGTCATTCTCGTGACAGTCCGTCAAAAACCGGTAATCGAGGAAAAAACGGTAGTCAAGGAAGAACCGATTGTGTCGGCTCCTGCCGACACGACAGCCGTTGTGGAGAAAGCGGACACGATTGTAGCGGTTTCTCCTGAAACCTCAAAACCTTTCTACATGGCCCTCAAGACCAACATGCTCTATGACGTGCTGGCCGTTCCCAATATCGGGGTGGAATTTTATTTGGGCAAGAACTGGTCAATCAGTGGCAACTGGATGTACGGCTGGTGGAAAAAGAACAGCAACCACCGATACTGGCGCATCTATGGCGGTGACCTTGCCGTGCGCTACTGGCTCGGTAAGAAGGCCCATGAAAAGCCGCTCACCGGACATCATATAGGCATATACGGGCAGGCGTTCACTTACGACTTCGAGTGGGGAGGCAAAGGTTACATGGGCGGTGAACCCGGCGGAACGCTTTGGGACAAGACGAATTACGCGGCAGGCGTGGAGTACGGTTACTCGCTGCCCGTTGCAAACCGCCTGAACATCGACTTCACGCTTGGCGTGGGCTACTGGGGAGGAAAATACTACACGTACATTCCCTTGGACGGCCACTATGTATGGCAGGCCACCAAAAACCGCCATTGGTTCGGTCCCACGAAGGCGGAAATCTCTCTGGTATGGCTTCTTGGAAGAGGCAACAGCAACAACAAGAAAGGAGGCATGAAATGAAAAGGATATACACTGTAATGGAATACGTTCCCTTGCTCGCGGGAATGCTCATGCTGCTTTCGTCATGCGAGCACAAGGACTTGTGCTTTGACCACGACGCGCATGCCCCGAAATCGGAGGTGCGCATAGAAGCGGAATATGAAAAGGAATGGCAATACACCTACGAGAACGGTACGGATTGGAAGAACTACCCCACGTGGCAGGAATCGTTCGGTATGGAATACGACGCGTTGCGACCCGGAATACCGGATGGATTGCGCGTGCAGGTGTACAACGCGGACGGTTCGGACGAGATCATCAACATAGCCCCCGAGGGGGATGTCGTTTATATGCGTCCGGGTGAACACTCCCTGCTGTTCTACAACAACGACACGGAATACATCGTGTTCGACGAGATGCAGTCGTTCGCTTCGGCAAAGGCCACCACACGCACCCGTACCCGTTCCTCTTATCTCGGTAATTCTTATATGGACACGAAAGACGAGAACACGGTGAACCAGCCCGATATGCTTTACGGCAGTTACATGGAGTCATACGTGGCGGAACGCTCGACCGAAACCGACGTGATACCTGTCACCATGCACCCGCTGGTGTTCACCTATCTGGTGCGTTACGAGTTCAGCCACGGGGTGGAATACGTGTCGCTGGCACGCGGTGCCTTGGCCGGTATGGCGCAGGCGGTATGGCTGAACAGCGGGCACACGTCAGATGAAGCCGCTACCGTGCTGTACGATTGTACGGTGGAAAATTTCGGCACACAGGCTTTGGTGCGTTCTTTCGGAATACCTGATTTCCCTAACGAACACTACGGGACAAGGGCCGAACGCAAGTACGGGCTGAATCTGGAAGTACGCTTGAAGAACGGAAAAATCAAGTCGTTCGATTTCGACGTGACCGACCAGGTGGCGGCGCAACCGCAGGGAGGTGTCATCGTGGTGAAGGGCATCGAGATATCCGATGAAGAGGGTACGGAAGGCGGCTCCGGCTTCGATGTGGACGTGGAAGACTGGGGAGATTACGAGGACATAGAACTCCCTCTTTGATTTGCATAGAGAGTTATCAAAACATTTTTATTCACAATTTAATTTTAATTAAAATGAAGAAGTTATTTATGATTGGTTTGGCGGCAACAGCCATGTTGGCAAGCTGCAGCAACGACGAGACAGTGGAAATGGCCCAGCAGAAGGCCATCGGTTTCAGCAACGCGTTCGTGAACAACGGAACACGCAGTATCGTGGACCCGAGTTTCACAACAGAAACTTTGGAAGACTTCGCCGTGTATGGTTTCACACAGGCAGGTCAGATCTTCAAGGGTGACAGGGTGTACAAAGGAGGTTTAGCATCTACCGGATGGTCATACGATCAGTTGCAGTACTGGGTTCCGGGCAACACTTACACTTTCGGTGCCATTGCGCCTTACAGTGTAGCGGCAAATGTTTCCGGTGTAGAACTACCTGCAAATGCCACAAAGGTAGAAATGAAGGTTGCTTTCACCAACACTGATGCAAATCAGGTTGACTTGCTTCACGCAGCTCCCGCGCAAATTGCCGGAACAGAAGTAACAGAAACATACAAAACTCCTGTTGGCATGACATTCAACCACCAGCTTTCAAAAGTGAAATTCTCATTCGAGAATGCAGTGGGTGCGGGTTACAATGTAAAAGTAAGCGATGTGAAAATCACGGATGCTTACACAAACGGTACTTTGACAGTAGCCGCTAACGGTAACACTTGGAGTGCTCAGGCAAATAACACTCTTGGATTGAACTTCGGTAATGTAGTAGCCGACAATGCCACTGTTGATGAAGCTGCCGTCATCGCTAACGGTGCAACTCTTGAAAGCTACAACGAAAAGCTGATGATCCCAATGGATGCTACCGCTAAATATACTGTAACTTTCACGGCAGAATTGTATCAGGGTGAGGTATTGTTGGGTACTTACCCCCACGAAGTAAAAATCGAGAATGTTGAGTTCCAGCTTGGTTACTGCTATGATTTCAAGGCTTCCTTGACTCATGAAAATATAACAGACAAACCGCTTAATCCTATCGAGTTTAAGGTTGACGGTGTTGAAGACTGGAACAAGACTGACATTGACCAAGAATTGGACGTTCCCACAACCCAAAGCGGCAACTAATCCAACATCTTTCATAAGACCGGTTTAGCATCGTGTATTCCGGAATTATCATCCATGGAATAGACGATCTACCTACAGGGTGTAAGGGGTTGAATGTCCCCTTACACTCACTAACAGCCGGGGCGTATTGCTTCAGGCAAACAAATATAAAACAGAAGAAATGAAGGTACATAAGAAAAATCCGAGTTGGATGGCGGGCGGCATGGCGACGATGTTGCTGTGCACGCTACTTTTCTCGTGCAATAACGAGGACTTTCTCGAAAGCGGGAATCCGGAGAAAGCCTGTGACAACATTTGTTTTGGCATATCGTCCGATAAAAACGTGCAGACAAGGGGATATGCCGGTAGTGATGACGAAGGATATACCGCGGGCCGTTTCGTGTTGCGGTCGGACGACTCGGCAGACACGCTTTGTGTCCGTGCCATTGTTTCGGACGGTATCAACGTGTCCGGCTTCGAGGGCGAACAGGCCTTGACACGCGCAACGCCTGTTGGCAAAGACAATTTCTATGACAAGTTCCATGTGCTGGCATACTGGAGTAAGAATGGGGCACCCATTGACCAGTTCTACATGAACACGAATGCTTCCAACGTGGCTGCTTCCGTTGGAACCGATGCTATATGGAGCACGGAGCAAATATACTATTGGCCGGGAGCAGACCATTCGTTCCAATTCTATGCCTGGGCGCCAACGGATGCCGGTGGCTTGACCACTCCGTCCTCTCCCCAAGAGAAGTCTCTTGCATATACCGTTCCTGAAGCCGCTGCCGACCAGAAAGACATCGTGGTGGCTACCACCAATGAAATACAAGGAAACAATAATGCGGCTGTGCCTCTTACCTTCAAACACATCTGCACCGCCGTCCGTTTTGCCGTGGGCAGCCAGATGCAGCCCGGCTCTATAAAGAGCGTGGTTTTGAAAGGTGTCAAGAATGCCGGAACTTACGATATGGCTACCGGTACATGGTCTATTGGTGATGCGACTGTGGATTTCTCGCAGACCTTGAACAAAGAGACTACCGGAACTGAAGCTAACGGAGACGCTATCACCAGCCCGGAAGGTATCTTCATGATGCTGCCGCAGACATTGCCTGCAGGGGCAACGGTAGAAGTTGTATTTGTCAATGCCAATAATGAAGAACGTACCCTTACAGCTTCCATCGGAAATACGGTATGGACGATGGGAACCACTGTGACTTACAAGCTGTCTATTACGCCGGAATATGAGTTGGAGTTCTCGGAGATCCCGACAGCAGTGGATGCTCATTATGACATTATACCCATAAAAATAAACGCCAAAGACGTGGAAGGAAACTGGACAATAACGTCTAATCAAGATTGGGTAACTATTAAATCAGCTTTGACTTCATACGAGAAAGATGGTTATTGGCTGAATGCTACAGGTGATTATTCTGACTATTGTACTTCAGAAGGAGTGGCTGTTGAACGCCAGCAGACTTTGGATAAATCAGGCAATGGAGAAGTGGAATTGTATCTGTTCGTTTCAGAAAATAGCTCGACTGCCGACCGCACAGTAAGGCTCACCCTAAGTAAGGATGGTACAGAAGCCGCAACAGTTGATGTCGTTCAGAAATGCCCGAATTGGCAAGGAGACCTTGGCTGGGAAGTTCTCGAAGAGAACTTGACACTTCCTTATGGATTTAAATGGGATAGAAAAGTTACTTTACAAAAGACCTTGACTGGTAATTGGCTGGAAAAAATTATTGAAGAGTGGCTAACCAAACAAGCATTTAAAGTTCAACCAACTGATTTACTTGAGTGGCTGAGGTCTCTATTACGGCCTACATTGGTAGATTATGTAAACATTACCAGAAGTGGTGATGTCATGACAGTTGTCGTTGATTATAGTAAAATAGCCAATGTGACATCTGCGATGTCTGCAACTGATGGTCAGGCTAACACATGGAATTTGTATTCTAATGTTGGAGGAACATCCTTCGAAGGAGAACAAAATTTGATTAATAGTGGATATGCAATTGTAAGTGAAAGCGGTTCGAATGAAGATACCAAGAACTTTGCCGCTCTGTATGCGGTTAAGTTGAATGCTTTTGATATACACAAAGGAGGTTCAGGAAACCAAATAACTTATGCTATCATACCTGAACAAACAGATATTAAATGGTATCTTCCGGCAATTAATCAGTTCTCAGATGGTGCTGGCTTGAATGGTCAATACTGGTCATCAACGGCCAACAATGACAATAACAATGCAAATGCTTATTCTTGGAATAGTTCATCGCAAAGTAGTATACCAAGAATGGATTTGCATAAAGTTCGTGCCGTCCGTCAAAAGCCCTAAGATTTATCTTTAACCCAATAGTATCTACAACCACGAAGCAAGCCAACTATCTTCTGTAAAAAGGAAAGTTGGCTTGCTTGTTTAGTAGCCTAATACACAAAGCCAAGAAGTTGTGAACCTTCCCGACAACAGAGAACTCCTATGCAACCGTTCCCGTGGCATCCGTCCGGAGACGGAAGAGAAATACCGTCAGGCAATCGAACTGTATCGTTCGACACGATTGTCCTGCGCGGAAATCTGCCGTATCAACAAAGTAACGGTTTCGGGATTCCAACGCTACCTTTCTCTGTATCACCGCCACCTGCTACTGGCGCGTTATGACATTACTTGCGACAAGGAGGATGCCTCTCGCATCAAGTTGAGCCAGCTTCGTGGGCAGCTTCCCGCTACCCGGGTCAAATACAAAGACGCCATCGAAGCATGTGGAAGTCTGGACTATATCGAATACAATGTGTCGCAAATCGCCCGCCGGTTCGGGCTGAACGGTACAGACCTTGGCAGGCAGTTACGCACGCATTATCCCGGAATCATCGAGTGGCGCGAGAAGGTGCGCAAACGTTTAGGTTTAAATGACAACCTGCCGCGCGGTACGCGGAAGGTGTGTAAGGAACAATATGCCGAGGCAGTGAAACTATTACGTGCTGACCGTTATATCACGGTTCAAGAGGCCGCCGAGCGTTGCAACGTCTCCTACTCGGGATTGGAACAACACTTGATATTCTACCACAAGGAGCTGGTCGAAAATCGCATCAAGATAAGAGAACGGGCTGTAAGACAGCAACGCAAAGGCAAGATAACGGGACGAGGGACACTTCATGCCCCTACCCCTGAAACAATCACGAAATACGCGGAAGCATTGCACTTATACCGTACCACACCCATGTCAGCCCGAAAAATAGCCAAACAGACCGGCGTATCGGTAAGAGGTTTCTACGACTACCTGCAAACTTGGCACAAGGACTTGATTTGTAAGCGGAAAGGCATTCCTTACGAGGAAGGCAAGCCCGTGGACTGGTCGTCCGTTCGGAAATATAACCCTGCCACTGCTGCCAAATACGCTGATGCCATAGCCCGACTGAAAGCCGGCGGAAAGACTACGGCAGAAGTAGCCGCCGAGTTCGGCCTGCATCCCGAGTGCTTCCGTCAATACCTCAAGGAACATGAACCGGAGCTGCATGCAAGTCTTGGTATGGTTAAAACAGACAAAGGAGGAGTGATGTCGCACCACAGCATGGGGAAATATGCCGAAGCCCTACAACTGTACTCTACGACGACTGAAAGCATAAAGTCACTGGCGCGGCGGTTCGGATTCAACGACTGCGCGTTTGGACAGTTCATCAGAAGACATTTCCCCGAACTGCACGAACAGCACCAAAAACTGGTGCAACAGATGAAAGAAGCGGATTGAGTTCACACTATGCTGATACGTTCTTTTGAAGCCCGACCGGACTAAAGCTGAATCCTGTTAATGAGTTCTATTGCCGTAATGTCACGCATGAGGGTGAAACCGAACCACTTTTTCCCTAAATCCTTGATTGACGCTCCAATGTGATACACTTTATCATCAATGAGCAGAAACCGGTCGTGTGCCTTGTTGAATCGCTTTACCTTGATAAGCGGATATTGGGCGTTGTGGCGGTCAACATCAAGTTGAAACTGGTTGCTGACACGCTGCGTGTAGATAGTGGCTGATACCCCTTCCTTTCTTTTATCAAGCAAAGTCAGCACGGTGTCATCCGCGTAATTATCAATCAGTACAACGGACTGTTCAGCCTTCCGAATTAAATCAGACACGAAACGGTAAGCGTCAAACACTTGCCCGTCATAGAAGATGCCCTGCACAGGAGGAACGTCGGCATCCAAACGCCTAAAAACCTCGTCGATACGTTTGTCGGTCACTTCCTGATGCTGTTTCATTTCCAGTTGGTGATACTCTATAGTCTCAAGCCGTTGGAATAATTGGGCATTGGTCGCAATAAAGCGGCGCATGGATATGAAAGCCCTCATTATACGAATGTTCACCTCGACAGCCGTCTTTGATTTCAATACCGAACTAAGCATGGCTATTCCTTGTTCAGTGAACGCGTAAGGCAGTTTTCGGGTTCCACCCCAACTTGATGTCGCATTTTGCGACATCAAGTTATCAAGCTCGTCTTTGTTAAGCTGGAACATGAAATCATCAGGAAAACGTTCCATATTACGCTTCACCTGTTCGTTCAGCCTTCGTGTTTCCACACCGTACAATGCGGACAAATCACTGTCAAGCATGACCTGTCGCTCTCTTATAATCCGAATCATCGGCTGGATGTTGATTACTTCGGGCAACTGGTCGCTATTTGCGACCGGCTCTTTTGCCATGCCGTTTATATTTTCCCTTTCTTTCGCCATATTCCTGCTTTATTGTTCGTTTTCATTCAGACCTTTGATAATTTCGATGCCCAATGTGTTTTCTATCTTACATATAGTTTCCAACGACATATTCTTTTGTCCTTTCAGCATCTTGGATATATATTGCTGAGTGCAGTTCATCTTTTCGGCAAGCATCCGTTGCGTCATACCGAGTTCAGACATCCGCTTTGACATGAGGACGGCAATAGCCTGTGAGTATTGCGTCCAATCCCTTTTATCCTGCCCGACATTGGTTGTCCGTGATTCGATTTCCAAAATCCCGTAAGGCATTTTGTCTGTTACTGTATTCATTGAAACGATTACATTGCTTGATTCAGTTGCAAAGGTAGCACAAATATTCGGATTTGCACAACTTCTGGGTTGTTATTTCGTGGAAAGAAACGAAATGCCATGCCTAAATCAAAGATTTAGAGAAGTAGAGACTTGTCGCCTCCCTATTCATAATGGTAATGAACTTTCATGTTGTTAATTCCTATGTTCTACCGTAAGAACAATATTTCTCCATTTATTTGTTGCGGATTTGTTGCGTACAGATTACAGACCTACTTATTATAGCTGATTATCAATATATTAATATTTTTACAAAATCAATATTGTTGAACTTACAGCCTTTGGGCAAGTTGCCGAGTTTCTGGTTCTTCTTATAGTGATAGTAGAGCTTGGTCGCCAAAGTCGGGAACTTGTAGTCGTACACGACCATCGCGAAACCCTTTGCCGAATGTTGGCGGATAAACGGCTCGATAATGGAGAATGTCTTACCGGAACCCGGTGTCCCGACGACCCATGTCCCTCGGAAAGGGTTGTTGATGTTCACCCAACCTTTACGGAACTTGCCTTTGTAATAATAGCGCATGGGAATGTTGACCGAATACTTGTTTTCCTGTAACTCCTGACACTGCTCAAAACTCTCGTTCTCAAAGTTGAAACGGTCTTTCAGCAGACCTTCTTTGAGGAACTTGGAGATATTGTCAAGGGCAATGTGTACCAGCACTACGCCCACTATGGAAGCAAGCATATAGAGCCAGATGTTCAGGCGCAAGGTGTAAAGTCTTGTTTCCATCGGATAGCCATACAGCCAAACCGATAGTACGACAAGTCCGAAACCGATGACCAATGGATAGAGGACTTGCTTTCGGGCATTGAACTCCAGTTTCTTCTTGTTCCTTGTACCTATGCAGGTAATGCAGATAAGCAGGAACGTGGCAAGTTTGCTGTATGCAAGATTGCCGTCATTGTAGATTACCCACCGCTTGATTCGTCCGTGTATGTCACAAAGTATGCCGCCCCAGTGGTCAAGCATGGCTGGGGCAATGGCATACTCGAAGAACTCCAGCAGAATGGAGATATAGATGACCGAGCGGAATATCTTGTAAAACCCCTGTAATTCTTTGCTCTCTTCCATTTTCTATTTCTGTTATTCGCTTATTATTTTGTGTTCGGATTCCTAATCTCTCAATGTGATAATTGCCCTTGACTTGTGTGCCTGTATCTTGGGTGTATCGTGAATCGATCCGCTCCCCATGGAGTAGAGCCATGCCTTGGCAGTCTGTTGCTCGTTGACTTCCGTGCTCGTCCAGTACCAGCAGTCATCAGCTTCAACGGACAACGTGTCGCCACCGCACATCTTGATAATCGGATTGATTTGCTCCTTGGCATGATAGAGCAAGCGCATCTGTGCCACTGATGGGATATAAGCGGATTGCCCATATCTCCATAAATCAAAAACTTTCTCAGCCAATGGTGAGGATGTTTCTCTCGCGCCTAATAGGGCGAAAGTGTTTTCAAACCCGTCCAGTACGGCGATGTCGGCTGATGTATTTTGCTTCACGCCTATGCTGTCGGCAAAAGCCAGTGGTTCCAAATCCCACAGATAGACAGCATAGCCATTTCCTTCGGTATTCTCGTCATGGTTGATATGAAATACCACGGCAATAGGCTGTTTCCCTGATTGTTCAAAATCTGTTACTGATAATACTTTCCCGTCTGTGCAGAGAATATGACAGGGCTTCATTGCCGTGTCCGGAAAATCCCTGTGCGCATCGCAAGCCACGAACAACGTGGCAACAACCAGCAGGCTAAACAGCGAGCTGACCTGTCGATATAATTTCTTTATCATCTTCCCTTAGTTTAGAGGTAGTTTAACACCTAAGACAATACCTGTGCGGAACAGGTCTTCTCCCTTTATCATTAAATCTGTCTTGACTTGCGCGAACAGTTGCCAGCCACCACGAAGCACATAATTATGTTCATATCCGAGATGAATGCCTCCCAAAAAACGGTCGGTATCACTTCCGGCCGAAGCACCTATACGGACATTGCCATAATGGTTCCGACCACGTACCACACAAGGCTTATATGCCACCCCGAAACCGTAACTTCTGTAATTCTTCCAGAATGATTCTGGACATACATGACCGCAGGAAGTACACTCTTTCCATTTGATGTAGCCATTCGCAAAGAACTCCCATGCGTGATGATACCTGCCCTCGTGTTCGTAGGAAAGAGTCATGTCCAATCCGTTCTGATATAGGCACCCCAGACTGAGCGAAAGGCGGTCGCTGCCCGTTTGCGCTTTGCCGTTCACGGCAAATGTTATGATTGCCACTAATGCCAATAGTATCTTTTTCATCATTCCACCTCCAGCAACACACGGTTAAACGAATCGGCTGAAAGCACATCCTCGTAGTCTATGTTCAGACGGATGTTCCTGCCGCTTATCTGTTTCTCTGTCATTTCTATGGTCAGCACCTTGTCATTGGGGAAGGTCATTTTCTTTATCACGATTACGTTACGATAGCCGTAACGGAACGATTTTGCCTGTTCGAGGACCAATGCCGGAGTCAATTCGATGATTTGGGCATTGGTCGCTTTGGAAACTTTCTTGTCGGCTAGTTTTACCCGAATCTCGTCAATGTCGAAGCGGATATTGGTTCTGTTCTCAATGGAGAAGTCAATGAAAAAGTAGTCTCCAACCGCATAAATGTTGTTCAGTTTCATGCTCATGCGGTGTTCTCGGCTGGACACATTGCGATATTTGGCCGGAGAGTTCCATATTCGTCTGGCATAGCGTGTCATGTCCGAAAGTGACATACTCACAGCCGGATTGTTGTAGGCGTTCCGTTCATGGAACTCAATCTCTTTGTCCGTTACGGCTTCCTGCATCCTTGTGGTATAGAGTAATGCGTACTGGGTACGATAGCGTTCCGTGACAATGGTAACGATAGCAAGTACTTCTCCGTCCTCATGTCCTGTCTCTTTGGGCTTCAGTCGGATAGTGTTGTTTATCGGCTGGTCACCGACCACTTTGTCTGTGGAAATATCCACGAAACGGATGGGTTCGGAGGCGGTGATGACCGTGGTCACTTGTTCGTTTACGGTCAGTTGCTCCAATTCTTCGTAGGTCTGCTGGGCGAATGTCGGCAGGCACGAGAACGCTGCCACGATACCTATACAGATAGTCTTGATAATCTTCATATCACTAATTCATTGAATGGGTTATTTACTTCGTATTATTCTTTTCCTTGCTGTTGATGATATAGACAAACGTGCCGTATTTCAGATTGACCTTATTCTTCTTGATATTCTTGCTGATAGCGTTGCTTGTCTTTTGGTAGGCATCCTGTATAGCCTGCATTCCCCATTGAGTAAGGCTGTTGCCATTGCTTCCGGTATTCATGTTCATATTGCTGCTGAATGCTCCGCTTGCCACATCCTTGGCGGTTTCACGGAATGAACTTGATGGCACATACAGACCTTCCAACCCATCGGTATCATAAAGAGAAAGGCTGACTTTGATAATCTCATCATTCACCAGCACACTGCTGATGGTTCCTTTGACCCTTTGAGAGGAAAAACCGCTCATGATGGCGTATAGGTAGGAGCCGCTTTTAATAACGGTTTCGTTTATCTCCACATCATCAAGCAAGCGCAGTCTTACACGGCTGCCGTCCACAGCTTTGACATTCTCGTCGATGATTGCCTTAATCAGATTTGGCTCATGTTCGTTGTGGGCGATGGTGTTGAAATAGTCGGAAGTGACTTTTACTTTCTTAACCATTTCTCCCGGCTCTTCGTTTTCAGATGGAACGTTTACTGCCCGGCTGTCCTCATGGATTGTTCCGCTTGCTGTCACGTTTGTTTCAGTCTGTTGTTCAAGGCTGTCTTCCACAAGCGGTTCGATAGACTCCACTTGCGTCTGAGCCTTTAATCGTGCTTCTGCAAGGGCACGTTCCAGTTCTTGGAGGGCTTCCTGTTCTCTCGCTTTGGCATCGGCTGTTTCCTCTGCCTGTAATTTCTGCTGTTCCAGTTCGCCCAAGAAGGCAACTTCGTCTTCGCTGTACTGCGATTCGTATTTTTCCTTGTCATCATCGGGTTGGTCTCGTTCTATATTATCCACAGCCGTGTAGTCGGCAATCTTGCCCCACGACTTCGCCATATTCTCGTATTTGCTTCCTATGCCGTCACCGCCCTTGATGGTGGCATCGGGCAGATCAGGGTTCAGGAACTCCGTTGTCTGGAGTGTCTTGTCCGGTATTTCCGCCTTTTCCGCATGGAAGAGGTCGAAAATGAAATAGGATGCGACCAACAGCGGAATGTAGAGAATGGCGGGAAGCATATACTTCGGCTGCTTGAAATTTATCTTCTCAAAAATCTTCTTCATCGCTGTTCGTTTTGACGGGGTTCAACAATGGGAGCCGCAAGCTCCTTGTGTCGTTCTCTAAGCAGGCTGTCCTGCATTTCCGTGGCACTTTTGGCCTTTTGACCTTGCCGGTACACTTTTGTCAATCGATAGATGTTGAATGTGAATGTGCCGATGACAAAGCCGAAAACCATGACAAGGAACAGAATCTTGTTCCTGTTGGCGAAGCCCTGTATCTTCGCGGCCATCTTGTCAAGGCGTGTCACTTTCGCGAATTTGCGCCCTGCGCTCACATCACGCTCGTACCTCTCTTTATATTGAGGGTCGTTCTTGTCCGGCATCTTTTCACCGAACAGCATTCTGCGGAATCCTTTGATATTCATATCTGTTATGTTTTAATATGTTGCTTTCGTTTTCTGTTCGATGTCCTTGTTGAGCAGTGTGCGCCAGTTCACAATCAGCAGCCCGTGCGGATTGTTCTCGGTTCGCGGAACACGTTTGAGCTGTCCTGCCGTCACCAGTTCACGCATCAGGATATTGCTTCTTCGCTCGATACGCTGCCTGCCGTAATAGGTGAACTCCATATTGCTCTTGTCAAAGCGCACACTGTCGCAGTAAATGGAGAATACGGCACTCGTTCCTAAAATGTTGGAATAAAAACCTTTCTCTTTGAGCGTGTTGTACTGCGCCAAACCCGTTTCGTCCACCAAGTACATCGCCTTTTCCATCGTGTATTTGATGTACTTGTCATCCGGAGGAAGCGTAAAGAAGAAGTGGTGGAACATTTCCACATGGCTCTTGGCTTCCACATCGAGCGTTTCATCCATCGTGGTACGGTTGACCAAAATCGGCACATTACCGTCCAACACATAGACTTTCTTCTGTGCGTCCGATACCATTGTCCGTGCCGTCCAGATACTGCTTACGCTGATGATGATACAGCCGACAAGGAAGAACGAACAGATAATTCCCACTAACTTGATTTTGTTTTCTAAATTTTTGATTACCATTGTATATTCATGATTATATTAGACATTATCGCATTATGGTGCCGATGGCTCCTGTCGCCGTCATCTTGGCCTGCTGTGCCACTCCTTCACCGAAGTTTCGGGTAGAGAAAGCGGTGTCGCCCTCAGGTATCATCCAAGCCGCCAAGTCCGGCACGAGGTTCAGACACTTCAATGCCACGATACTTGCTGCCATCAGGTAGCCTGCCGAAAAGAAGGAGTTTTGCAGATAGGCGGCCATTGTCTGTTCGCTTAGGGTGATGGCGGTCAGATTCTCCACCTGTATGCAAAGCACGATGTCGAAAAGCAGCAACACATAGAACCCCACGAAGTAGAGCATAGCTCCATAGAAATGTACGGTCAGATAGCGTGTCAGCCACTTCGCCCATGCTCCTTCCCATTTCGGCAAGAGCGAGAAAGCCCACTGTATCGGACCGAAAATCGTGAGCATACCGAGTAGTATCTGCTGGCAGTAAATCGTAGCCCACCAACCGATTCTAAATACAATTAAGGCTATGAGCATCACGATTTTATCTATTCCAACAACGATTCCTGATGTAAGAGAAGTGAACCAAAGTTTGGCTGCATCTTTCTCCATATTGGTCACTTCGTCCACGCCTGTCTGTTCCATAGTGGCTTCTATCAAATTTGGATCTGAGGTTCCGCTGTGTGCCACATCCGCCTGTGCTTGCAGATTGGTGTACATCGTATCTCTTGCATAGATGAGTTGCTGCACCTCTTGAAATTTATCCTCTATCTGTGTGGCTTCCGCTTGGTACAGGTCATGAGTGTAAGAGCCGATGCAGTTCGGGATATAAGACAGGAAGTCCAACACGCACCAATTGCTTCCGCTGTTTACCATACCTGTGTCTGCCGGAGGGTACCACCAGCAGAGAATGATTGAAATCGCCAAAGGCTTGAACAACTTCATTACATCCAAAGGCTCGTTCTTGACCATCATCTTGTACGCCATTCCTGCTGCCATGACGATTGCGAACAAGGCTGCGAGTGCCATGCACATCTGTAATATCCACCAGAACGGCCCCTGTGAGCCGGTAAAGGTGGCATCTGTCAGAAACTCGTTGGTCTGAAAAATTACGTCATCTATCTCTTCTTCAAGAAGATTGATGCCGAAGTCTGAAAGTATATCTCCGCTTGCCATTTATCTATTATTCCTTTGGTTTATAATCTCTTTGATGTATTCCACACCTTTGAGGGTCCATTTCAAGTGATAGACATAGTAACAACCCAATCTGCCTGTGGTATATGCAGCAATGCCACTCTTTTGCAGGTCTTCACAAAGTTTCCACATTCCGTTCTGACGGACAATGACCCCTTCTTCCTGTAATACCTCCTTGATTTTGGTGTGGTAGCTGCCAACGTATTTGTGCAACTGTGTGAATGGTATCAGTCGCAGGTCGGATGGCATTGTGTTTACATCCACAATGGGTGTATTCCCGATAGAGCGGATGATTTCGGGAATCTTTTCCATATTGCATGACAACTTCCTGTTTCGCTGTCTGGCAGCGTTTAACTTAAATCTGAGTTGGGTTAAATTTTCCATACATTATTATATTTATCTGTTCACACTCTCGTTCTCATCGCTGCCTCCATTGCCGTCATCACTTTGTGAACCTCTCACTGCTGACCGTGATTCATTCCACCTGCTCATGGCATTACTTGCTATGCTTCCTTTGTTGACAGAACGGTTGTCGGTAGCTGACAAAAGATTCTTTGTTGCATTGCGATTGCTCAACTGGACGAGGTATTTTACCAGAACATCATTCTGTTTGGAGACATCGTCATAGATTTGCAGATACTGTCTCTTCCGTTCCGCATTGGGCATATAGGCATCCTTCGTCGCCTTGATTGCACATTGATAGACATGGTAGTAGTCGTTCCAGCGTTCTTTCTCTTTTGGCGAGCCACCTGTCAGCAATATGCGGTCAATGTTCTTTTGAAACTGCCGCATCTGTGATTCTATCTTGTCCTTTTCAGCGAGCCAGGCAAGATCCACCTGACGGTCTGCTACATTCAGGGCTTCTATCTTGGCTCTGTTTGTGAGTGCAGAATCTATGGCTTCCGCTTCATCCACCTGCTGATACGAAGCTACACCTGCCGCCGTGCGGAATGTGAGTTTATTCTTGGAGGCTGCCGTTTTCTTATACTTGTTGTGCAGCAACGTGTAATAGAGTTCCGGTTTGAGCGCACCGGCTCCGGTTTCTTCTACGGTAATCTGATTCATCTTGGGTGAATCGTGGTTGTAGGTGACATACTGGGCGTTTGCTCCGATTGTCACCATCGTCATCATTACTGTTGTCAATATCCATTTCATTTTTTTCTGTTTTATGTCGTCAATAATCCAATTTTCCTGATTGTCTCCACCTCCCGAAAGCGTCATCAATGAGTTCCCGTTTGCTTTTTGTGCGATAGACTTTCTCTTTCCAATATCCGATGCGTACCTGTATGTACCGCCATGTCTCAAAATACGCCCTGTTCAGATGTCTCTCGATGTTGTCAAGGGAGTTGTTGATGCTGTTCAATACCATCATCAAATCCGAGGTGGAGCAAGCTGCCGCTCCCGTGGCATACAAGACCAAATCGCTCACGGACTTGTAGAGGTATTCACCTTCCTTTGCTATCGTCCGTATGGCTCTTGCATTGATGGAGAGTATTAGCGTGTCCGCCAGCTCAATGTGCTTCCGTTTGATGACCTTCTCGTTGAAATCTTCCAACATCGCCTTGTAGTCCGTGATTCTTTCACTTACTCCTTGATAGGTGGAGCGGACATTCAAAGCCGTGCGAAGCGACTGGTACATCACGTCTATCACATCAAAGGCTCTGGTGTATTTATCCAAATCCACATTCAACTCCTTGTAGCCGACAGTCTCCTTGCGGCTGTATTCGTGAAGGAGCTTGTTGCTGTGTTCCAGAGTGGAACGGGCCAACAGAAGACTTCTTTGCTGCTTATGGTCGTTGATATAGGCTTCCACAGTACCCACGTCAAAACTCCACTGGGCATTGGCCGATACAGGTGCCAGTAGCATTATCAATAATCCCAATAGGTATGTCTTGCTTCTTTTCATCGCTTGCCCTCCTCAATCTGTCTGTTTCTCGCATTTTCTATCCAACGGTCATGACATTCCTCCACAAGGGATTGCCTGCGCCCCAGCTCATCATCAACAGGTGGCAGTACATCTTTAAGGACATCGATGATGCTTCGCTTGTAGTGCATCATCTTTTCCAAAGAGACCAGGTCGGCATAGATTTTCGTAAGCCGGGAATCTACCTCCCGTGCTATCTCCAGCCGGTCGCTTGACCAAAGCAGATGATACATATCGTTGGTCTTCGTATCCTCTTGCGGAGCTGTCCGGGCGTATTCCGTCGTTATCTTGCACTTCGGATATTCTTTCGCAACCTCGGCAATGCGGTCATTGACCAGTTTGGTCTTTTCCTTGTCACTCATGTCGGGGTCGAGTGTCATCACTTCGACGACATGGGTGTCGGAATACTCCGTGGTCAGTTCCCATGAGATTTGCAGAATAGCTCTGTGTATCTTGATGCCCAGGAAGTATTTGGGCTTGCGTGCGAGCTTCAGCGTAGCCTTGAATGTGATGACACCGTTGATATTCGGAATCGTACCCTTTCTGATAAAGGTGTAGCCGTTCCATGAACCGTTGTCCTGCCAGGTGATGTTGTAAGCCGTCTTGCAATCCTGCATGATAGCCGGTATGCGGTAATAGTCATCGGTCTGCACATCATTGTCGCTCTTTGCTTCTTCCTTTGCCTGTGCGATATCCGCCTGCTTTTGTTCCCATTCGGCAAGTTCGGGTTTCAGTCTGTCTATTTCCGCCTTGTTCTCGTTGTATTTCTGACGGAGTGGGATTGCATCCTCCACACTGGCATTCGCTATCTGCTTGATAAGGGACTCGTTCTCTTTCTCCAATGCCGATATTCGGGCTTGGAGCGAATAGACTTTGTTGTCCGCTTCACGCTGCATGGCATCCAGTTCAGACAAGTCCAGTTCTTCGCTCTCAGCACTTGTCTTCATCGCACATTCTTTGGAATGGGCGTTCAGCGATTTGCCGCATTTGCGACATTTATATTGTGTCGTTCCTTGTCCGAACGTTGCACCGTCCGAACACGTAACGCTGATTGTCACCGTCTCGCATCCTTTCAACTTCTCCTCATTGGTCGTCTGGTAGTAGTTCCTGCTGTCAGAGGCAATGTAATAGACAAAGCCGTCCTCATTGTCGTTGAACTCTGAAAGCCGTGCGTTGAGCTGTGCCTTGAACGTATTCAAGTCCATCGAGTAGGAATCGAATACTTCTTCATAGACCACCTCCTCGTTCTCCCAACTCTTTGTGACATGAATCTCATAGGCGTATGCCTTCTTGGTCTGTTTCTTTCCTTTTTTAATGACATAGCTGGACTGGTAATAATTGATGGTGTACTTGAAGCCGTCATTGGCATTGTTGAGTTGCTGCACTCTGTCCCTTGACCATCCTGCATAGCGTTCCGAGTTGGAAAGTGCCTGCTCCTTTTGTGATGCGTTTGGATAGAAGTTAGGATCGCTCGTCTTGAAACGACTCCACGCACCTCCTTCAAGAATGCTCTTGTCATCGGTAGGGGGATAATAGTCGCAAAGGGACACGCTACCACGGTCACGCCTTGCGATATACCACCGCTGGGTGTAATAGTTCCCGGCGGTTTCGTCCAGATAGTCCGTTATCCACGAAGTGAGATTGTAGTCGCTGAATTTGAAGAGTCCTGCGACATTGTCCGGACCACCTACAATACCCAGTATGGTCTGTCCCGCATTGTTCTCCAGCTGCTCGAAAAGTCCGCTGTAATGTTCGTATAGGTCGATGACCTTGCTGACCTTACCGTTCATCAGTTCGTGAAAGGAGTTCTGCTGAAGCAGAGCTTCACCGATGTTCGTTATTCCGGATGTGGCAAGACCTGCTCCCATTCGGTACAGGTTATCCAAATCGGCTTTCAGGTTTTCTTTCGTGAAATTGCCCGGCACTTTGGATATGTCGTCAAAGAGTCGTTTCCAATCCACATTACCGATTTCGGACAGTTTCAGGACGGAAGCGATTTCTTCATTGATTTCCAAGAAGGCGATGTCGGAGAAAGAGAGGGTGCTGTTGGTGACAACACTCTCGAACTGCATACACAAAGACTTTGTATCATCACAGATTTTCATCAGATAGCTGCCCCAATGGAGGGCGGTCTGTGGTGACCGGAGCATTAGTTTGGCAACAATCCAAGTCTTCGGGATAATCTTGTGCGCCACCAGATGATATATCCTGCGATAGTAATAATTCTCTGTGGCACTGCTCCAGATACCCAAATCGGTGAGTGCCTTCCGCTCCAGGAACTTGCTCGCGAAGATACCTGCCGTAGCCACTTCCGAAGCCTTATAGTGTTTGAGGATATTTTGTACTTGCTCGTCATAATAGGCTTCGGCAACGGTCCCCGTACCGTAGGCTGCAACCATAGCGGCCACGGTTTTCGCATCAATGTTCACGCTGTAATACTGGGCGTGAGCCTGATGTGCGAAAAGAGTAACCATTACCATTATTATGAGAGTCAATCGTTTCATTATTGTTTGTTCTGTTTTGTATGGAGGTTCAATACGTGTCCGGCAGCGTTGACTTTTTGGGCAAACGGCAGGGATTTGCTGATTCCCGAAGCGTCCCAGTCGGCACAGTAGCGTTCAATGGCTTCCTTGTGGCTGCAATGCAGTTCCGCCTTGTAGAGTTTCAATGCCTCCTTCTCGGCACGCTCCGTAGTGTAGGTCATGTAACATTCATGCGGTTCCTCCACGCCATAGACACCGCTGGTCGTACCACGGCGGATGAAGACCTCACGGAAGAATGAACGTCCCTCCTTGTTCTCCAGTCGGTTGATGGTGAAAATTTTCTTGCACTCCACGTCGGTCAGTCCGAGTATCGCCTTGATGGTGTCAAAGCGTTCCCTGAACTTGCTTTGGTCAAGCAGCATCACGACATCGGAGTTGTTGATGATGGCCTCCTTGACAATCTCTGACCCGATGATGTCCTGAATTTCCTGCGTAACCACACCGACGGAAGCCCAGAACTTTCGGGCGGTCTTGTACATGAACTTGATATATTCAGCCATAAGCGGACTGGCAATGGCTTTCCATGCTTCTTCAATGACCAGGACCTTACGGTTTTTCTTGATACGCATCTTTTGCAGGAACACATCCATGATGATGAGTGTCACAAGAGGGAACAGGAGAGGGTCATCCTTGATGGAATCAATCTCGAAGACAATGAAAGTCTCGTCAAACAGCGAGCTGTCCATATTCTCGTTCAGCGTCTTGTCGTGATTGCCACCCCGATAGAAGTCCTTCATCATATACCGATAAGTGGAAATGTCTATCCCGGTTATGCTGTTCTCGTTACAGATGTCGGGAATACGCTGCACGGAGAACTCATAGAAGGTATTGAATGACAGCGCTTCCACTTTCAACTCCTTCCTCCTGCGTTCTATCTCGTCAATGATATGCTCTATCCGGGTATTCAGTTCCGTTTCGCTTTCTGTCCGGTTGCCGCTTTTATTGCGCTCGTCAATCAAAAGGCTTTTCCGCAAGTCCTCCCTTTGGGGTGGAGTAAATCCGTCAAAACCGTTGAAGTAAGTATCGTAATACTCTGTGATGACCTGCTCGATCAGTCTGTCTTCCGTTTTGGTGACTGTCCCTTGGCTGCCTTTCCAAATCAACAGAATGAGATTCTTCAGGAAGCCGGTCTTTTCCACATTCAGTTCCTGCCTGTTAATGCGGAAAGGGTTCATCGTAATGGGGCTTTCCTCCGTATAGGAGATATACTTGCCGCCCAAATACTCACATAACCCCTCGTATGAGTTACCGGTATCAACCATAACGACATCTGTCCCTTGCTCATGGAGCTGACGTACTACGGAGTTCATGTGGAAACTCTTGCCGCTGCCAGAAGGCCCCAAACAGAAGAAATTAGAGTTGTCGGTCAGTTTTTCCGCACCCTCTTTACCTGTTATGTCAATAGCCACAGGCACACCTTGTCTGTCCGTATAGTATATCTTCAAAGGTGTCTTCTCGCTATGCAGAATGCGTTCTTTGTACATCAGACACGCTGCCGCATCACTCAAAGTGAGGAAGCGGTCGTACTCGGGATTCATGCCATAGCAGTTGCCGGGAAAGGAATTGACAAAAAGCTCCAACTGGTTGTAAGCCCTTTTGGATATATGGATGCCCATCCTTGAAAACTGGTTCTCCAAATGGTTGGTGCATTTGTGGATGTCCGTATCAGCGGACATGGCTACCACAAGGTTATAGTGGGTATATACCAGTTGCTTGCTTTCTCTCGCTACCACCTCCTGCACACGCTTGATGTCCTCGACGGCCATCTGATTGCTCGGATTGGGCATACTCGCATGGCGGTTCTTCTTTTTGTCAAGCAAAGCCAGTTCTCTCTTCTGGTTGGGGATGAATATCATCTGATTATAGACTACAGCTTCGGCGTTCGGGATGCAGGACACAGCCGAGACCAAATCCATCGGCATACTGCTGTTGTTGACTTCCACGTTGGTATATGGGCGAATGACAGACGGCAGGCTTACACTATCTACATCCACAAGGCTATACCCCTTACAGCGTTTGTCTCCCATGGAAACACATTCGTCATCCACCTTGAAGTTGGTCATGGAAACCACCTTGTCACGGAAATTCATGGCAAAATAGCGGTCAACATATTCATTGACCTCTGCCTTGTTCAGGAATCTTACTTGTACGCCCGCATCGCGCAACTGGTCATGAACCTTGCGTATCTTCACGAGGAAGTCCCGCCATTTCTTGCTATCAAAGGAAAACAAACGGCTTTTCTTGACTTCCTGCGTAATGGTCAGGTAACATTCACTATCCGTATAAGGTCTGCCGTTGAAATAGCGGAAGTAGGATGTGGAAAGAAATTCCCGGTTCTCATCATTCTCCTCCGCGAACTTTTTCCTGACGAAGATGTCCTGCTTGTGTATGGCATAGCCTTCTCCCAATGTCTGCGCTATGGCGGTAAAGAGCTGCGTGAACTCGTAGTAAGCATCTATGTTGGCGCAATACTTCTGTACCGGATTCTCCAGCTTCAGTACGGCGGAGTATTCTCCGGTCTTGGTGTAGATAATCCCGATGCCGTCAGCATCTTCCACGGAGAAATAAATGTCCTGAAAGATACGTTTCCGTTTTCCGCCGGTACCGAAGGCATAGACCGAAACGGCCATGCCCACACACAGGGCTACGAAGACTATGAAAATGTATGTTATCATTCGGCTGTTTACAATTAAGGGCAGGCTGACCTACATAATAGGACAAGCCCACCCACGTTCAACATTCAATATATCCATTCATGGTCAAATGGTTTTCTGTTACATTTTCTTGGAGTAGGCATAGATGAACACGCCTCGTTCCTGCCGTTTGCTGTGCAGGCCCTTGCGCTGCTTGAACAGAATAAGTCCGACACCGATTGTCATGGTGACAGACAGGATAATCAGAGCGAGTATGAACCCTGCCATGCAGTAGGCGATGATAAAGCCGACAATGGCAATGCCTATCGTGGCTGCCGCCCAGTAGATGTAGCGACCCTGAATACCCATAAATTCAAGGGGACGTTGAAGCCCCTTGAATAATGGATAATCCGGATAGTGTTCCTCTTTGCCGTTCATGGTGTCTGCGGTTTAGGAAAGTCCGAAGAACAGAGGAAGTGCCTGGGCTGCGGCAATCAGGAAGATACAGGCACCGACCACCATCATGATCTTCTTCTTGACATCCTGCTCCTCGTTGTTCATCGCGATATAAACCGAGATTGCGCCCACGATAGCAACCACGCCTGCAATGGCGTAACAGAGTTTCACCACGATAGGAACATACTTGGCGATTTCCTCGCTCACTTGGGTCAATGCCGCTGTTCCGGCGGAGTAGTCTCCTGCGGTGGTCTGCGCCATCATTGCGGTCACACCGCACACCATCATCAGGCAGGTCATCTGCGCTTTCTTGGAGGTCGCAATCTTCTTTGCGAATCTTTTTACTTTTTCAAACATGCTTTTCTTGTTTTAATTGAACTTTATTGGTTGTTTTACACTCGTGATTTCTTAAATGCGATAGCCGAAGAATGCCGGGAATACGATTGTGGCCCCGAAAATGAAAAGGCACGAACCGACTAACGTGAGGATATGTTTGGATATTCCGTCTTCACCCGTATTCATCTTGATATAAATCTGAAAGGCGGCTATGACAGCAAATCCTCCAGCCACGGCATAGATGATATATTGCACGTAGAGCATCATCGTTACCACATAGTCGTGCATGGAAGCCAGCGCGTCCGCTCCCCACGAATAGTTCACGCTTCCGCTTTTGGCGAAGACGGTACAAGGGAGTAGCATACACAGTACGCTTAATATCTTTTTGCCGTTGCATTGGGTCATAGTTCGTCTATTGTAGGTTTGACTGTTACGCCTCCATTGGATTGGGCATTGCCGACACCCTTTTGCAGCATCAGTTTGTATAGTTCGGCTGAGTTGTACGGGTCGGAGAATGTGACCTGTGTTTCTTCCATGTTCGCCTTGACCTTGTTGTTGAGCTCTTCAATGACATCCTTTTTGGATTCTTCCTCCGCAGGCGTTTCCTCCGACACGCTTTGTGTCTCATCCACATAGTGGGTTTCGTATTCGCTGTCACCGATATTGAATCCGTTCTCGTTCTCCACCACACTGACACTTTCTTCCTCTTCAAAGTCGGTCACGTCAAATTCTTCTTCTCCGGATTTTTTCTTTTCGCTGCTTCCACCATACAGGTCTCTGGCAATCATCACGGCAAAATAAATTATGTATGCTACGGTCAGCACAATGGCGAAAATGAAATATGCTTTCATATTTTATAGTCTGATTTTAGAATATGATTAAAATATGACTGCAAAGAAAGCGTAATAATTTCATACTACGAAATATCCTCGCAAAAAGCGGCTTACAATTAAGTATTATTCCGAGAAAATCTAAAATCATACTCAATTATCATACTTTGAGTAGTATTTTGTGATGTGTATAAATAAGAAAAGCCCTCCTCGTTGGGAGAGCCTTTCGTTGGTTGGTAAGATTCTATCAGAGGGAAGACAAAGACTAACGCCTTTTGCCCCTCAGATAGTCATTGAGGTCTTTGTAATTGTAGTAACTTTCTGAATGGTTGGTTACACGCTTGCCGTAAAGCCCGGCTATGGTTTCGGCAGTTTTCTGCCCGGCAAGGTCATTATCCAGATAACAGTGGATAACGGAGTAGTGTTCCAGTTCTGCAAGACATTTCTTCAGATTACTGACGGAGTTCATTACGAGAAAATCGGTTTGGCTATCTATACAAATATGGAAATCTCCTTTTCTGTGGAGCTCTTGATAAGAGAGGAAATCCATAAAGCCCTCGAACACACAGACGTGGCTTTGGATTATCTCCTTGTTGTATCTGATGACGGATATGTCTTTCCCTTTTATACATCCCTTATAATAAGGATTACGCACCTCGTAACCGCCCGATATGTTCTCAAACACTATGGCGAAATAATGCCGCTTGCGTAACTCATACTGTATCTCCTTGCAATATCGTCTGCCGACCTCCTCGCTGATATACCTGGAACGAAGGTAAGACAACAGGGCGTAGTGGTTCAGCCCTCTTACTTCCACGTTTTCCATTTCCTCCTCGATAGGGCAAGGTCGGACAGTCCTGCTCTGTAACTGTTGGAAGGGTACGCCAATGGCATTTTCGCTGATACGCAACAATACCATACTGACATTGCTTGTCTTATAGAGGCATTTTCCCAGTTCTATGATGTCACCACCGGCAGAAATCCCGAAATCGTACCATTCGTTCAAATGGTCGTTGACCTTGAAAGAAGGAGTACGTTCTTCTCGCAACGGAGAGAGATACCAATACTGGCTGCCACGCACATTCACGGGCGAATAACCGATAATCCGGAGGTACTCTACAAGTCGTATCTGTTTGGCTTCTTTTATATTCATAATGCTTCGGTATGGTTTTCTTATATATACCCACAAACTAAACCAAACGGATTAAAGGTGGAATGAACTATTATAGGTGTAGGTGCGGTCATTCTTGATGATTGCTTTATGCTCCATAAGATATTTGCAGAGATTTACCAAGGTGTTTCTGCCCCTTGAATAACCAATGCTCTCATATCCCTTTTTGAGAGCTTCCAGTAATGCTTGATAACCAAACTCCTCGCAATCGGCAAAAGCCAGTTCCAAGGCGGAACGATGTTGCTGTTCATCCATTTCTGTGTATGAAGACAACCGCTTGCTCGTCTTGCATTGATAATCCTTGACTAAATGGGGAAGTGCATCATCGCCTATTTCAAAAGCGAAAGGAGCAAACTCCTTATCCCTTATGTGCATTGCCCGGACTTCACTAATTCGACCATTCTCATTATTCTTTGAGATTTGAAGTACAGTTTCGGCTTTGTTGTTCAATTCGGTGCCTACGTGTCCTCTGGTATTGTCGTCTCCCTTATTCAAGTGAAGAACCGTGTGGATATGAAGCTCATAATAGCTCGACCATCTCATCAGTTCATTGATGATGTCAAGGGATTCACTTGGACTGTTGATGTCGTGAATCAAATCCCTTATGCCGTCTATGATTACAAGACCGATATTTTCTTCTTCTTGCAAAGCCCACTTGATTATATCCCGACGTTGGTCCGGTGTGTATTCCCGTAAGACAAAAAATTGTATTCTGTCATTTTCTTGGTCGGTAGGTAATCCTGCCAAAGACAGTATTCGGTGGAGAACTTTGTGACAATGACATTTACTCTGTTCGGTGTCAATGTATAAAATCCTGTTTTTGCAGGCCGGCAAATCAGCTTTATATTTCAGTACCTCTTTTCCTGAAAGTGCAGATGCAACTATTGCACTTACATTGAATGTCTTTTTGCTTTTCGGTTTTCCTGTCGAAGCACTGAAATTACCTAAAGTGGCTATGGTCACGCCATCCACCCGTACTATTTCTTGTGGAAACTCATACTTCTCTGTGACATTCAATCTGATATATTTAAGAATTGACTTATACTTTTCTTCGTCTATTCTCAAATTGTTTGGCATTATGGGTTCGTCTTTCATTATTTGCCTCCCTTTTGAAGTTGTTTTTTCTTGCTTTCTTTTTCTAAATGGTATGCTATGATGTTGGCCTGTCTTTCAATTTCTTCGTTGGACATGGATGGGTTACGTTTTATCCAATTATCCAAATCTGAACGCAGGATAAAGATATTCTTACCATTTGGTTTGTACACGGTCAATTCTCTTGAAGAAGTCAGTTTGTAAACCGAACTTTTGGAGATTTGAAGATATGTGGCCACTTCGTCAATACTTAGAAAGTCTTTGACCGAATAAGCCATTCCTTCAAGTTTCTCCAGGTGTGATAGCAACTCCTCTAAAGATCCGAAGCGTTTGAGAAAGCGTTCTACTCTAAGTACTTCCTCTTGAAACTGTTCAAGAGAATTGTTTTCCAGAAACGATTTCAAACCCTCAATGCGAGCCACCAGCATTTCTATTTCCTTTCTACTACTCATAGCGATGTCTTGTTTGGTGATGTTGAAACTTCATTTACCTGTTCGGGATTTCTCATAGCCCACTCGCATAATTCTTTCCGATTGAAAAAAATCATTTTACCGTTGGGCTTGTAATATGGAATCTGCTTTGATGAAGTCAGTCTGTACAGGTAACTTTCAGAGATTCCAAGAAACTCACAGACTTCCGAAGAAGACAGTACTTCCTTGGTTGTCCAAAGATGATTTTTGAGCTGCCGGATGGATTCTTCAATGTCTTGTATTTTGGTAACCTCATTGATTTTCTCCTCCAATGTCCGTATGCGCTCCATCGGTTTTTCCAGTGTTATCACTGAAACCATATTCTCCATCTGCTTCAGGCAGTCGGAAATCCGTGTCTTATTGCTTGACATTTTTCGATTTCTCATTTGGATGAATGATTAAGTTTGACAAAAGAAGGCTTTGCCCTCCGTGTAATCGATTACGGAGGGCAAAGTAACAGCATTCACGAACCTTAACTTGTTGATAATATTGAGAGTCAACAAAACTATCAATACAAGTATCAACATTTTGTCCTGTTCTTATTTGATTTCTCTGTCTTTGATTGACTTAATGAATCTGTCAACTACAGATATAACGGCGGTGTGTTCTGAAGTGAATGGCATTTCCTTGATACGGTTAAGAACTGATGAAAGGTCGTGTCTATTCAGATACTTTTTCCCGGTAGAACTTAGCACCAGATGCTTGCGTTCAATCAGTGTTTGCCAGTTATAAGGAATGATGTTGTTTGCGGCAAGACGGTCAAGAACCAATACCAATCGAGTATTATTGCTTGACGTGATCGGTTTCAGTTCATTTTTCTCATAATCATGAGATACTGATTCTGCATTCAGGACCTCTTTAAACAAATTAACCTCATTGGCAAGTTGCACAATGAGGCTAATCGTTTCTTTATCAATTAATAAATTGTTGTTTCTATTGGGTTCTGCCGATTCTCGGCATGGCATATCTGTCACTATGCCACCTGAGGTAGGAGAATGCGGCAAGTCACATGAGTAAAACTCATTGAGAAGTTCAGAATACTTAGGTTCTTCCAAAGATTCACAGTCAAAGAATCTGCGAACCATTTTCTCGTAATTGAGCAAAAGTCCACTAATAATGCAGTGGTTTTTCTGATGTTCATTTTTGCTCCAAGCATCCGTGTTGTCGTGATAACAGGTCGAATTGGTGAAATCCAAAGCGAACCGCTGATAACTTTTCCGCTGTGTCACCACTTCTTCCAAGTATAGACCATGAGCCTTTTTTAGCAACCGGAGCAGCCCTTCTTCACCGGTACACGCAGGAGTCCATTTGGATCCGCGTATCACTCTTTTCAAAAAGAGAGAAATGCAAAGCATCAATCTTTGTCATTTTGAAATGAAATTAAGTGTTAATACTGTGTGCTTCCGCGTCCTTTCTGTCGGATGCTTCTGCACTATTATTTGAGTTGTCATTATAATCGTCTGCAATCGTTTTGAGTTCCTGATTGTACACGCTGTATTGTTTCATAATCAGCCGGAAGTTTGAGTTCAAAGAACTTCTGCATGGAGTTTTGCCATTCTGAAAACGAAAACAATATACGCATTTTACCCATAAATCGTAAGGGTTATCCTCTTTGAAAGCCAAATGGACAAAATAAATCAACTGGTTCTGGGGCATCATCCATACTACCGGATTTGTGAATTTGCTTTCTTCCAATATGCCTTCAAATGTAGCATAGGCTGTATCGGGAGCAATGAATCCACCTGATACTAATGCCGAGTACATGGCTTTTCTTTTTTCTTCTGACTTTGGGCTGAAAAAGACATTCTTGCTTGTATGTATAAGCCTCTTCTCCTTTGGTATATCCTGCAAAATTGGCGTATCTATGTGGTTGAAAGTATCACAAATGACTTTCAGTCTTATGTCATAGTTATCAATTAGACCTGTTCTTTTGATGAAGCTATATCCACTTGTAAAGCAGTCTTTATGCGGAGACTTTCCTTTTATCGTAAAACAGTATATTCCCTTTATCCACAAATCCTTGTCGTTGTATTTGCCAAATGCCTGTTGTATATAAAACGACAACTGTCGTTGCCCTTTAATCCATTCGACAGGAGCAGTGAATCGGGATTTACCGACTATGCCTTTGAATGTTTCGACCGATGTGTCAGATGCTATGTAGCCGTACTTTATTAAGTTTTCATACATTACGTTGATATCCTGTTCGTCCTGTGTTACATAAAAAGTCGAAATCTCATGTTCGGGCTCAAATTTAGAGAAGTCCACCTCAGGATAAAGGGCTATGGTATCACTATATTCATCTGCGTATTTAGGAAGCCGACATGTGCTGATTCTCGTATTATCAGTTCTATTCCATTGCTTTTCAAACAAATGATATGGTCGTTTGAACTTGCAAATTGTAGCTATTGCATAGGCAATCAGCTTCAGATGCAAGATCTTAATGCCTGGTATTGGTTGATAATGTTCATCCAATAGTCCGGCTTTGACGGCTCTACCCAATAAGTCAGCCACTTGCTTGTTTGCCAATGGCTCAATCAAATCCACATATTCACCTTTTCTGCTCGTGCTGTTCTGCTCGCAAATTTTGAATAAATCATGTGATTTTACAAAGTAGTTGTCAAGTACCTTTTGATATGCAGGCTTGATAGCTGTTCTATGAGATTGAACGTATTTCTCAATGGCATCATTAAATCCCATATTGGCGATTAGTTTTGCCAATCGTGGGCAAGGGTCGGAACTGACATATTCGCAAATCTCTTCTGCCCATTTGTCAATATACAATAAATCCGGAACGAATGCGGCAAAATCAACTATTCCTGCAAGATCAAGCTGCCGTTTAATCTCCCCGGTAATGCGTGTAATCTTGCATATCTTTATTACTGTTTCTTGCTTGTTCATAATAGAATCATTCAATGTCCGGTATGAGTGATACTGCATTCTGCTTGTTCTTATCAAGCACCTTGGCATAAATCTGAGTCGTTGCCAGTTCTTTATGACCAAGTAATTTTGAAACCGTATAGATATCCGCTCCCAAATCCAACATCAAAACTGCGAATGTATGTCTCCCGCAGTGGAATGTCAAATCCTTTTTGATACCTGCCTGCCAGCTCCAACGCTTCAACTCAATCGAAGTCCATGAACCGTATGTGAACCCTGTAAATACATTGTCTTCCGGATTCCCTCGTTCACCGAGATATTTTTCAGCTTGTGGAGTAATATCAAGGTATTCCTGTCCTCCAGTTTTCTTTTGCTTGAAGATAATTCTGGTGAAGTCCCCGAACTTTTGCACTTCACTCCATGTGAGCTTTTGTATGTCACTCTTTCGAAGACCCGTAAGACATGAAAAGAGGAACGCACGTTTCAGGATAGGGAAGCGGCATGGGGTTGCAGCCAGTTGTTTGACTTCTTCCAATGTAAGGTAATCCCGTTTTGTTTCAGCAGCCTTGAATCCTTCAATTCCAGGAAGCGGGTTGACTGGTATAATCCTCTCTTCATATGCTTGGTTGATGCAGGCTCTGAGTTTATTGAAGTACGATACTTTGGAGTTTTGTGATAATCCTTGAAATGTATCACGCTCCCTGCGCGGACCTGTGCGCTTATGAGTGTCCTTTTCAACACTATCCAAAAACTCTTTAAAGCCACTGACAAATTCGGGAGTAACATCACGGAACGTAGTGGTCTCGTCACAATATATTTCAAGATAACGGAGACAACTGCGCCAATTGCCCCAGTTGCCCTGTGATTCGGGATTTTTATGCCGATCTTCTACCATATTACGGTAATACTCCAAGAAAGGAGTGTCTTCTTTGAACTGCCTTGTGAAAGAATACTCACCGTTTTGGATTTCAATAGTCCGTTTTGCTTTTATAGCCTGGGCTGTTGCCAAGGTCTGTCGGTTTTGTTCCCGCTCAGCTTGTGTCTTGGCATCAATCAGGTAGAGTTTCAGATACTCTTTGTTTCGCTTGCCATTACGATAGATATCGAGATAAAGGCTGATGCTGCCATTCGCCAATTTCTTCTCGCGAAGTTTAACCGGCTCTTTCTGTACGATTGTCTTCTTTGCCATAATTCTTTCTGCGTGAGCTGTTAATAATCGGGGGACTACATTTTGTCCCTTGGGGGGACAGATTTTTGTCCCTCAATCCCGTTACGGGGGACAATGCAGGGACAAAATTACGAAAAAAGAATGAAACGACACAGAAAACATGAAGAAAAAGAGCAAATATAAACTTGTTCGTAAAGTATTGATAATTGCTATTTTACAAGATTGTATTTGCTCTTTATATGCTTTTCTTTTCTATTTGCTATTTTCCCACGCAGAATATTTATTTCCCGATGCAAAAATGCTGAAATATATTCCCCAACACCTGATCCGTCGTAACCTCTCCTACGATATCCGATAAATGGAATATACACTCCCGTAAATCTTGCGAGATGAAATCCCCGGAAAGGCTGGAGTTCAAACCTTCTTGTATCCTATGTATAGCTTCCAGCGCATGCGTAAGTGCCTCGAAGTGGCGGGCATTCGTTACGATGATGTCGCTTTGGTGGAGGGTGGGGATGGAAGATACTTCCGTGAGGAGTTGTTGTAGCTCTGCGATATGCAGCTTGCCTTTGGCGGAAATAGCGATTTGATGCCAGCCTTCGGTGGGGAAAGAGAAGGTTGGGAGAGAGGATGTGGGTAATACATCGCATTTGTTCATCGCTAAGATAACAGACTTATTCGTTAATCTCGGAGCTATTTCTTGATAGAAAGCCTCGAAATCCTTGAGGTCACGGGTTAAGTCGTACATGAGGATGACGATTTGCGCTTGGTCTAGAGCCTTGAAACTACGTTCAATACCAAGAGCTTCGATCGTATCGCTTGTTTCACGGATACCGGCGGTGTCGATGAAACGGAAGAGCTGGCCGTTGATATTGATCGTATCCTCGATAACGTCACGGGTCGTTCCGTGGATGTCGCTGACGATCGCTTTATCCTCGTTCAACAAGGCGTTTAGTAAAGTAGATTTGCCGGCGTTCGTCTCACCGATGATGGCGACGGGAATACCGTTTTTGATAGCGTTACCTACGCTGAAAGATTGGGCGAGTTTGGAGATGACCTGTTCGATATGATCCGCAAGCGTGCGAAGCTCGCTACGATCAGCGAACTCTAATTCCTCATGGTCACTGAAATCCAGTTCCAGCTCCATGAGAGAGGTGAAATGGAGCAGCTGGTTCCGAAGTTCGGCAAGTTCCTTGCTGAAACCACCTCGCATCTGGCTTAGAGCCAAACGATGTTGGCCAGCCGAAGTGGAGGCGATTAAATCCGCAACGGCCTCCGCTTGGCTAAGGTCCATCTTGCCATTCATGAAAGCACGTTGCGTATATTCACCCGGTTGCGCTATACGGCATCCGCTGGAGATAAGGGATTGCAGGATTTGTTGTTGGATATACGTCGAGCCGTGGCAGGTGATTTCCACCGTATCTTCCCCCGTGAAAGAATGGGGGGCACGGAAAACAGCGGCGATCACCTCATCTATGGTTTCGTCATTGTTACCGACGATGGAACCATACGTTAAGGTATAAGCCTTTTGGGTAGATAAACTCTTACCTGCCTTCTTCGGCCGGAATATCCGATCACAAATCTTGAAAGCATCCGGCCCGGAGACACGGATCACTGCGATTCCTCCTACTCCCGGAGCTGTAGATATAGCGCAAATTGTACTCATTCCGTCTATTAAACCGTTATTAATTCATACGCTTGAGAACCCAGTCCGATTTCCTCCGCATAACGTAGGCCGGCTTGCCAGTTCGTATCCGGATGAATCAAATGGAATTTATCCTCTCCCTCAAGGTGTTCGTGAGGATGAGTCTCGGCTAATTTATTACCTCCAATGATAGGAGCGTTGATAACCATATCGGCGCAAGCCTTATCCAAGGCCACCGGATCGAAAGATGCGGCGATCCCCAAATCAGGGATGATGGCGGCATCGTTATGATTCCAGCAATCGCATTCCGGAGATACGTTCATGATAAAACTAACATGGAAATGAGGCTTGTCTGCTAATACGGCTTTCGTGTACTCGTCGATCTTGTAATTCAATCGCTCGGAAGTATCACCTTCGCCCATTACGGCACCGTCGTACTGGCAAAGAGCCACACATTGCCCGCAACCTACACAACGCTCGTAATCAATTTCGGCCTTTCGGTTGTTATTCAAATGGATGGCATCGTGAGCGCAGTGCTTTACACAGATGTTACAGCCTTTACAAGCCTCCGTATCGATACGGGGTTGTGAGGCACAATGTAATTCCAGTTTACCGCCTACGCTGGCGCATCCCATCCCGAGGTTTTTCAGCGCACCGCCGAAACCGGCTTGCTCGTGACCTTTGAAATGGTTCATGGAAATGATGATATCGGCATCGGCGATAGCGGCACCTATTTTCGGGGCCTTACAATATTGCCCGTCAATCTCGATTTCCCGGTAGTCCGTACCTTTCACGCCATCGGCGATGATAACGTTGCAACCGGCGGACATGGGATTGAACCCATTTTCCATGGCGCTTTGAAGATGATCGACAGCGTTGGAGCGACGGCCCGAGTATAAGGTGTTACAATCGGTAAGGAACGGTTTCGCACCTAATTCACGTAACAGGCTTACCAAGCGAGCGGCGTAATTAGGACGAATGTATGCCAAATTCCCCGGTTCGCCAAAGTGGATCTTAATGGCTACAAATTGATTTTTGAAGTCGATATTGGCGATACCGGCACGTTTTACCAGACGTTCCATCTTATCCAGCAGGTTGCTGCTGGGGGTCGTGCGTAAATTAGTAAAGTAGACTTTGGATGTATTCATCTTTTTATTGGTTTAGTGTTGACAAAGGTACGAAAAACACGGAACATTTTTTATATTCGCGTAAAACAGATTTGTATATGGACTTGCTTCAGCGGAATCATCAGCTATTGTTGAAAGGAATAAATTGTACATTCCTGCGTTATTTGCATGCACGGATAGAGTGGGAGGATCGGTTAATCGGCATCTTCGGCTCTCGAGGGGTTGGTAAGACTACCTTGTTGTTACAGCATATTAAGTTGAAATTTGAAGATTCACGGGAAGCCCTGTATGTGAATCTGGATGATTTCTGGTTTGAGACACATTCATTGACCGATGCGGTTAAGGAGTTCCTGCAAGCCGGGGGGCATTATTTGTTTTTGGATGAGATCCATTTCTATTCGGGCTGGATGGAAGAGGTCTCAACTTTATTGGATGCCAACCCCGCCTTAAAGATTGTTTTCGCTACCACTTCTTTGTACTCGCAGACAGAGGTGCGGAACGGGTTAAGGCATGAGGCTGCTTTTTATACCATGCATCCGATGTCGTTCCGTGAATTCCTTTCTTACGAAAGCATTCTGGATAAAGATCCCATTCCGTTGGAGGATATCTTAGCGAACCATCATGATTTGGTGAAGGAGATCAATGCGGAGATGAATATTGTGCCGATTTACCGGAACTATCTGGAACATGGATGTTATCCTTTTTATTGGCAAGACCCGGATATGTATTATTTCCGTCTGCAAGAATTAGTGAGAAAAGAGATTTGCCGGGATTTGCCTTCGGTGGTTTCTATTTCGATGAGTAATCTGGAACGAGCTCAAAAATATTTTATGATGGTGGCTGAGTCGGCTCCTTTACGTCCGAAATCGATTGATGTAACCCGTAAGACAAATATGCTTCGTCAGCAAAGCGATAGCCTGTTGCGTTTCTTTCATGATGTGAGGCTTATTTATTACTCGGCAGACCAACTGGGAACCACTCCGGCCAAGCAGAAAGTTTTTATGGGGGATACCAACTTGCTGATCTCTTTTTTCGGAGATAAGGAGAATCGGCAATTGATGTGTGAAACCTATTTCTTAAGCCAGATGCGTTCCGTGGCGAACGTGGAATTCATGGAGAACGGAGATTTCTTGATTGGCGGTAAATATATCTTCGCCGTAGGTGATCCCTTAAGGGGATATGATCGTCTCCGCTTCGTACCCGACGCTTATGCGGCTATCTACGGGTTACCGAAAAGCGTGTTTAACCGTATGCCGGC